>ERZ1740055.116-NODE-116-length-15097-cov-13.323694_pt1 | contig 15097 bp, 3 predicted proteins | sample MGYA00581747_ERZ1740055 | MGnify/ENA primary metagenome ERZ1740055 (study PRJEB43018, sample SAMN04849739) | marine metagenome | isolation source: floating plastic debris | place: Pacific Ocean | collected 2008-08-28 | study: EMG produced TPA metagenomics assembly...
TGAGGGCCATAAAGGTACGGGAGGCGGGATACAATGGTACGGGAGGCGGGAGGCCCTGACCCCCATGTCCCCTCCCCCACTATTATATGTCGGATTAACGTAATTTGAATTGTTTGAATATACTATTTCATATTCTCTTACTACTCCAATAAATCTTGGTTAATTTAAAATCCTTTGGGTTCAATGGGGACCCAATAGTTGAAAAAGAAACACTAAATATATATAATACCATTATAGGCATATTTAACACCTAGCCTATCGCATTTCTAAATAATTCAACATAGCTAACATTACAATCATAAATTAGTTTCGACTGCAACTGAATAAAATATTGCAATCAATAAATTTAAGATTACATTTAACAAATGTCCTCTGCGTATCCATTACAATAGTACTGAATTATACAAACTTGACGTTATAAATTGTTATTTTTTGTTTTATCACTCATATCGTTATTGTTAACAGTGTTGTACAACCTCAGTCTCTATAATCGTTATAGTACAAACTTAGTGTCGCAAAACGTGTTCACCTCCAAAATGGAGAATATCGTACATAGCTAGCCATTGAAAATCCTTATCGGCTACAGCACAATCAGGGTGGCAAAGTTGAATGAGACCATGTTATCATCAGATAAATTTACAAGGAGCACCTTTGTTTAAGTTTTTTTTTACTATTGCCAAAATGTAATCACCTATATCTGTTGCAGATAAATATTTTTCACCATAATGCTGACTCTAAAATTGTGATGGGCTCAGAAAGTCAATAGAAATACCAAATTTTAGTGTTATTTTGGGTCACTAGTACTTAAGATTTCTTACTTTAGTAGATTATTAGATATTTGCTACTGAGAAAAACTATATTTAGGCAGCTTGAAGTATAAGGGAAGCATAAATATTTTTAAAGGCTGATGTAATATCTAACATTTCGTTAAAAAGGAACACGAGTTTGAAAAGTTATATGTCATATGCAAAGAGAAAAACATGAAGAATTGGGCAAAAATGAATCAGTCTTATGGCAGTATTTAAACAGTTCATTATCTTTTGCAACCCTTTTTAAAGGGTACAAAAAACGCCTTAAAAGCTGTACATAATGTTTAGCGATATTTTCTCTGTAGCATCTAATAATTTAAGTTTGTATAGACTATAGCAAAAATTAGTTGTCGCTATCGACATGAAGTGCAGAGGGTGTTTTTTGAATCAACTCAGGTTGCTGTCCATTGAACGATCCTGTACCACAAGACCAATGAAGAAATTGTATCTTATTAGAACTTACACTAATAAGAGTGCCGTTATTGGTGTAACCACGAAAAAAGAGCTTATGGCTCAAATTCTGAAAACGGATGATGACAATCTTTTTGCAGTTGCAGTTTATAAAGAAAGTTGATGACAAGGATCTCTACCTTTGGCCAACGACAGATAAAAAAGCTACTCAAAAATTCTAGTAGCTTTAAACAAGCCTGAGTTTGTGACAATCTGAGGACAAAAAAGCGTCAACTTTTTTCAGTTCTGAGGTTGCTAAGCAGAAGTTCACAAACACTTAAGACAGTGCAAACAATGTTTCAGTTGCAATCTTCTAGTCAGAAGTAAACGACTAATTTGAACATTACATTTGACGGGATATTGCTGTAGTGTTCGTACCCTATCCGGATGATTAAGTTAGGCACGTTAAACAAAATTCTTATCTTCATTGTAACCTTTAAAACATTTTTTTGATTTCTGTTGTAAACACCAATGGTGTTTAAAAATTATGAATAGTTCTTAGAGAAGGACAAAAGTTCTTGTATACCGTGTATACCAAAGAAAGACACTCTCTTTAGAGATAACCGTTTGTGTTTAAACCAACAATGGTGTATGTTGCTTGCTGATAATGGTATTTGGACTTTCTTCCCGTTACCATGTTAACCATTATAAAATATATGTTGTGAAAAGAGTGTGAGATTAAACAAAATTTTGTTGACAAAAATTTACGTATATCATTTTCTGTTATTTTAAAGTAGTTATTTTCGAAAATGTAATGTCCGTACCCCCTAAAATCGCGCTACATGAATGGTGCCGTATCTCAAAACCTAAGTGCTGTTGCACAAAGATGTTTGATATTATCATGCATAATACCATAGTCTCTCAAAACCTGCAAAAAAAAACTAAAGCAAACTTGATTATAGGGTCTGTGTGGATACAATTTTGCCACCCTGATTGTGCTCTTGCCGTATATCATCATCATTGTCACCAAAATTTGCACAAGTTGATACATTACCAATTATTATAATACTAATTATTATGTAAAGAATATTGCCTGATAGTGTTGAGTCGAAAACCTAACAAATTCATTCTGTTGAAGAGTCAGTCCCCGAGGGACCACATTGTAAAAATTCTACAACATAAAGTTTGAACAATTATGACAGTTATTTGAGCACTTTGGACATCATCCCACGACTTAAAGGTACAATACAGCTCCTACATATGTTGTGTGGCCATGAAGTGACAGACATTACTTCTTGTTCATCACCTGTCTCGATGTTTAGAGTGCTAAACTTCATCCTCAGAACTCCTCTACTAGATAACATGGATGGATCAAAAAAGAATATTGTGTCATTGATGTTGCTGGCTGTTTCTGGGAGGCTCTGGTAGGTGGCTAAATGCCATTCATCTGTGATTGGATCATATATCTCACAAGGTGTGTTCTTTGCTCCTTCACCACCAGCAACAAAAATCTTTTCATGTAAAACAAATGCTGTTGCGCCATGGCGTGCTTTCTTCATTGGAGCTGCCTGTGACCAGATATCTGTGTGGCTGTCGTACTTCTCTACTGAACTCATCTCAACCCAGTAACCAGCAGGAATGGTGTTCACTCCACCAAGAACATAGAGATATCTTCTCCGAAGACCAATAGCAGTGTGAAAGAATCTTGGTTCTCGCAAACTTGAGACAACTTCCCACTTGTCCTTTTTCAAATCATAACGCTGAACAGCACCTTCCACACGCTCAGTCCAGTCTGTACCACCTGTTATGTAGATGAAGTCACCAACTACTGCTGCAGCAAACTGCTGAAGGCCTTGCACAGGCATTTCACTAGATGTTTGGGCTGTTTTGTCATTTCGAAAGATTTCATAACATCGACGTTCCATTGGGTCCTGCCAGTAGCCAAAAGTATTTGAACTTGTTGGCACATAAATTGTATTTTTAGTAAAAAACAGCAATGGCCAGTTAGTGTAGCCAGGATCAAAATGCAAACCTGGAACTGACATGACGTAAGACCATGCACCACCAAATGGTAACCAGTAACACACCAGGCGGTCTGTTGTGATTCCAAACAAAGCAAGGTTGTAGTGCTTAGCAACCATATCCAGGGATTCGCCATTCCACAACATCCACAGGGGTTTGGTCACCTTCGACTTGGAGTTCACCTTTGACCGTGGAAATGGATAGCAATCATCAGTTTTTTTACGGAAGCTCTGAAAAATATCTAACCGATACCTTTCAGCCATTTTTTCCATGTAACCACTTGGAATAGCCTCAAGACGAATCAGGCGAAATAATGATTTCAGAGACTCCTTCCGTTTTTCACTATCATGACGATACCAGGCAATCAGAGCTTCCAGAACGTGCGCCTCACTGGCAACAATATCATCACTAGACAATAGGCTATGTACGTGTTCTTCTTCTAGATCTAAAAACTCTTGGCACTTTGATACATGGGAAAAGTTCTTGCAGATGAATTCTTCAGCTGTTTGCTGAAGTACAGTACAGTTGTAGTGTTTCGCAGTTGTGCAAATAGAGAGACAATTGGAAAGAGCCAGCGTTCCCTCAAGGTAGCGACCAATTTTGTCCTTCAGCTGAGAAATAAGAAGAAAATCTCCACATTCAAGAAGTGCAAAGATATTTTCCTCAGTAAGGCAAATTTGTCCAGTATACATATATCGAATAACATCTTCTGCAACTTCGATCTTGACAAAACTAAAATCAACAGTTTTCTCATTTTTCTCTTTCATGTCACTTGTGAAAAGTCCTTTAAAATATGGACTTGTAGCAGCCAAAACGTTCTTATGACAAGAAATGGAGTGTCCATCAGCCAAGAGCAAAGTAACATCACAAAACATATCTTTGCCCTTAAGTTCATGGATGGCACTAACCAAAGAAATAATATCACAACGCTTATAGGGCTTCAGATTTCCCTTCAAACTGTTTCTCCTATGTGCAAATGGTTTTAAGGCATTTACCAAGCATTCTATCTCCAGCTTTTGACCAGCTTCAAACAATAGATCAATATTGTCCTCTGTAACGGTACATTCGCCAACATGTAAAAATCTTATTAGATCATTGGCAACTGGTGTAAAGTTCTTATCAAGTTCAACATGGCTGCATCTACTATCTTTTAGCTGGCTTGCCAAATAGGGGCAAGATACTATAAGAATGTTCCTGTGAGCACCAAATGTTTTAGTTCCTATTGTAATATCAATATCAGTTAAGAAACCATCTTCCCTGTGATTACTAATGGTATGTAACAATGAAACACAAAAGCGATGCTGATCCACCTTCTCAGTTAGAATGTCTTCATCAAACTTTGGTGTCCGCAAGCTCGGTTCAAGATTTTGGAAATCTATTTCTTCACCAGCTATGTACCGAATGGCCAGTTCCGAATGCTCAGAATGATGTAGACAAGTGCGAAGAGTTGAGAAAACTTTCCCCATTTCACTGGAAACAAATGTCTATCTTTCTGAAACATGATAAAATTATAATTTTAACTATAAAGTGGGAACATCACAGTGTATAAGTTGATAAGTAAAGTAATTTAAACAACACACTTGCACACTGGAACAGTTTATGACAGCTTTAAATGAGGTTCAGCTGCACAAAATGTAACATCAATTCTATGACTTTTTTAATGTACGAAAACTGACAGTCTCTTAGTATTTTAACAAATGTATAATTTTCATGAAGAACTATGGAAATGCTTGCAATTAAAAAAATTAAGCCTATACCTCATCAAAAGCTTTTTGATTACCTGCTGTCATATTTAACTAAGTACATAGAACAGAAATAAACCCATTGCTTTTCTAAAGGTCCACATACAGTAGAAAAAAACTTTCTCTAGAACCTAGCTCACATAAAACCTATACCTAAACACTGAACAATAACTTACAATAGTTGTTACACTCTCCATCATTCAGATCAGAAACCACTGATAAAAAATCATTTATTGTACATAAAACAAAGAGCAAAAAGCTAAATCCTTTACAAGCCAGACGGCCCATGGAGCCAGTGCTTATCTCTGGTTTCTGTAGCGTTAAGTGGATGAGAGTCTTTGACTCCCCCTGGATGGGACACTAATCCATCGCAGGTTAGCTCCCAGCAGACACTGGTACTCATTTACCTACCCTGGAAGGATGGAAAGCTGAGTTGGCTTAGATCGGAAAAAAGGTCACACAAATATTGGAATCTTGGTAGAGCTGGGATCAAACTGGGAGCTTGTGATTGGAAAGCACAGACCTTACAACTCACTGCACCAACCATGCCCACCCAAAGAACATATAAGTATAATTAAAACCCTGCCAATAACATTTTTTATTCTAATAAAAACCTGTTAACCTAACATTTCTCAGGAGATGCAACTTAAACAAAATTGTATTGACCCTACTAAAATTTGAAAGAGAATCATATTTTAAAATGCATGCATTTTGGCAAAATAAGATTGGATGTTGTTTAGAGTTCCCTTTGAAAGTGAAGACTAATCAACACTCCAACTACCACAATTAAATTCAAATGAAGCAGTTTTTCATATGCAGTAAATATAATTCTATATCAATGAACCAGGGTTATTAAATATCATTTATTCATTTTATCATTTTCTACAAAACATCAGTGGTATTTGAAAAAGTCTGTAGAATGATGGACATCTGTACTGAAGACTTTTTAAGCCCTTTCGGTCCCAGTTATATTGTTAAATTCCCCTAACTTCAGCCCATACCATTCAATGAACAAGTTTGAAAGAATTTTCCTTTTTATCTTCATTAGTTTGCTTTGTTTGATCAATTTTCTCATGACCAAATTGTCGTATTTGATATGTGATATGTAAGGAGAAGTTTGGTGTTGATAACTGACTGGGAATGAAAGGGTTAAGTCCAATACTTCCTAAGGGTGGGGTGGTAGTGTTTTTACTGTCTTTTATAATACTATTAGCAAAAAGTCGCTAAAGTGCTTTTGGATTGGCCAATTTTAAAACTTTGTAATTGGACCTAGAATATATTACTGTAGATCTGTATCTGTACGTTCCTTTCAATATTCTAAAAATTAATAAAAATCTTTTGCTTTTACTAATTTGTAATTGATAGTCATTTGATGCCATTTCAAGTTTTGACGTTTTGGACCATAGTCCTTTGTCAATGCACTCTAGATCTGATACAGGACTAAAGTCAAAAACATCAATTATTCAAATTCTTAACTTCTTGCCACAGGGTAGGAATTTATTAACTGTTTTATTTAACTTCGTCCTAACTTTATAAGTGGTAAGGAAAACTGGGCTGCTGCACAGGGGGCCCAGACTAGTTTCACTATTTGCGGATCAGCAATATATTGTTGTTAATATTAGAGAACAATATGAAAATAAAACTTGAAATACCACAAACAATAAATCATAAGAACCTATAGATGGGCTAAAATCTTGTTTCTTTCTATATTAAAAACTTGGTGGAGCTAAAATTTAAAAATAACAAGTTACAAATCTAAAATCCTCAAAACCACACTGCCAAGCATGTACACAATATCATAACTCAATTTCTCAGCCCTTCAACCATCGTGACAAGCTACATTCTGAATGGCTGGTTCTCACCCACTGGATTTTACAACTATATAGAAAAAATCTATTGCATCAACACTGCATTCTTTTTCTAAATACACACTGATGCTTATTTCTTCCACAAAAAACTCTTCCCTTAAAGTAGCTGTCATTTGTAAGTTAATTTGTTCCATAATTATGGAGAAGTGCAGGATTTTTTGTTTCTTATTTTTTCTGCATAAAGCTGTGTTTCTTATCTTATATCAATGACAATTTTTTGCCACCGAGATTTTAAGAAATTGCAAAGGCTGATGTTACTGGAATATTTTAGTAGATCATATGACATCCTTAATTTAACTTCATTATAAAAATTAACTGTTTTACATATTATCAATGCAAGATGCAACGTTTTGACCATAAAAGGACAGAAAAAATATTCTATCTGTGTTATCTTTGGGAGAATGTTAAATGGCTAATTTATCCTAAGGTGAAAACATTAATAACATGCTAAGAAACATGAAAAAACCAGCTTTATTAATTAGCATTCCACTTGAAGGCAAATAAAAAAATATAGAAAGCAATGGTAACTCTGAATAACATTCCTTATGGTGTAACAAGTCAACATTCTAAAAGTTATAGCCTCAAGGGACATTGGTCACCTCAGGGGAAACATTTTTCATTAAGAATTTAGTTGTTCAAATCTTTTACTATAAGATGAAAAGCATAAAGCAGTCAAACAAAATCTACAGATGATGATTTTACAGTAAAAGCATGAAAAAACAAAGAAATTACTGTACTTTTTTATAACTGAGTTGATAAATATTGAATTTTACCATCCATTATGGCCATATATAGTTAGGCAGTACTGCCATCAATTCTTGTTATCAATAACATTCTGGGTACTTTTGTGGTAAAACTGTTTGGCCTATTAAGACCAGCAATGGTTAACCTCAGAGTTCTATGCATGTTTGAACTTTGAGTGTAATTCCAAATGAATGAACACTCAGTCCAAATTTAATTGGTGCAACTAAAAATTAAGATGGGTTGTTGAACTTGTGCATTTGCAGAAAATTTTATTTCAACAAAGATTTCAGAACAACTTTAGCATAGACTGAAGAAATTCAACAAAGTCAAAATACTAAATAAATTCTATCAATATCATGTAGCACATTTAATTTGTCTTTATAGCAACCAGCTTGAACTTATAAAAGGAATAAAAACTTTCAATTTGACTACAGATACAAAAAGAGCTAGTATTTATCTGTAGGAATGACCTGTATTACAAATATATTTTCATTGCTGGAGTCATCTTGATTCTTTGAGATTAAATTCTCTGCTGGAAAAAGAATTTACATACTTTTATATGCATTCAAAATAGGAGATAATTACATATTTTTTTAAAAAAACACTCACTGATTTCCTAAATAACACATCAAAATTTAAACATAAGTATCAACTTTAAAAGTTTTTTTCTTTGTTTCTATTAAAACTTGGGTTTTTTCAGAAAGATGAGGCAATTTCAACATGGAGATCAACAGGTGATTGGAATAATAAGTAATTTACATATTATAGCCATATTGATTATTTTCTCCGCAAATATATTCGCCCTGTTGACAGGATGGCAATATGAACAAAAATCTCTTATCTACTAAAGGCACTTTATCATGATTTACATGTATATTCAAAATTCTGAAAAAGCAATGTTTCATTAAACTGAATTGCCACAAAATTAGTGCTGTGGTTGAAACTTTAATGAAAGCAATATTAGTAGAATTAGGTTTATGTTAAAACACTGCACAATTATTATAATTAGTATTATGCAAAACCAATATTAAATGTCCATTTAATAATAAAATGATCTTATTCTGTCATTATCTGTGTTATTCTTATCACTTAATAGAAAATTCAAGTACAATATTCAAAGTATAACAATGCTCCTTGTTTTACAATTTTCGATCACTAACTCTTAACAGAAAATCTATAACTTGGTTCCATAAACTTTTTACGGTATTTTAAAATCGATTATTCGAATTCAAACCTTCGATTGGAGTGTTTTCTAGTTCTGCTGACATTGTTTTACATCGAAACATAACGAGATTCTCTGTTTAGTAAAACGGAACACGAAGATCTCTTTTCCGCATAACTTTTTGTAAAGTATAAAAACCTACTCTAGAACTAGAACTGCGGAAAGTAAATTAATAATTTTCAAAATATTCGACAAATAGAACGCGAATGTTTTTCAAATAAAAAAGTGGAACATAGACTTACTAAAAACAACTTAACGAATACGTTAAGTATTCAAATCGCATACTTTTAAGTATAGCAAAAGAGAAGGAAATGTTGAGAGTGAAAGCAGTTTCTTGTAGCAGTTTTACTAAATCCGTATACGATTGTCGGACATCGAGACACTTCGATAAAATAAATCCTGATATTAAACATAAAAGCTAGATCTGTCATTTCACATTCAAACTTTGCAAACAAAGAGACCTCAGGAAATAACTTCAAAATTATACATTCAGGTCTAATACTTGATTAAGGCCATATATTGTTTATAAAGTTTTCATAAGAACTCCAAGGAGAACGATACCTTTTACAGCATTTTCGCCTTTCATTACGTGTTAAAATAGCGCTTTCTTTGGGATGTAATGCCTAATGGTTCACGCCAGGCAATATTTTAACATTTAATTAGACTTAAGTAATATCAAAAACATAAAAAAGTATACTATTGGATGCGACTTACCTTTCCTCACTTTCCTTCATAGATTGAACTAGGATATAATCTGGGGTTTTGAAAAGATCATACAATATGTTCCCTCCAAGAACTGAAACAGACAACAACAAGAACATATGACTAAGACTGGGACCCAGTCTTTTTCACATCAGGTTCGTGTTTTTTAGCCCAGATACGATGCTCTCACAGATTGCATACACAGGCAGACCGAGCTGTGAGTGTGGGAACTGAAAAAAAAAAAACAATCATAAATCTTATTGACAGGTTCTGGTGGTCATCCACAAAAAAATATCCTTTTCCAATATCAACTTTTTCATTCACTGTATTTGTTCATTGCGTGTATTTGTATTTCAATTTTACGTTTTGACTGTTTCCATACTTACAGTTCAATCCTGCGGGGAGGGAAGGCAAGCTTGATAGACGATTGTTAAAACTAATAATTATTTGTCGATGTATAAGCTAAGTCAGTCATGCGTAGTGTAAAATTCTCACTATTTTGACCTGGGCCATGCACAGGTCTTACAAATCCGTTTCCCTAATAAATTTTTTTTTCTTTTTTCATGTCTTTATTATATGTTTATAATCGTGTGCAGTGTTTATTTTCCATTGTTTTGTCAAGGCCACAGGATTCCTTGATAGTTGTAAGATCTGTGGCCCGCCAAAACAGGGGGATATATACATACTGCGCATGATTGTGAAAGAAGCTTCTAAGCTAAACGAGGGCATGTTTATTTTTCCATAATTTTTAAAAAAGGGTAAAGATTACTTTTGTTTTATTATTAGAACTGAGTTCCGGACAACAAAGTGGATTTTGATTTTTCATACTTCGTAATATTCCGCCCACGTTTTGGTCTACACTAGTATCTGATCATACATAAGAAGTCTGACGTTAATGTCGGTTTTTCTTTCATCTTTGATCAGTTCTGGTCCGCACTTAAGACCACTTGTTATTTAACTGTTCGGAATGCTATGATGTTTTTAGATTTAACTTAATTTAGTAAAAAAAACGTTATCTAAGAAATTTATTGTCGTCTTTAATTAATTTAATTAATTAAATCAAAATGTATAACAACGGTATTCACATCAAGGGATTTTTAGGGGATGGATAATTTATTTTGACAAATACTCCTCTACAAAGCTTTTAACACCTGAGTAAGTTAACGGGCGTTGAAAAGTGTCATTCCGTAGTATCTATCCATTATACACTATCATATCAGTGCATAATGAGTAGAATAATTGGGTTTTAGTTTAGTATAATTTTGTTGAGACATAAGTGCCGATTATAAAATGTAATATATACAAATGGTAAAAATATATTTTTACCATTTGTATATTTTACAGTTTTATAATTGTTCAAGAGCTTTAGATCTTTTAGTAAAACAAAAATGACAAAAGGCAATAAAATGTAGAGTACAAAAGCAAACAAACTAGAAAAAAAAACACCCATTTCTAACTTCAATTATCTTGGTTCAATTTATTTTTATATGTCTTAAAAAAAGGGCAACTGATGGGAGAGCTTTGCGAGCTTCCTGTGCTGTTTTGTGTCACTGATAGAGAGGAAAAGTGTTGTTAGAGTGGACGAAGGTTTTAAAATTCCGTTTGTCCAATCATTTCTGAATGGTTTCCGAATTTTTTCAACATTTGTCATAGTTGAAGATAAGGAGACCTTCCTCGTCCAATAATCCATGTAACCCATGTGGTTTGCATCATAAAGCATACGGCCGGCCGATTAATGGTTATAATCCAGCTGAAGAAGGTCAAATTTTTTAATCTACACTGACTGACAGCACGCTCCCTGTACAATGTAAACGTTCAAAGCGAATTACACTCGGTTGAATGAAGAGACGTTAGCAGTACGTTTTAAGTATCTCTTGCGATGCTTTATCAACTGAGAGTAATCCAATAATGGACACGAAACAGTCGAAGTCTCAGAGTATACTTGCAATTCATAGCAACGTGACCAAATATAGATGCAAATAAGTGATAGGTCAGGTATTAGTATGTCTGGGTTGCATGAAAACTAACTCCTTTAAGGCTATATGAACATTAATACTTTTCTATTTTAGTTTACTGTATTAGATTCATAACAAGTTATCAGAAGTTATATATACATGTAATAATGTACACGTACATCTGTCTAACTCTAAAGTTAGCGAATCTCTTAATATTTCCTGCTTTGAGACTAAAGCGCATTATGAAGAATTCATAAACTAGCCTCTCAATTATTTGAACTCTGATTTGTTTCTAAGTCAATCAGAGTTTGACAGCTAAACTTCCTTTATAGAAAAACTAATAACTTGAACAAATTCTTGCTGCATATTAGTGCATATTTAATGAGCTCTCGCGCACTGTCTAAAGCTTAGTGATAAAAAGGTGTTGAACAAATTCCGAAGAGTTCATTACTCGTACTTCAAGTTCGGCTATTAGAGCGGAAAGGCAAGTTGTTCATTATCTCAATCTTCAAAACTGAACAATAACTAAGAAAAACTCCCCGTGAAAACAAACCTTATTGACAAGTATGAAGAACTTTCCATGGTGGTTTTTAACAAGTGTGGTTATCATCTGCCTAATGGTTCGGAATGTGGAGTGTAAGTACTTTTTAGCAGAGACATGCAGTTACCATTTTAACTCTGCCTAACACCGTATTGGAATAACACTTTTTTGTTTTGCTTGTTTAAATCGCCAGCCGCTTGATTTAATAAGACTTTAGCCGCTTCTTATAAATGTTTTCAGATACTTAGAAATAAAACCATTAAAAGCTCTAATGGTGCTCACAAGTACTTATCTTATTCAAAGTATTTAACGGTACTACACACTGCAGTGTTCAGTGTGCTACATTTTTACTCATTTGTACGACGTGCTTGATTTTAAACACCGAACTAACTGTGACTAAATTTTTAAGTCAACATCTGTATCGCCACAATATGCCTCTTTTTTTAAAAATACGAGAATTATTTGCATTGTTGAAAACTTGAATGAGTGCCGGCAGCTTTTGCACGCCCACCATAATGACAATTTGCTTGGTGTGTAAGCTTACTTCTTGCAGTGGGCTCTTTATTATGCATGTATGCTATCTAAATTTTAAACATGTACCTTATTGTTGTGTTTTAAAATACGTTTTCTTCCATCAAACTTTTGTATTGAAAGGAATTGAGTTAGAAACCCACATTTTTTTTTTATGAAACGGACCACAAGGTAAAAGTCACTATCGACAAGCAATGTGCTTCGTTAAACATTAATGTTTGAATTATATGCCAAAAAAAAAACAAAGAAACAAGACTGTATGGAAAGCAACATTTTATGTTTTTTAAAAAAATTAAGTAATTGCAATGATTTTGTTTCTTTCTTCTTATAAAAGTTATATGTTGAAATTATGGCAGCTGCCTAATTTTATCAAAAGGAATGATCCTTAAAGATGCGCCGAAAAAATTGCGAAACAAAAGTTAAACATATTCTTGCTCAGTTAATAAACAAAGATGAATTAAAATGCGAGTTTTAGCACGACTATATCAATCATTTCATCTTTACGTGTATAACTGCGTGTGTTTATGTAAACTATTATTTGAATGAGATTGAAAATCTATCGCGGTGTAAGAAATGAAAAATGAAGTTGTGAATGAGATTCGCAGGGTTTTTTGAATAAAATGACAACCACCATTTATTAAATGACTAAGTTATATTTTTTAAAGTTTAAAGCTCAACACAAATAGCAAATAGTAAAAGCTGATTAGCAACTAAAAAAGATCTGATGTAAACTATGCTTTATGCATGCCAGTCTGACACTAACAGTGAAATAGAAATGTGACGTAAAACCGGCGATATACAGGAAATCACTTGTCAAGTAAAAACTTCGTTATGTAAAACAGGGAGTGAATTTTAAAATCACAGTAAACGCTAAAAGTCTTTTTAAATAAATGCATAAAACCCAAAAGAGACAAATTTTAGAATCATTGTTTATCGCAATTAGAAAGCCAACCCAGTGAACAAACAAAACTTAGTATACTTTCTACATCAGTTTTCCCTGTGGGAACAACCTTTTAAACTGCCATGTTTGTTCTCAGTACTGCGAGTATATTTTATCCTTGATGATAACAAAGTCTCGAAAGTGATCACTACATTTTTTAAACATTTAACTATTCTAAAGCATTTTTTTCTTTAAAAGGGAGTGGATTTTGGTCCAATCACTACCGGCCTTGCAGACTGCTGGTGCATGGAGTAATCTGTTATTTCTTCTTAATCGGTTCTTTGTTTTACTAGTTTCTTCAAATATGATAAGTTTAATTTGTAATTCATAGTAAAACTATTTAAACGATTCCACAAAAAGTAAAATTATGATCAGCATGACAAAAAATCCAAATTTTGTTGTCATAAGGAAATCGCTTGAGATATTAGAAAAATATTTGTTTTATGTTTTTAAAAATTTGAAGTCTTGATATTTAGGCCCGCTTTGAACATTTCTGTTGCGTGCTCACCTAAAGCTCCTGTCCATACTTGCTGTATCAGTACTTAAAACCCCTAAATGCAGATTAAATATATCTGATTTTCTTTCTATCTATCATAGATAGGTAATGATAACTAAGTCTTCTCTTAAGTACTCCATGACGAAAACCGGAAATAGATCTGTCATGTCATCTAGTTGCAATGTTTATCAATAACAAGCCATAAATCAGGCTCCGCGTCACAGTTTTCTTATACTAAGCGCAAATTTAAACTCCCGTTTGCTTGCATCTAATACAGATTTTTTTGTTTAGTTTAATTTTCACACAACCAGATCTAGCATTTTCAAAACTTCTTTGACCACCACTATAAAAATTCCTTGTTCCCGAAGTTGAGTTTAACTGAGTAACTGCTAAAATATATGTTTAAATCATTATTGAAAAAAAGTTCTTGGCTTTACAGAACCATCATAAACTTTAATTGAGAATATTAGTAATTCGCTAGTGACTGTAAAAGAAAAGTTGTATTTGATTCAAGGAGAGAGAGTGAGTACGACGAATATTTATCAAGGTTGCCCTCCTATCCTGAGACACCCCTCCCCCAAATTGTACATGTATACGACGATGTTTTCAAAGTTTTACGTAAACAAAGTAGAAATCTTTATGCGTAAGCATTACACTTTAACTATTCCCATTAGCCGTCCAAATTCTCTTCGACAAAGAGCTAAGCCTAAAGTCCAAAACATCAGTGTCTCAGATGTGTTTTTCACCTTGAACATTTTTTTGAGTAATGTGAGTTTGTAAATTGTTTTGTCAGGTACAATATGGACAAAAATCAGCATGAAACAAGTTTGCTTTGGCGCTAAAGACAACAATTTCGGGACGTTACGTCACGTGGGCAAAGGAGGCCTGGTTGCAGCTCTCCTGCTTATTCACCGCTCTGGCCGAGTGCGATGTTCCAGTGATCCTAGAAGTGAAAGTCGGTGGGGCTGTCACGGTTTATGGGGCAACGTACTGAACGTAATTGTTACAGGTAACGGACCTACCAGTGTTAACACAAAGGGGAGGGGGCTGGGGCAGATGTGGGTCATATAATACTTAGGTCGGGAGAGCAAACGTCTGAACTCCAGTCGCGCCAAGATCTCGTGAGACGTCTTCT
>ERZ1740055.117-NODE-117-length-15094-cov-8.562005_pt1 | contig 15094 bp, 4 predicted proteins | sample MGYA00581747_ERZ1740055 | MGnify/ENA primary metagenome ERZ1740055 (study PRJEB43018, sample SAMN04849739) | marine metagenome | isolation source: floating plastic debris | place: Pacific Ocean | collected 2008-08-28 | study: EMG produced TPA metagenomics assembly...
GAAACAAAAGCTCCAAACTTTACTGTTCTAACATAATAATCATTTTGCCGATTGAAAATGAAATAATCATTTTGCCGATTGAAAATGAAACAAAAGCTCCAAACTTTACTGTTCTAACAACATAAACTTTAGTCTACATACGTCTTGTTTTTTGTTTTTTTTTGTTTTTCAAATTCCAATTTATTAGTGTGGTAATAAAAATTACCAGCCAATGGCAGAAACAACGCTTTCAAAAGAAGTAGAAATTCAATTAATTCCTATTGCTTCTAAATACAATTTTTAATTTCTATAAAACGGTTGTTTGCTTATTATATTTCACACAGGTGTAATTTTGGGTGTCTTTGGGGATAAGACGATCTCTTATTGTTGTTCCATCAAGATCTAAAACTCTTATGTCACCTGTATATACTACTTCACTAGCAAACTCAAACAAACAAACGAAATTGAAAAAGATTACATTAAAATGCACTTCATAACTTTACAAATTCCTTTTGTTCAAGAAAATTTACAAATCATAATTACAACTCTTTTTAAATGAAAAATTCAATTTTTGAGTTAGAAATATCTAATAATGATTGAATGAACGAAAAACAAGTTGTTGTTATTTAAAACTTGACAAGTTCATAAAAGTTGAAAACAGAAAAAACTTTGTGCTCCCGCCAGACCTGTTTTTTATCTGTTTTATAAATTTTGACTTGTCTTTTTTAAGTACAGTTTCCCGATGAAATTAAGCATTAATGATTGTTGCTTATTAGGGTAGTTTGTTGTCATAACAGAGCACAATGTCTGAACTTTTCTTACCGTTCGCTCACTGCCATGCAAACATAAATTAAAAGACCACGAACAAAAGCAAAGAATTCAAAAAAGGAACAAGGGAATATTTTAGTCTCGCACCCTTTAACTTTCTGAAAACAAAGAAGGGATCAATAACTGTTAAGATGAAAAGTTGCGAGCCCGGTGCATGTAACACGTAAAAGCAGAAGTGCGACAAATGCCTTGTTCGTTTTGGTTATGCTAATTTTGAAGAACTTTACTTCCTGATATTGGATTGTTTTTGAATTCAATCCATTTTGAAACGTTCCACATAAAACTATTCAAAAATAATACTGATAAACAGTTTACAAAATGGGCTACAATGCCTCGAAATTAAAAGAGTTCTCCGAGAGGAACGCCTTCAGCTGCACACCGGCATAGCATTGGCTTCAACTACCAAAAACACCACTCAAGAATAAATAACGTAGAAACTTATCCTAGCAATTTGGCTAACGATAATAAACTAGCAGAATCAATTGCGCAAATAATAAGAGTACTATACAATAAAAATGAAAGCAATTAGGTGGCTTTGGAAACTACAAAGCTTTTCATTTGGCAACTGTATGTTGGCTATAGTTATAATATAAAATAATATATTATAATATATATAAATAATATCAGCAACATTTGACAATCACACATTATAGCTTTTAAACATTTAAGTAGTACTGCAATAACAAAAGTGATAATAAATAAAAGAAAAGGAATAATGAAGAATATTGATGACAATAGCATTTGGTAATGATTAATGTTGTTGTAACCGCCGTCTGGTTAGCCTAGTAGTTTAGGCGGACCAACACTCGGGGTCTTAAAATAATTGAGAAGGTGCTGGCTTTGCTCTAACATCTGCAAATGGTTAGACTTTTGTGGTGACAATTTATGTGTTTTTATGTCTGTGTGTCATGTGAAAGGTCTCCGTCCACCTTAGAGTGGTAAAGATGGTGTCCCCAATTAGTAGGCCTTTGGCCAGCTAAATAAATTTGACACCTTAATAAAGTTATTATTATTATTATTATTATTATTATCATTATTATTATTGTTGTTGTTGTTGTTGTTGTTGTTGTTGTTGTTGTTATAGCAATTATATTGACAGCAGGAGGAATAGCAAGTCACTGCCATAATCTGATTAATAGCATGGTTATACAAATAAGTCGGTGTAAAACCAGTGCAGCGACGTAGGATCACAAGATAATCAGTCAAAAATAATAAAATAAAATATAATATTTTTTTATGAAAAAGACTTGCATTGAATAATCTTACCAAGTGAAAAATAAATGTTGGGACATAGATGAACAATATTTCAAATGTGGCCATTCAGATGAAGACTGCTAATGCGGTCCAGTTGAAATATTGAACATAAGTCCAAACATTTATTTTTTAAAAGTTGTACTGGTCAGCCTATGGCAATGCATGCAAGTCATCGTCATCTGAAGTTATAACAGAATGAAAATGATATCCATTAGTAATCTGAGGTTAACATGAATCAGATATGGTTTTCTCTAACTGTGCCTGCTTGACAAAAAAGGCGTTTCTTTCTTTATAATTTTCTTTATTTTATTTTTATATATTTCTTGGTTTTGGAAAATTGGAGGCTCTCAGTTAAAATATAATTAACTTTGTTCTAAATCAACCAAGAAACGCCTTTTTTTTTCAAGCAGCAACTTTGGTTAGAAAAAACCAAATCTGATACATGTTGACCTCAGATTACTAACGGATTTCATTTTCATTTTGTTATAGCTTCAGAACAGCCAAATGTACAATTCACGCCATGGCTAATTTTTTGAAAAGATCTGATAATTCATCTTGCTATTGTCGTATTGATAATTACCTAGCACTCTTCAGTTTGTAAATCATTTAGTAGATACAATAAAAGAAGCCCACCAAAATTGTAAATGAGTTAAGTTTTGTCTAATTGCCTTTCGTGTAAGAGCAAAATTCGATTGGTTGATATTCATATTTCAGAATTTTCTCTCTTTTCAGTGTTTGGATAACTTTTACTCGTGCTATGCATTCTTTTTTTTTTTAAATAACTAAAAAAATGAAGAAAAGACAGAAAATGTTCCTAGAGAAAAGCACTCACTAGGAGGAAACAATGCAACGGTTTTATACTCACATGCACAATGTGGACAGTCATAAGAAACTATATAGAGAAGCGTATACCATTCCCCCGTCACTCTTGAAAGAAGATTGTCCCTTCGTGGGCGGGCCAACTTGTACAGCAATACAGTATGGACAAGCATTCTGTTTAATGTACATCAAATCATTTCCGCTTTATTTTTGTTTGAACTGTATTTCCGTTGATGTCCAGTGAAAGAATAGTAAATCCAAATTCTGTTGCATACAATTGTATTGTGAGAAGCATGGCGTCGGGACGGCAAGTATTGATGTGTTTTCTAGAACGTGAAGGCTATAAGATATGCTAAAGATATTCCATTAACAAACAAGACTACCAAGCGAAGCTCATATAAAATAATAAACATGAATAAGATATCAATCCGCAGTTAGATGGCCGAAAAGAGGCTTTCTAAAATAATCAAAATCTTTCGGCATCGATCTTGACATCAAAATCCGATGGATTGGGATATCCGGTATTTTGAACAAAGCTTTTACGCCTCAGAGATTTCAAAGGTTGAAAAAAAAGTATCTTTATTTTGCACATTTCAAATCTCTTGCTGTAAGAGTTGCATGAAGTTGGAAAGTTTAAATATAGGTTTCACACTTGATTTTTAAGAGTCTGAAGGGCCTTGTATGGAAAACCATGTGCCGTTTAGAAAATTCAACTGTCAGCACTTGCTTTTTTGGAAGGCGCCATAATTAAGCCAAAATTAATTCAGAGAAAACAAGACAAGGTTTATTTTGTAATTCATTTTAGAAAAGGCAAGAAGTATTTCATCACAAAAAAAAGATATTTGGATTTGAAAATTTATTCATATTAGGACATAAAATCTTATTACAGATTACCAGAGTTTTAAAGAGGTTTGCGTTGTGTCGGCACGTTTAAGGGGCTCTTTGACAATAAAGTATAAAGCTTTTTCAGTTTTAGCTTTTATAGGAAATCATTCTGCGATACTTAGACTGCTGTATCAGTTACAGATTGATCGACATGAGCCTAATATCCTGGTCAGGATTGCGAATTTGTTTCTATCTTCAAGGTCCTAATTGATAAAATGAATTTCTTGTCACTTGTAAATTATGTTATAAATAGAATGCTGCCTCGGTGTTTCAACAGAAACAGTTTTTCAAATAGTTAAGTTTTACACCGTAGTGAAATGAATTTTAAAACAGACGTTTTGGACTATAGTCCTTCGTCGGAGTGAATGTTAGTTTGTGGCCACAAAAACAATAAGCACAGATCGGCACAGCGTGAAAACAGGAACAATTATTCTTATGCTGCTTTTAAATCTGAGAACTCCAAAAACATTTGTGCTTTTGTTGCTTTTTTGAATTCTAGAAAATAGGGCAATGCTTATGATGACTAGCTCTTCCAAAAACGAAAAAGAAATTTTCCCGCCTTCTTTGATGATCTGGTTCAAACTCTGAGAGGCGTGAGACAACTCAAAATTTGTGGGCGGGAATTTGGCGTCTTTTATGAGTAATTGCTCAATTGCTCAACAAAGCTGAGCCCAAAAGTAAATTGTCAATTCGACAAATGGATTAAAGCTGTATAATTGGAAGCACTGTAAACGAGGAGCAACGACAATTCGCATAACAAAATGCCTATTAAAGAGATCGCTTTAATGGATATATATTTTTTGGCTTTCTACGAAAAGGTCTCAATGGATATCGCTTTAATTAACAGTTCTGTCTAACAGCTGACAACTCTTTATCAATCTAAATAAATTCTCCACAAACAAAGCTGATGACATGTGTTCTATGTCAAACAAAAGGCAGGTCGTACATGACAAGTTCATAATTCCCATCAGCGCGAGGCATTCCAGACTGGCTTTTGATCTGTGTGTACACTTAAAACCGGAGAAGCCATCTTAAAGCATCTTAAACTTTGCGTCTCAAGAGATTTGGATAAAATGACTTCTTTCTCAGTGAAGGATATCCTTAACCTTCCCAATTCAGCGCTCTTGGTTGCCAATGCGCAAAATGTGAATAACACAGCAATCTGTTCAAGTGAGGACGTAAAAACGGTAGCTTCTCCAAAGTTCGAGTGCACAGGTCTTACAAAAAATATCACAGTGAAGTGCACAACTGACACAATCTCATCTGATTCGGGTAAGACTTCCTAAACTTTAATTCTTAGACTTTGAGACCATTTGTGAACAATACAAAGGTCGTTCATATCCAAGGCAATCCCGGGATTCAAGAATGTATTGTTGATTTTAAGCCACTGTTAGACTAGAACTTATTTATCGCTTGTAATTGCACAGTAATTTCGTGTCATCATTTGTGCGATTTAGGAAAATGTTTCAAGAGAAAAATAAAAAAGATGTAAATCATATTCAGCTGAAGTAGCTGGTTTCGTTTATTATCAGAAAGATTAGGTTGTGCGTGCGGACATCAATGCATTTTATGCTCTACTTGTTAATCTTTTTCACGTTATCAAATCAAAATAGATTTGCAAACCACAACTTGGTATACTTGTTTAATTCCTTCCTGTAAGTCTTACTACTCTTTGTTCTCATATTTTCTTGCAATGCATTGCACAAAATTCGTTTATTGCTTAAGATTTCTCTTTCAAAAAATGTGCGTTTACCGAACGTTTTGGAGACTTTGTGTTTACTGCAAAGACTACTGAGTGAAGTGGTGCCTTTAATGCCATGTTATCAATATCTTATCATAGTTTTGGCGTTTGTTTTCAGATACTTTGTGCTCCAGTTTTACACAAAACACAAAGAATACAGACATAGACGACACTACTACAAAAGAAAAAACGCAGACGTCAAGCAGTAGAGAAACTACAGAGCATCTAAAAAAGAGAAAACGAAGAGTTTTATTCTCTAAAGCTCAAATTTACGAGTTGGAAAGAAGGTTTAGATACCAACGTTACCTATCAGCCCCAGAAAGGGAGCAGCTGGGTCGAATGATAAATCTTACTGCTACACAAGTAAAGATTTGGTTTCAGAACCACCGATACAAATACAAGAAGCAAGCAGCTGAGTTGGGCGATTTTTCTGACACTCCGCAGTTTCTTTCGGCTCCCAGAACAGTTCCAGTGCCTGTGCTCGTTCGAGATGGTCAGCCATGCTTCAATCCAGATTTCAACGGTGTAAACAGTGTAAACTATTTTAATCAATATTCATCGTGCGAGTATTCTAACCCACATTACCAGCCCTTTAATTCTTACTCATCGACCCACGCTACGCATCTTTCAGCCATTTCTTCGTATCCAGCAATAACTACTACGCCTTCTACCTACACTCCAAACTATCCGTATTCTAAGTGGTAAAGCGACCTTCTAGAATCAAGCCTGACAATTTTCCTCCATCATGCAGTTCATAATTTGAAATAATGGATTTATAATCTTCAGCTACAATTGTTTAGAAGTTGCAATTGGTTTAACTATTTCTTGGTTTTTTTATTGATCAATGTAAATCAAACTTTCTAATAAACAAATGACACATGATTACTCTCTTAAGAATTTTACAGAAGGAACGGGTTGTTCGAATGTGATAAAGTTCAAAGGCCAGGTATCGTTTGCTAAGACAATTGTGCATACAGACTAAAAGTATTCCCTCGCTTGGATCAACTGAGTGTTATCTCGTATTTTGAAATCTTCTGTAAAACAATAAGCAGTATAGCTATGGTTCTGTAACATCACAAATATTAGAAATAATATACCAAATTGTCCTGTAGAACTAAATGATGATTAGTGATAGTGTACCTTAATAATATAAATATAAATGTATATAGCCGTAAGTTTCTTTCGTTAATTCGATATTCTCTTTCCCTATAGAAACTTAGCAAATCTTAATAAGGTAAGTGAGAATAGATTTCTCCTGAAAAATGGTCCTTTTCTACTGTTGATAATAATTTATGTTTTACCTTGTATTTCTAAGAGTGATCTTTTGCTACACCATATTGGGATTTAAAATGCCAGTGGTGAAACTTAAAATTCTAAACCTGCAACAGTTTATCAAAGTTGTTCTTCTTAATTGAATTAACACTATGTTTGGAAGAGAGATTCCATGCACGCTTGAAAGAAGCAGTAATTTTGGTGTGGACATAAATACAAAAAGCTCTGCATTCAGCAAATAATTACAGTCAATATATACCTGGCCAGGTATCTGAGGCAAAGAGACAAGTAATTTGAAGTTTAGAAACATTTTTGTATCCTTAAGTTTTAAATTTTTGTTTCAAAAGGAATATGAACAATTCATTGAGTAATGCTCACCTTTTTCAAGAACAAGAATATAGTAAAGGCATTTGAACCAATTCATACTAACACTGAGTACTTTTAACTTATTGTAATATCTTTGTTTGAACTGAACACCTAAACAGAAATCAATAATACAAGAAACTAACGTAACAGCTTAAGATCTCAGGCAAAGACAAGAATTGCATGTAAAGTAACTAACTCCAAAGCTCTCAAACAGTCAAGCCTTGTAAATATCAAAGTCTATTTGACATTTTCTTTTGTTTTGCTGTTCTTCGCGTTCAGCTTCTGTTGAGAACTGAACATAAAAAGAATGTAAAGCCTATATAATTTAAAAATTGTTTATAAATTTTACTTCAATAAATTGAAAAAGGTTGCTTTGTCTTTGTTATAAGCTTAGATTCTGATAATTCCTCTTCTCTCTCGTCGTCTTCTCCTTTAATTCATCTATGACCTGTATTTTCTCCTCGTTGATTTTGCCATATACGACATTACTTTTCAGTAGAGCTAACTCATATCAGTAATAAAGATTATTCCACGTTCACACAGTAGGTTTAATGGAATATATGTAAATACTCCCTCAATACAGAAAATTCTTTTTAAAAAAGCTTTGGCTCTTGAACTTTGCGCCAGCACTTATTTTATTTCTTCTCTGCTCTTATAATTAAGAAACAAGTATATTTAATGCAACCATAGAGTTCCTTGATAAGGTAAAAAAAGTTCCTAAAAACTCCAGCTTTTAAATTAAAAGTTAAGCAAGCATTTATGTTTTTCAATATCACGTTTGTCAGTTTTATCTATACTCTCAATCCCATTCTAACAGTATAAAATTTGTTTTGACGGCAAGTCTTAATACGTTTTAATTTTTTTAGCTGAAAACAAATACATCTCAACTGGGCCATTTAAAATAAGGCAGTTTAAACATGCGGTTTCTTTGTCTAAACCTTAATCACTGATAAAAAAAAATAGAGTCGAAAACTATGAATGGGTATTTATAACGCTACGTCTTTTCCTTTGGGGGTAATATAATTGGTTTATATCGAAACAGCCAGGTGCTTGGGTCGGTGCAGTCTATCTTGAACTAACTTTCACTCAATTAAGAGAGTTTACTAACTTCTTACTGAACGAAAGCAACCTCATCTAAGGCTTGAATCGAAAGTTAATCCAATGATGGACTTCGATATTTTAATATAGTACATAATGGAACCTTTCGTAATTTTAATATGTAGAAACAGAGGCCAAGAAGCACTTTTGACACAAGATAAAGTCCCGTCAGACTACTCGATGAGTTTTAAATGCTTTTCCGTCAGTTTAATAGGAGTACTTTGTGTAAGAATAAAGCTTTTAACGTGCTAATTCTCACCTGCCCGTTTTAAACGACGTTGCTGCTTTACAGTTTTTTAGTGCAAACCAAACAAACATTAACATCAGAGGGAAAAAGAAAAAGAACCGACCACGACTGTGTCTCAGATGTCTACAATTGTATTTAGTTTTAAAAAACCTACAGTTGGAAAGAAACTAAATGGTAACAACGCAAATTAAAAATGAAACAGACAGTATGAATTGAAATAATGACTTTAATTATTTTTGTTTGAGTCACAAACTAATTGTTGTATCACCACTTTGGTGTTGTAAGTAAATTAGTTATCTGTTTTGCTCACTTTGGTATTTGCAACATGCAAATTTTCTCATCAATAACAACTATTCTAGAAGTGCTTGCTCAATTTTTCGAGAAGTAAAAGCCTTGGAGTTAGTTATACTTGAACTCGATTAAACGTCCTTGGAGTATCTAACGCTGCAATTTAAATTTAATCTTACAAACTTTGTAGAGAAGAAAGGAGATAAAAATCAACAATACAACAGGTAACTATACAATGAGCATATAGGACTTAAAGAGATCTTGTTTTGTCTTCTAAATCCTTTTACATATACATATATGTTACAAGTCTTGTGAACCTGAAAGCTTTCTTTTTGTTCGTTTTGTTAAATTTCACATTTTCTTCAACGGTAAAAATCTTTTTGAATAATCTTTTTTGTTCCGTGCACCCACTAGAATATGAAAAAGCTAACTGATATGTTTGAAATTCAATGATCACTGGACTTATGAACATTGTATTTGCTTTAGTATTTCTTTTAAGAAGATTATACTTTGAGCTTTTCTTCTGGTGTGAAAACGTTTTTATTGGTTTTTATCTGTTTTTCCTTCATTTTGATGGCGCCTGTACGACTATAACGACATAAAAGACATCCGTTTTGTACATGTTCATTTTGACGCACTGGGGAGAGGGCTGTCATTTTATGCGCTTTGGTTGTCATCTCGAGTTTGCTAAAAACGGCATGGATCTTAAAGATTTGTAATTTAAACTTTGGCATTACAGATTTATATTTTATTTTTGTTGGTTCATCTTGTTTTATTGCTTACTTTTTTTTAAATTTTTTGGTGTGAATTATGACAGACATCTAGCCACTATATAAAGTGCAAACTAAATACAGATGGGAAATCGCGAACTCTCTTGTTTGATCAAGAGTTTCGTGCTTGTGTTTGCGTCACTCATAATCAGTTTTCAAACACGACCTTAAAGCTATTGACTTTTTAGTGGTGTAGCTAGCAGCTCCCCAACTAGACCATTTATTACTTCTAGTTAAGCTAAGAAACGTTTTTGTACATATATTTAATATGTAAAATTGAACAGAAAAAGAAGATAAATAAAACGAAATGCTAGATTATACCTGCATTTAAGCAAAACAAACTAAAGTGTGATTCATCTTTTTATCCAAACGTTTATACAAATTCGAGCATCGAGTTTTTTCAAAATGTTTTAACTCTTTTAATATGAGGAAAAAAAACATAAATCACCACGTGACATAAATAACCTGAGTGAAATTTGACCGGCATTCCAAAATATCTGGGAAAGTTCCGTTGCAATATCAGTACTTCCACTTTACATTTAGCAAATGGTTAGGCATATCAAAATAGACTGAACTATGTTATCTCGCCCTAAAAATCTGATCAGAATTGCTGTTGCCGTTGTTTCCTCTACCTTAAAATCTTTATACCTGACTGAATTCTGCAGAAAGTATTACTTCAATAGTTGAAAGTTATGGTTGTAAATTTAATTGCCGTCTTTTGTTTTGCTTTTACGATCCTATTTATGCCTTTTTCCATTATTGTTTTAATAGCCAAACTAGCCAAATTCAGCACTAATTCTTTGACCGACTGACTGTTTTAAACTGATTGTGAAACTGAAAGGAAACTAACCTTATCAACAAATAAACAGCAATGGACTTTGTGGCATTAATCAATTAGTGGCGTAGTTTGTATCCCAAGGTAAAACTGCTAACAGGGATTCGCAATCACTATTCTATGAGACGTCATTTTATCTTGTTCACTTAGCAGCTAAATGGCCAAGTGCGTGTTTGGTTTACTTAATCAATCGTTATGGTTCCGTTTATACTGAATTTCTATATGCATACGGTAAAAGTTTCTTATATCATAAGACTTGCCAAACTCAAAGGTTCTTCACATTTCATGATCAAACGTAGCAAAGACAGAAGAAGAAAGAAAAGCAGCTGTAGAGCAACTGTCACTTGTTTCTAATTTGTTAGGTTTACCATGCAAGTGATATTTAAAAAAAAACCTCACAATCTTGTTGCAAAAGACTGACAAACACAAATTTGAAAGCTAAAAGCTTTTCATTTTAAAAAATACTAATCTATGTTCGCCTTTACGTTTGATAGATAGCTTATCAAAGTACGTTGCAAAAAAAACAATATTCATTCATGTTTGAAGTTGCTAGCTCTAAAAATCAAGTAACTGCGAACATTTTGCGGTACTCCTAGAGCATTGGTTAAAATCTCATGCATGGTTTAAGATACATTGACGTGGCCGTCATTTTATTTTATGGTAAGGCAATGATGCTATGACAACGCTAGAGGCGCCACGGTCAGGAATGTCATTGTTTTTTTATAGAATATTGTGTAACTTTTTATATTTTAGTTAGTTCTTTTTGAAAGCTACAAAGAACGTAAATGATAGCCCAACTTGCCGAAACTCATACGAAATTTAGGAAATATGTCAAAACATGCAGACTCTCAACAAATACTTGAAAGATACAGCTGCATTACGTTGTCGCCCCTTGTATTAATGATTTATGAAGAATACGGCGATAAATGTCGCTATCTGAACCGATTCATGCAAAAACTTTGCAATGTACCAAATATATTTTTCACTGATATTCATTTCTATCGCTGTATGCAATGTTCAGGATCTGCAGATCTAGCCGGGATCTGTTCAGTATCTTTGTCTAACTGGATCAGAATAGTCGTACTGAATAAAATAATGATGCAGATTACTGTTTATGTGTTTGGACTCGAACCTGCAAGTTAGGTATAAAACGGTTTAAAACATTTTTGAACTAATTGTGGTAACTACGCTGTTGGCAAAGCACTATATTGCCGATCGCGCACAAAGCCATATTTCAATCCAGTTGCTAAATATCACAAGAGTCAAGACGTGTGGAAATCGCACATTCAACACGCCGTATGCTTTATTTTTACTTGTAGTATACAAAGACATACCTTTCCCTTATTTGTATCTGCCTTGTGAATCTGTCATCCAAATTGATCAGAATGATTTAAATTCTTTGCTCGGTGTTTTGCGAATAGCTTAAGTAAAAATAAACAAGAAAGATCGATAGGTATTTAGCTCGCTCGAAATCATAAATAGTTAATGCATGCGAGTACACTATCAGATGTTAACAACCTTGGAAGATTCAAGAATGCATTTTTGAGTCATTAAGGAAAAGCATATCAAGTACAGGCTAATCAGGAAGTCCTCCAACTTATTGCGCAAGAAGAACAGATCGTTTTCATGTGAAATGATAGCGCATTATTACTCGACAGCAAATCGTACCTGGACGATTTAGGCTGAGTTTTCTGTCCGCGCTCTCATTCTGAAGAGGATCAATAAAGAGGCAATTCAAGCGATTCAATCTCGAAATAAACTACTGCAATCTTTTCTGACGCATGTAGAAGTTATAATATAGGGTTGCATTTCGATTTTTCATTTGCTTTCGCTTTAAGCTATTTTCACTCAGGCCGGACAAGTTACACTTCTGAGTTAGTTGGGTTACATTTGTTTTGACATTTGAACAGTAAAGGTTAAAAACGCTTTTTATCAGTCTTATGCTTTAGTCTGTTTCCCTTTTTTAATGTTTTAAACTGCCTAAATCATGCAAAGTTTATCCCTTTCTCTCTCTCTTATCGGCAACTGACAGTAAGTGGAACAGACCTTAGCTTTTGTTAGAGGGAAAATTGAAGCCATTGGTCTTAGGTCATAGCTTGCTTGATATCACTGCAAAATTTTTTCGTTAATATTTTAAATGTGAATTGTTTCTCTTCCATTATTTTTAAGTACAAGGATTATAGTGATACTCAGAAGGTACAGCGCTCTTGTGAGCTAAAACGGTTTCACTTGACCTTCGCTCGGACCGAGTCTATAGTTTTTTTTCCTGTTTATTACACATCGTTTTTAAATCGCACATTCTTTACCGATAAAGAAGTTTGCAAAAAAAAAAGGATTATATATAAATTACCAAGTTATCGTTTCACCTAATTTCCAGCGTTAATATTTTCTTCAACAATTTAAGTTAACTCATGTTAAAAAAAATTTTAGTGATTTTTTTTAAAGGTGATTTTGAACTCAGATTTTGACTTTAAATGAGCAATAGTATATTTCAAAAGTTTTTGTGAGAAAAAATAAACGAGGTATACTGTTCTTAATCAATTATCATTTACAAAATCTGCAATGTGTTCTTTCTCAGATTGTTTCTAAGCTATCACAAATACGAATAAAGCAACAAGAACGAGCCGAAGCCTACGCAAACACTTCCCGTAACACCTACATAAAGTTTCTACCTTCTTTGTAACGCTGCTTTACATAACTGGATTAGCACATTAGAAACAGACGTCTTAGTAACAGCATGAGAAAGCAAATGCAATCAAAGGTGTTTCGTGAATACTAAATGCTCGTCATTATCATTCATTCATTGCCTTTGAAAAACTCTTTTTTTATGTATAGCCATTCAAATGTATCTCTTCGAGACTTGATCTCCTTTAATAGTCTAAGTTTTATCTGGTCACAAAGAACGTGACTGAGTTGGTCTAATTAAAGTCAAAGAGATAAAGATTAAACCAAGCTGGCACTGTTGTAATTGTTTCTGTCAAACTCTAAGACAACTTCAGCTATAGCCTAGGTATTTTAAATCAAATTTTTTTTTCAGATGTGATTCAAAACTTTATTGTCAAAATCAAACTGAGATGAAGATTATTATACTTTTGCAACGTGTTGCAGTTCTTGATATTTAAGACAATTAACTGGGTATTTTGGTGTGTGACATAAGATGTGTGAAAAAATTAGTTTGAAACAGCTTTTGTTTGCAACACTTTGTGTTATGTTCTAATTGCAGAATGGTGCCTGTGTTTGTTTAGCGTTAATTTCATTGGAAATAATTGGAATTATCGACAACACCACGCCCCCGTTCTTCAAAATGTCTTCTTTATACGGCTCTACTAGATGATGAATGTATCACATGAATTAACGGGCTGTCATGCAACAGGTTTTATCACATTTTCTTTTGTAGCTGAGAAATTTGGCAACGGATTATATTTTTTTAATTAAAAAGGACTTTAAAGCAAGAAAAGAAGGTTCGACTGGCGATGCGATATTCCCTTGATTTATTTCATCATGTTTTTATTCTCAATGCTAAAAAAATCATTTTTAAAAATACTGCACTGTAGAGCGTCAAAGAATTTTGTCACTTTATCACTTTATGTTAAAAAATGAAAAATTTTGTCTTCAATATAGGATTTTAATCCACTGTAACAATGTTAGTTGAAGCCAAAATATAAAAGCAAATACAATGACACACCTAGCGGTCAATCTCTTCATTTATGAATGTTTTAAAAGTAAATATTCAATCTTTATTGATCCACTAACGGACCGTTTATTAACTGTTGCACAAATACCACACCAATATATTCTATCGTATTGCACACATTGAATTAATTTATTATTCAGAGATCGGACAAAACCACGTTTTTGTATAACTAAAACAATTAAATTTAAGTTATATTTATTTTAGTTTCATTCTTTCGAATCATCAAAATACAAAAAAATAAAATGATTTTAAAACTAAAGACTTTTGGTGTTGTCAAAGCAAAACATAGCTATTGCTGAGCAGCGAGATCATTGGATAGGGCATTCAGAGAAAGACATTAATTAACCTTTGTTTGTGAAAGCTTTCGTGATCCCTTTCCGTTTTGTCGCCTTATAGGACGTTAAATCGACTGAATGCTCAAATTGTTCGTGTCCAGGCAAGTGTTTTTTTAACAAGGACTTTCGATTAAACGTAAGATAACACCCGAAATCACAGCTTTGTCTTTACTTTCGGCGTTGATCAAACAACTTGATTTTAAAATAAGCAACCTTCGTTCACTTTAAGAAACCCGCGTGCGCGATTGGTCAAAATTGATCACGTGATTTGGACGTATCTCTCGCATTCCGCTACGACATTTAATTACCTTCATTAGCCTATGTTTTTATGGTTTAACCCATGGTTTTAAAATGGCCTAGTTTCAATAAATTCAAACCCCTAATTATGTGAGTCAAAATGTTTTTTTTGAGCTTTTTCTTCAGCAAAAGTTGTCATTTATCAGAGTATACACTCAAGTACTTTGGTGGGCTTTTTACGCGCGTCCTGAAATTTTCCCGCTTTAAAAACAAGTTTAATTTGAAGTTTGGGTTCTTGTTGCAGCATTTTGCAACGTTTTTGTTTGATTTTCCTGTTTGATGTTTTAAAATGGAATTCAACTCTTTGCCAGAGTTACTGGATACCAAACTTACAATCATTGAAATTGGTTTGTTTTATGGTGGCGAACACTTGGAAGCAAAAATAT
>ERZ1740055.118-NODE-118-length-15029-cov-10.334380_pt1 | contig 15029 bp, 17 predicted proteins | sample MGYA00581747_ERZ1740055 | MGnify/ENA primary metagenome ERZ1740055 (study PRJEB43018, sample SAMN04849739) | marine metagenome | isolation source: floating plastic debris | place: Pacific Ocean | collected 2008-08-28 | study: EMG produced TPA metagenomics...
TATCAAAAGTCTCAATGAGACGACTCACGGATACTGCGTACAAGTAGAACTACAATTCCTAGCAATACTAGCATCCTCCACTGGCTCATATTATTAAAAGTCTCAATGAAAGGACTCAAAGTTCAAAGTTCAAAGTTGTTTTGTTTTGCCTGCAGAGTTTTGCCCGGTAGTTTTGTTATGCGTGTGATTAAAAAGTAATCGTATGGTGTAAATATCATGTACAAAACACGCTATTAGTTGTTTATAATATAGTTCAGGCCAAAAACGCTACAAAATACCACTTTTAAACTAAACAAAACAACTTCCATAAATGTAGTCAGCGGCAGCAGATGGTAGTTGCATCAGTAGTTGCCTTGTCTGAGCCCGTTAGGAATTCTGGGTAATTCAACCATTTTGGCGGCATTTAGTTCTACCCATCTTCAATTTGTCGATTTTTTAGAAGTGTCAAGCCACCCACCTATTGACAAATTTCTGTGCTCGCTAGATTTTTTTAAAGTTAAACTCGCCTAAAATGCCTCAGTATAGGTGCGAGATTCCATCCACAGAACGGCAGAGAAATAATTTCATTGTTGTCCCGCCATTCAGTTTCGCTACATGATATTTCAGCGGTTCATGAATCAGCATGATTTCACTTCTCTCTTCTGGATTCTTTCAGGAGATTTCCTTGATCCACCATTCTAGCTTTACGAAGCCTGTATGGGGGCTTCTGCAGTTGAAAATGGCTCGAAAAAACACTTATAAACGCAATACTTACCGACCTCTAGCTTTCGTTACAGTTTGCTAAAGAAATTACATTCAAATTAGGTGACGTAATGCAAAAGCTTGAGCCCTGGGTGAAATAAAACAGCAGTATCTGTCGTAAAAAAAATTGCGGTGTTGGATTGAAAAATTCATTTGCTCTTCTACCCCTAAAATACGTGAACATTAATACTGTCATGATATGCCCTACCGCAAAGGGTTAATGTGGTATTCGATGCCGGGATGAACATAGGCTTTTATATTAGCCCAATCCTTACAAAGAAGTGAATTTCTGAAAAGTTATTACCAAAAATTGAAACGATTTTATTATATGTAACACTGATTTCTACAGCTCGGATGCAGACTGAACTGCTTAAGAGTGCAATGAGCGGTTTGTTTTTTTAAATCCATTTGAAATTTATTTCACATCTCAGTTGGCAAGTAGTGTGGTAAGCAGTTCAATGTGAGGGAAATTTTTATAAAAAGAGTGCACTTCAACCGAATAGTATATTTAAGTTAAAGTGTACATATCAGTTGTAAGTTTTTTGTATGTATCAAAAGTCCTTATCCTTCTAATGGTAATGGAAAAAAAAATTCGACTACGAAGTTTTTTCATGGTGTAATTTGCGTTTAATGTTAGGCAAAATCACTTCCGGCTTTACTTTGACCGAGCAGTGGGAAGCTGGTAACTACCCTATTGTTTTCTGGTCCGTGACGTTTTTTTTCTGTTAAAATATTATAGCGAGATTTGTTTTAGGCGGTTGCAGCAAGGTAAAAGGAAAAGAGAATATCAATTCATGTATCACCTTTCTATGATGATTCTCGGCCAGAAATAACGAAAATAAGCTAAGGCGTTGATGGATTCAAAGAAAATTAACTAGCGGTAAACTAGTTTGAGCTGCGTCGGTGTTTCTAAAGAAACAATTTAGTATTAAAAATGTAAATTCTACATACTTACTGACGTTTCGGACGTTAGTCCTTCGTCGGCCTTTACTCTTTACTTTTAAGAATTAATCTACTCAAAAAATTATAAGTTCTACCCCAAGACAATTTTCTAAATTCTATCCTAAGCTCCGACTCTTGGTCCTCTCCCTCTACATTATTACACAATCGTAATAAAAAAAATAATTGTATTGGGTTGGAATAGATTGCTCGTATTAACAGAAAGAATGCCATACAGGTGCAGATGGACATAATTCACGCTCTTTCTAAAATTGTGAACGACCTACAAGAAATTTTTATAAATTTATTAATCTACGCAGAAAACTATAGTTTCTAACCCAATGCAATTTTCTAAAAATTATTCTAAACTCCGGCTCTGGGGTCTCACGTCCCTCTACATTATCACAAACATCATAATAAAAAGCATAATTATGATCCGTCCTAAATCTAAAACCAAAAGAAAGAATTTCATAGAGGTGCAGATGATGCACAACTGTCCGAAACTCTCACAGTTTCGAAAATTATGAATGACCTACAAAAAAATCAATGACTGATATTAGACCTATTGGCTCTAAGAAAGATAAACTCTTATTCGCTAAAATCAAAATAAATGAAACAATAGGATCAGGCAGTTTCGACCACGAACATCTAGACATGTCACAATCTACAAAATGAAATCTAAATTAACTCTCTTTATAAATTGTAAATAAATGCAAATGCTCTCCTTCCTTTCTTTTTTGAAACCGATGCGTTATCTTCAAAGCGTAGAAACAAAAAAGAGTTGGAATCTAGCTATTAAAAAATCATTAGGTCGATGAATACGCCGGAAATCGTACAATCTACATAACGATAACCATCCGCTACAACATCTTACAAATGCAAATGATCTTCCGAAATGGTCTCGTATTTTTTTTTAAAGGTACACGTTATCTAAAAAAAGGGACGTATTGAAAATCAGAATAATCTGAATAATTAAACGTCTGATAAAAGTCAAACTAATCGTACAAAGGAAGGGGTTCTATCAACTCTAACATACGCAAAGACCCACAACAACGATACGATAAAACATAACAATAACATAAACTTATGCCGAAAGGAAGAATACCGAAAAGATGATAGTGATAGGGATAGTCGTGACGTCTTGAAAAATGATGCGTTATCTACAAAAAATAAAAAATTTATATCGCTTCAGGCTTATTCTCACACATAACAAGGCAACCAAAACGTAACACACACTTTGAAAGGTAAAGCAGTACCAAATACCAATGACATAACGATGTGGTGTTTACCAATGCAATAAACAGGCACGTCGGGCTTACTGGAAACCACTGCAAGAGAAAAAATGAAAAAAAAAACAGCTTCGCAGCTTGAAAAATTTCGTCATCACCAGGTTTTTTTAAACACTTTTTACTTGCAGCCACAAAACACAATGACTCTCATCCTCGTTATCATCATCATCGTATTCATTGAAAAACATCCAGGGCTCGTTTTGTACAACCCAAGGAAACGCTATCGACTCACAACCAAAACCCCACATCTTTATTCCATATTTGAAAGGAAAATACTACAAAAAAAGATAAGAGATACTGCTTTATCCTTCGACACATATCCATCGACCAAAACAAAATAAAAAATCACCGTTCCGTGTTTGGCGCAACGTGGTAAAGTGTTCAATTCAGCGTGGATTTCCTTAGTTTCTTTTCGGCCGGCGTACTTCCTAGCCTCCATCTTATTGACTTCAGCTTCCAATATCTTACGAGTGTCCTCGTACATGTTCTTAGGGGCTAATTGAGCCTTGGAGCCCTGTTTTCCGAACACTTTGTCCAACACATTTGTGGCGCGTTCTTCTCCTCCTTCCTCTTCAGTATCCACGTAACCTGTCAAGAAATAATTTATGTGAAAAAAGAACTTGTATAAAAAGCTCAAAAAATTCAAAGCACTCACAGTTGGTCGGCAAACAAGCACCGGCTAAACCCATCAGTGATGGAACTTTGGGTTCAGGCTTGACTGGGTAAGGCAGGCTCGGTAGGGGATGGCCACGGAGCAGATCAGAAAGCTAAAGAAGCTCCATTCGCTCGGGTCCACGGAAACGATGGGCACCATGTCCCCTTCACCATCTTTGGCCAAGTCCATCACCTGGACTTGACGGCGACCAAGACGTTCTGCCTTCCATCGGTACCTTTTGACAAAAAATAAAATGAATAAAAAATATAAAAAATGTTTTTAAAATAATGAATCGTGTTGTTCTCTACCTTCGCCGGGGTGCCACACACATATGGCGCAACCTCCTTCACATTCCCATAAGGTCGAGGCTTCAACTTCTTACTAGCTTCGGCTATCGCGAGACCTAGAATTTTTTGAAAAAACGAGAGAACGCACTCCAACAACTTTGTCAAGCAGCGAGAATGAGCAAATGTGACGAAATTTGAATGTCGAAACTTTTATTCACAATGCCTTCAACGCATATATTGAGTCCTCAGACGCATTTTTTGAAAATTTAGGGGCTACCCCCCATCCCACCAATTTATGAAAAAATGGAAATGAACAGGTTTGACTGGTTTGACCAGTTATTTACCAAGTCCATATAAACTTTCGAGACTTGACTGCGACACTTTCAATGTGGCTGCCTGTCTTGAAACATGGAAGAGTTGATTTTCCAGACGATGACTCGCCTTTATTTTAGCATCGATAGCCAGTACCTCAGCAGCGTCTACGATGGGTGGAATCTCACGGTCAACGAATGGCGAAATCCTGAAAGTCAGCCCCGCGTCGCCCGAGTCTTGGAGAACCTGGCAAAGATGCTCAACTCCAACGAGAGCCTACGCATGGACCGGTCTTTTACGCTCAGTCTGGTAGTTGTCCCGGCCCAACCTCAACGGGGTGGCAAAAAGAGAAAACCCATTTACCCCGGTGTGGTCAGCGCCACCTCTTTGCCGCAACTCAAACGTTCCATCTTACAAGTACTCCGCGACGACCGCAACATGTGCTGCGCCGAGGCCTTGTGGTTGGCCTACCAACACAAACAACTAGATCATACAACGTTTAACAATCGTTACCGCTTCTCCAAACTAAAGCGTCCACCCTTCCAGCGTTAAGCCCGACAACTACAAGAACGTCTGGGAATTCCCATCGGTACGGTATGCGGCCCAAAACAACTCGAGATCTTTGCCAACTACTTCCAAGGGTTGGGCTACTACATCGTGGTCATCGACAGTTCCCGAGCTCATCAAGGTTTCCGCTACGGTGAAGACAACGATCCTAATCATGCCGTGAGTCTCTATTATCACGATCACCATTATCACGTTCTCACTACCATCCGCGGTTTCTTTGCCACCGACCACTTCTGCTTCAAGTGCCTGAGACCTTACAGTCAAAAAGGAACTCATCGCTGCGAAGCCAACAAAGATCATTGCTCGGCCTGCGTACAAGAGGGTTGCGAAGACTTTGTACGGTACCGTCAGACCCATACCTTGAACAGAGGCACCCAATGTGCCGATTGTAACTGTTTATTCTACGGGCCTACCTGCTTTCGCCAACACCGACAAAAGACCAACCAGGGACGCCAAGCCGACCCAACTCATTTACCCGTTTGCCAGACTGTCAAACGTTGCCAGAACTGTGGAAAACGCTCCGTCTACCACAGTAGGGACATGTACCAGCCCGCCCACAAATGCTATCACCACGAATGCCCCTCGTGTCTAGAGATGGTCGATCTCACAACGCATCGATGCTACATCCAGACCGAAAAGCAGAAACAAGAACGACGCGAACGCCGCCGTCAACGACGCCAATCTCTTACCTAACGCCGAGCCCGGGCTCGTGGCTACAATCCCCACAGTCGCCAACATCAACAACAGCAACAACAATCCACCGAACCCCAGGTAGAGAACATCACCGTCTATTTTGACATCAAAACCATGCAGGTGCCCGACGAAGCCAACCAGTTACGTAGGCACCTACCCAATCTGACGACGACGACGTGCAAACCAAGATCACGGTCATTGCTCACAACTTCCAAGGGTACGACAGTTACTTCTTACTTCAAGAATACCAACTGCAAGCCCGTAACTACAACCAGACACGAAACGGGGGCAAGGTCCTAGAGCTACGCGTGGGAAAACTGGGCAAAGAGAAAATAAGCTTCATTGACTCTCTCTCTCTCTTTTTTGCCTATGCCTCTAGCCAGCTTTACATCCAACTTTGGTTTTGACGAGAACGATGCCACCTTGAACTTGAAGAAAGGTTACTTTCCTCATTTCTTCAACGTGCCTGAAAATCAAGATTACTGCGGACCCTTACCTGCTCAACACTTTTACGGTCCAGACACCATGTCTCAAGACCTCTTCCTAGCCTTTTAACGGCTGTACGACCAGACCAACCGACATCCCGACTACCACTTCGACTTCCGAACAGAATTAGAAGCTTACTGTGCTTCCGACGTTCGTCTCCTTCGTGCCGGCTGCGAGACCTTTCGCCAAGAGTTCCGGGACTTTGCCGCGTTCGATCCCTTTGAGCACGTCACCATCGCCTCTGCTCATTCCAGGGACCTACGCAAATCCCCTCTGCAACGAGACACCATCGCCTCCGAACCAGTCAACGGTTGGCGCTGGAACATCCGTTATTCTTTAGCTGCCCTCGAATGGCTCGAGTACCGTGGCGAGCAGTTGGGACGCCCTCTACAACACGTGGGCAACATCGGCGAACACCCTGTCTGTGACGGAAGCCGTACCTACCACGCCGACGGCTACGACCCCGACACCCACACTCTGTACGAGTTCTACGGTTGTTTCTGGCACGGGTGTCTTGACTGCTATCCTCAAGCCCGTTACGAACCCCATCAACAACTACAAGGTCGCACCCTCGAGGAAGTCTACAGGGCCACGCTGTACCGTCAAAACCGAGTTAACTCTCTGGGGTACCGACTCGAAAAAATTTAGGAACACACCTGGTCCAGACTCAAGTCGGAAATTCCCACCCTCAAGAGCACCATCTAAAGATACGACCTGAAGCCTCCTGTCCAGCCTCGTGTCGCTTTCTTCGGAGGTCGGACCAATGCCGTACGCCTCTACGTCGGAGGTGAACAACTCCACTACTACGATTTCACCTCTCTCTATCCTTGGGTGAACAAATACGGAACGTATCCTATCGGTCATCCCAAGTTCATCTACAAGCCACCCAATCCTCGCGACATCTCTCCTTACTTTGGCATTGCCAAGTGCACCATCTTACTGCCTTCCTACCTCTTCCATCCTGTGCTACCTTACCGTTGCGGCCAGAAATTAGTGTTTCCCCTCTGTCGGACCTGTGCTGAAGCCAACATCGACAAACCTCTGCACGACAAAGCTTGGGTCTGTGACCACACACCCCAACAACGTCAACTGACCGATACCTGGTGCACACCCGAAATCCAAAAAGCCATTGACCAAGGCTACACCCTCCAATGCTTGCACGAAGTCTGGCACTTTGAAAGAAAACAGACCGGCCTCTTCCGAGACTACGTGAATACCTGGCACAAAATCAAAGACGAGGCCAGTGGTTTTCCTGCCCATTGCACCACTCCTGAACAGCAACACCAACACGTTCAAGACTATTGCGTTCAAGACAACATGAAGGAGCCCAACTCGATCCGGCCCACATCCAAGTCAACAAGGGGCGACGTACTGGGGCAAATTCGGTCAACGCCTCGACAAGACCCACGTGGAGGAATTCACCAATCCTCAATTTTTGCCCGTCTTCTTAGCCAGCTTAGCCACTACAAAGTACACCAAGACATGATTGAAGTAGCCCCCAACCTCAACATCTTCATCGCCTGCTTCACCACCTGTCATGCCAGACTCAAGTTGTACGAAGAACTGCAGCGTCTAGACCAGCGCGTGGTGTACTTCGACATCGACTCCATCATCTTCACCCAGGCCCCAGGACAGTAACAACCTCCTCTGGGCAAATACCTCGGAGAGTTTAAAGATGAATTGAAGGGAGAACACATCGTGCAACTCTGCTCGGGTGGGTCCAAGAGCTACGGCTACAGGGAATGTCGAAACTACGGCAGAGGGACTGTCGAAACCAAAGTGCAAGGATTCACTCTCAACCGCGAAGGCTACCAACAATTAAATTTCCTCGTCATAGTCAACAACGTCCAAAACGAAGTGTTGCAACCCCTCGACGACGGTCAAGTGCGTACGCTTCGCGTCCAAGAACGTACCAAGATCGTACGGAACAGCAAACCTACGAACTGTTCACCTTGCCTCGCATTAAAACCTATCGTCTGGTGGCCAACAAACGCATCTTTCCTCCTGAAGATCATCCTGACCCGTTTTTAACTTATCATTACGACTACAATCAGATCGACCACGAACTGTCAGACATTTTACTCTTAAAATCAAAGACTCGGACATTTTTTGTTGTAAAAAATCTTCTTTTATTACCTTGCTGTAAAATATACTTTATTATATTAAAATAAAATGTTGTTGGTTACAAAAGCGTCACAACTTGGCTTTGTTACTGGGTTTAAGTACTCTAAAAGTCCTTGTTCGAAGAATCGAACTTTTGTTTCTTTGGTTTGATTCACCAGATAGTCGCACTCCGTGCTCTTTCGAATCTCAAACCACAGCGTGATCATTCCCAATATTTTTTTCCTGCTGTCTCTTCTACTCGTCGTGATCTTTTCTTCCAATTTCTTCAAACGCCAAAAGCGTGTCTTCCCACATTCGTTTGAAAGTTCCTTCTTCTTCGGCGTCGTTCATAACGCTTGCTTCTCTTCTTCTTTTCCTGCAAGCTCTTACTGTTGGGATAAAGAACCAACCAGTTTATAAACATGTCGATATATTAGCCTTTTTTAATACGCTAGTTGATTTGGACTTTGCGTGCCAATTTAAGCCTTTCGATTTCCGGCCGGAAGTCTTTTTACCGAAAGTACTTTAAAAGTACTCTATATCAACCTATATAACTACTATTGTCCATTTCAATTTTCCCTTTTCTGCATCAGTTCATACGTTCCAAGAATATTGAAAAACTTATTAGTTCATTAATTTAATTATTGGTTTATTTTACTTTTTATATCTTCATTTATTTCTTTTTAATTCTTAATGTAACTTTTTTTAATGTTTCTTTTTGTTTCTTTTAAAAAAAAGCAACACTCCGGGACCGGCCTCGTGATTAAATACGCTGTCACGCAAGATGTATAAAACTTAAAAATAACGCTTACGATTGCGGATTAATTCCTCTGACAAAAGACAAAAGGCCCTGTTGGCGATGGGCTATATATAAATCTATTAAAGATTCATTCTCTACCCTATATAGACACGTCCTAACTCACATATTCGGGGTCAATTAGAGACATGAATCTTAGAAAAATCCATTTCCACTCCTTTGTATTGTGGCACATTATTTCTGGAAACTTCCTAAGTCTCTATTCTAGATAAAAAGCGAGTGAGCAATCTTGTACATAAAGCCCAAAGGTGCAATTGTTTTCTTTAGAAAAATGTTTCCTTTAAACAAAAGAATGTCGTTTTGGCAAGTCATAGTGTTATTTATTTTAGTTGTTGTCGTGACAGCTGCTGTTGATATGAACACTACAATATGCAACACCAGATCTCCTAATGTCGACGCGAAAACACGGACTTGTTCACAGCAATGCTTAAATCCGACCAACTCTTCATGTGAATTGAGCTGTAAAGCAAACAGTCAGGTTGGTAGACTTTCACAATTAAAGAATCTTCAGTTTAAATCAAGAGAAGGAATTGCCTATGAAGATTAATCGGAACGGAAAATGGATATAACCAAGACCAGTAAAGTTCCGAGCTCTCTATAGTTTTTCATTTTTGTTGTTATTTTTAAATCTTGTGTGATATAGATTACACTTCATCATAATTTGAAGAATATTTTAGATGAATGTTTTAAATTTTTCTTTTACTGAAAGAGTTTTTTTTTTTAATTTTTCAAGACATAACGCCAAACTTCACTAGCCGATAAAACATCAGGAACATTTTTTCTGCAGACGTCACATGACCTTGACCTCTTCGTGACCAAACTATCACTCTGTCTCTGTTTTGTCTTAATTTTGCAGTCAAACCTACACACTCTATTAGAATATCGTGGAATAAATTTGCGAATTTGTAAGAATATATTAAGATAAATTCAAGGCTGAGATATAATTAGTGTGTTGAAATTTTGTAAATACAATAGATTTACTTGTTTTATTGAAATTAACGAATAAACTTAGTTCTTTGTTTAATGGAACATTTATTTAGCTAACAAAACGAAAAAGAAAACAGCCTTAAGATGTGGCTAAATATTCATTGATAACGACCGTTAAATAAACCGTAATAATTATAACAATTAAGGACACCAAAGTCTAAATATACGGTAGGAAACAAATGAACTGAGAAAACCGCTAGGCAATCTTTTAACGGAAGCTAGAATTTAAGAATAATATAAAGATATTATCAGCCCTAAATCGGCAGAAAAAATAAGGCCGGATATTTGGCCTGTCCAGAAAAACAACGTTCTTTTAAAAGAAGACTATTTATTGTTAATAATATTGCGAGTGACCAACACTGTCAGCAGAAGAAAGAAATCTTGTCGTCTGACGTTACTTATCACAAGTGTTGAAATTTGAGAAAATCTGAGAATCCATTTGAAAACGATCTTATGCCATTTTTCCTTAAATGGTTATTTACAGGTCAATTTGCAAGCAATCATATTGTGTCTAAATCATTTTGTTGACATGTAAACGTTTTTAAAAATCTTTGTCAATGAAATTATAACATTTAACATGCAACCTTCGTTAACTCCACAAAATCCGCGCGATATTGGTGAATATTAGTCACGTGATTTCGAACCGCACGACCGTGGTTTAAACAAATGTTTATTAATAAATCCATTGCTTGAAGATAGCCGAGTGAATGTTAAATTCAAAACACATAATATATGGTCAAAATATATTCTTTTAATTTTCACTTCAGCAAAAGTTGTCATTTATGTGAGAATACACTGTAACACATGAATTCAATACAATTGACTGCTTTCGGAAGGCAACATGAATCAATTCATTTACTTTTAAGGCGGGTATGGTGCTTAACTGATTTCACTGGCGACGTAACCAATTAGCAAAACTTTAGCTCTATTACTAGTTAGTACTTGCATTTTTTATCTAAAAACTGAACTTGATTTGTTGATCTTGAGATAAAAAATAAAGAAAATCAATCAATGTTTGTTTTAGTTAAATCTTTTTTAAAATTTCATTTTTTTTAACTTTGTAGTTTTTACCGATACAAAATTGATACTGAGAGAAATGTTTGATAATAATTGAAAGCAAAACAGAAGTTCACTTAGATATCTTCAGTGTTATAGGTATAAACTTAAAACTGAGTATTCCGGCAATTCTTATTAAACGTTGTTACTGGAACAGGTAGAGAAGAAAAGGCGGGAAATTGGCGAGTCAGTGCATATGCATGCCGCTGGGTTACACAAGGGAGGATTGCTGGTTTCTTGGGTGATGTTATTTCTTAAAGGGCTTTTTAGTTGTTACTTTGTTTTCCTGCATGGTTTAGAGTCGTCTTTTCCTTTCTAACTGGCGGGCATGGTTGGCACAGTTGGTAAAATAACTGCCCTCACACAATGTAGAAAAATATGGTATTTTTACGTTCAGATCAAAACTTGTTCTTATACATTTTTGAGTTTTTTATCTTTATATTCGAAGGCCAATGTAACCAACTGTGTGCAAATATGTCTAACGGGAACTGAGCACAGCAGGTGCAAAGCCAGTTGCGATACGAGGGAAGGAAATTGTGACCAAAGAATGGATAATGGAGCGGCAAACTGTTCTGCAAAAAAATGCACCCAAACCTGCGCCCAACCTGGCTTTGGAGGAAAATGCTCTTTCAACTGCACTGGTTATCGCTGTTTCCAACTGTGCAACGATGAAAACCAATGTAAGCTGTCGTGTGATGCAGCGGTGGAAATATGCCATCAGGTAAAACATTTCTAATTGTAACAAAATCAAAATAGTTCTTCTTAAACCACGTTTTTACCGTAAATAATCTTAGAAAAAGTTGTTTTTTAACCGAAATGTCGATACATTACATGCATTTGTAGCAGAGATAATATTTTTCAGCCCGAAGTAAAATGGAAAACTTGCTTTTGACTTAAAAAGAAAGTAAAGTTCAATTTGGGCTGCTAATTGGTTTCAGCAAAGATGACTTGGAAACGTTAATAACAAGCTGGCGATAATTTCAGGAAAAAGTGATTGTCCTAGGGAAACAGCACAGCAACATACTAACAGGAGCAACCTGGACACCAATATGGACCAGTAGCGAGTTACGGCAGAAACAACTAGCTGACCCGACCAAAGTGGTGGAGTGAAAGGAATCAACAAGAACTCGTCCATGCAGAATGGGCGAAAGTTTCCACAGATAACTAACCAATGAAAACATTTTGGATCTAACTGGACCGACTACAAATACGAGATTGTGTGCTCTACTGGCGCTGGGAATCCATTACAGGAGATATCGTCAGTTTGCAACTGATTTTGCCTGAGAACCTGAGAAACGAATTCCTATTACAATCACACAATGCAATGATAGCAGCACACCTGGGACAAGACCTTGCAGATAGTAAATTAAAGATAAGTTCTACTGATCCAAACACCGCAGGGACATGAAATTAAAGTTGCAGAAAATGAAATATCTGTGCCTCCAGGAGAAGAAATCAAAATAAGCTGCACGCACCTATACGAACATACAACGTGGAGAGAAAAGCTCTTTACATCTTAAGAACCCTCCCTGTTTAAGAACGTAGAAACAAGTACGTCTTTGTTATGGGAGATTACTTTTCGGAATGGGCGGAGGGTTACGCAATTCAAAATCAAGAAGCAATAACAGTGGCGAGAGTAGCAATGGAAGAGTTTGGTTCTCGCTTTGGCGTACACCGACAAATTATACATTAGGAACAAGGAAGAAACGTTGGGTGCTTTGTGTTCCAAGAGCTTTGTAACTTGCTCGGCATGAAGATAACCAGAACCTCGATTACTTTGTTTTTATTCTTGACTATAATTTTTATATTATCTTTATGTTGTTGTTATTTTATTGTTAGGTCATTGCTATGTTTTGGCACTGTTGTATTTTTGTGATTCTACTATAAAGACCGTGGACGAAACAGCTGTGTACGGTTGCAGATTCTAGCTTGATTCGAGCTCATCATCGCATTGGTTTACTGTCAAACTACTTTTTTCCTAGTACATCATGCAGCCATTCATCTATTAGTTTATTAGTTCATCTTTGATGAATTGCTGCCAACAAATGTATTATAGTTAAGGACGCTCTAAATAAGAACTTCAGCAAAGTTTCTCCTATCTAACCAATGTCTTTATAGAATGTTTCTCGTGGTTACCAATTAACAACACAGAAGTTTTAAAATTTGCACATCAGAAGGAAATCGAACGCCTGAACTACGAGTCAAGTCGGTAGCATACAAAACTTGTTCCTACTGCAAAACTTGTTAGAGATAATTGTTGAACTAAGAAAGGTTTCAATTGCGTAATTGTTGTGTAATTCATTGATCGTTACAGACAAATCTTATCTCAGCATCTAGAATTTATATGGTCATACTTTATGCAATACTAGAAGGCTAAGCAAAAGTGGCACATCAAATTGAAATTAAACTTCTGAACTATATGAGATGTTGGTACACAAAACTTTTTCTCAAAGATGCATTGAGGGTGGTTGCTAGGTCTTTAAAACAGAGTCCATTTCTAATTCCTTTTTTCAGTACCTTTTTACTAGTTTTAAGAGTAACTTTAGAAAAATAAGGCTGTCATATTAAAAAGCAAGAATTGGAAAGTGCAAAACAATGTAATTTGAAAAATGTATTTTTTAGCAAACAGTCTAAACGTTTTGAGTGGATGAAGACCGTGCTATCCCGCCACAGTTGTCAAGAGCAGGCTACTATGGTCGGTTTATCTCTATCGTTTAAAGATGTACTAACTTATTGTGACTTAGTTCACCTCCAGTGAAAAGCAATAATATTATGGGCTAATTTGTTTGGGGAAAAAGAAGTCTACAAGATAGGCAGGTTTCAAAGTCATAGAACACGAGACCTGTGCAATGCTTTCGCCAACTGATCTATGAAGCCACACCTGCTGAGAACAAATCAGTCTTGCTGATTGCCAGCTAAGTGATGAGTAATGATTGTAGCTCAGCTTCTGTTAATTTTTTTAGGAAATATTTCCCAGTTCAAAACCAAAACAAGCAGTATGCAACTCAACCCACTGTCTTCAACGCTGCGACAGTCAAACCATTTGTGAGTGCGGCGGATCTTACTGCAGGCAGGAATGCTACAATAGTGGATGCAACATGACATGTCATCCGGGAGTCATAAAGTGCACTCAGTATTGTCCTTATGGAGAGTGTGCCTTGACGTGCTCCGCTCACAAATGTACCCGCCATACGGCCGACAGCACCCGTGGCACTTATTCGCTGCAGTCTACGGTAGTCATAAAAACAACACCATCTACAAGGCAAACCGATCGGCAAACTACCTCAGCAATATTTATTGACAAGTTAAGGAGTACAGGTACACATCTCTCACTATTTTGATGGTTGCGGTTGGATGAGTATGTTGCAAAGAGGGAGAGGAATGTAGGATAGAAAAGTGTTTTAGGTGATGGAAGATTGAGGTATTGAAGAGATGCGGTAGGTGGGGCTGAAGGGTCTGTTTTTAGGGTTTTCTATCCCGTGGAATGATGACACAAAGTATGAAACAGTTTACAGTTTTATTCTCCAACAAGTACATCGAAGTATCCAAAATACATATGACTTCATAAATATCCAGTTTCAATTGTACACCATATATACTTAGCTGAACTGTCTCTGTTAGAGCCTTCTTAAATGTCTTTAAATGTTTACAAATGGTCTACAACGGTCTGTTCAAATTCAGTGTGACTTCTCCCACAGGTAGCATTTGTTGTCTAATAATTCTTTTCCTGTTTTCTATTTAGGCATTTGGAACTGCTTGCCGTTAATTTCAACCCTTAGACATATTAATCAACCAATCAGCTTTGAGCTGTGTCATTACATCAGTTTAGAAGTTTCTAGAATGTTCTATTTGAAACATAACTACAAACAATGATTTGCATAATGCAAACAACAAGAAACTTCCAGAAAGTTCTTAATTATGATGAAATACATCAAATAACGTAATATAAACAAGATACAATCACTATTTATTCTACATTACCGGCCCCTAAATGTGAACTTAGGGTGAACATTTACCAACCCTTTTATCTTACAATATAACTTTACCGTTATATAACAATATGTGATTAGCAATACAATGAGTTAACATTGCCTTAA
>ERZ1740055.119-NODE-119-length-15020-cov-7.271567_pt1 | contig 15020 bp, 4 predicted proteins | sample MGYA00581747_ERZ1740055 | MGnify/ENA primary metagenome ERZ1740055 (study PRJEB43018, sample SAMN04849739) | marine metagenome | isolation source: floating plastic debris | place: Pacific Ocean | collected 2008-08-28 | study: EMG produced TPA metagenomics assembly...
TTTTTTATTTTTTTTATGGTGTCCTCATATTCTAAAAACCTCCCTAAAATTTTTTTTTTTTCCCTTTTTCCCCCCCCCCCCCCCCTCCTCCCTTAGCCTTTCCCTCCCCTTCCCTAAGCTCCCTGGCCATTGGACGGCACTTTGCACGAGTGCGATAATCCGCGACAAAAGTTGTGAAACACTTGCTCCCTTTTCTCCGTTTCAGTAAGCAGCTGCAGCGGATAACGGAAACAGGGATCTTTACATATTTTTATCGGGATTGCAGTCTGTAGGACTGTTCGAGAAATCGGAGGAAAAAAGAAAGGACGTGTTAATATAGGCAAGATATCTAAAGATCGCAATTATTTGATGTTAATACGTCACAAATGCCACTTGTGTTTTTAAAAATATCTTTTCAAATTTTCTAAGAATTTGGGCACATCGTCCATCGTCTATCTTCTACAATCTATCGTCTGATCTGGCATGAGTGGCTCTTTCTATTGGTGTAAGCACGTCCTTTATAATTACAGCATATTTCTGTATATTTCTCTCTATACCACTATATACATGCTAGTAAAAGCCTGACGCTGACAATTTTAAAACAAACTTAGTAAACTGGGTCGGTCTTCGAATGTCCGGCGTGTGTCAGGAAACACTGCACTGCATACAGCTTAGCTTCAAGTTGACTAATCAATCATGTAATGACTTCCGTTGAAGAAACCGATATCTAGTATGAAATACCTCCCAAATTTCCAAATGCACAAGTTAACCTTTCTAAAAAGACTGATTTTAAAAATATAAAAAAAGTCTTGAAGTGAACAAAAAAGGTGAACGAGGGTCAAGTGAAAATATCAAGTCTTCTCGAAGGATTATAGTCCAACTGATACATGAACCCCTGCCACAAACAAATATCAGTGTTTGAAAAACACAAAAAGTTAAAAAAGATATATTGAATTAGTTACCAGAGCCGACACTTGCAATCAAAGGACACTCAAACAACACATTAATTGGTGGGTTTTGTTTTTAAGCTCTGTTAACTCTTTCATTAATTGACACAGAACAGTACACGGCGGACTTAAACGGCTTATGGTTTTGCAATTTTTAAATTTAGTTTGTTTTAGTTTTTAGTTTCTATTTGATATTTACATAATTACAACCAATTTACATTTTGTAAAACACAAAAACGAAAAGCTCACTGCAGTTGTAAAGTTGCTTTTGATTTCCATTAGATAGCACATTTCTGTAAATGTGACTATACAATTTTTCACTGGTAAAAGTTTCAACCTTTCAGCACGTTCGCCGTTCTAAGGCCTTTTGGACTTCTTCCAAGCTAGATTATTTGTCCAACAAAAAAGATCATGACCCCTTTTTCACAACTCGAAAGTGCGAATAACCTCCACTTCTTTGCATTTCATTTTAAAATCTCTTTGATAACTGCACTACTAAATTTACAGCTAAGAAATGAAAATATTCAAGTTGTTACGTGCAATCTTATTTATTTATGTTGCGATGATTACACGTTTCTTTTTTTAAAATTGACTCTTGTGAATTTCCCGCGCGTGTCACACAGCCGCCACGCGGTAACACACGAAATATGAAATATAAATGATGTGGGCCAAAGGCGGTGCAAGAACAATTCGGTGTAACAGCTCCAGAATGATTGTGTCAAAATTATCCTGAAACAAAAGATACGGTCTATTTTATCTCGGCGGAAAGATTGTCGGCGTGAACTATTGGGACCATTAGAGTTACTAAAGGCCCACCCGTAACGGCGTTTATCAGTCCATCAGCCAGCAATTGCCCATATAACCGGGGTATTCAATGACGCTTAGGATTGCCGGCACATCAGCTTAATAATGTTTTCGATATGTTTTAATTGCAACATAGAACCGCAGTGAAAAAGAGCAACAGTAGAAAGAGTTAAGTTCTAGATTCCATGAAAGTGGAACGAGCTGGTGAAAACAGTAGAATGATCCCGTGAATAACTCCTGCAAGTGCCATTTGAGTAAGCTATTACGATTTGATTGACATGCTATTATGTAATCAAAGCACATCAAATTAACCCGGCAAAGTGAAGATTTGCCTGGACAACGCTTTGCAGAGAGTGTTGTTTTATGCTGACACACGTGATGTCTCTATAAACATTCACCTTTTGATGAACCCCCTACTGGCCAAGAGTGCGAAGAATTTTTGTCAGTTTAACCATGAATCAATTCTTTATATCCAAGAAGGAGAAAGCTCAATTAGTTTGAAAATCCATCGAGGCGGAAGTCAAATCGTCGTCTTAAAGCCCGCTCGTATACAAATTCCGGCAGCATCACTGTATATTACCCACCATTGATAATAATGAAAAGAAATATGAGTTCTGTGGCAACTGATAAACAGAACTTCAGTAAATAATCATTTCTGAATATTTTAAGAGATATTATGAACTGCATTCTATATAATCTTCTCACTTGCCAAAAGTTTACTTGAATTCTTTTTGAGGCTAATTAATTTATATATACACTAAAATCTTTAGGTAAAGGGACAAGGGATGCAAAGTTGATAAGCAAGGGTTCATATTTCGTATTTCAAAACAGCTTCTTTGGCATTATTCAGCCGTTGTAAATGATTTGTTCAAAAGGGACAGGAAACTTCTTAATGAAAACTTGTTACTAAAAAGTGCTACTATTCTACTCGCTCAACAAACGTTGTAGTCAAAATATAAAGTTCGACGCTTTATGTAGGCTACCATCGCTTTGTTTTCGTAGCACTTGCAAATATGTTTCCTTTATAAATACAAGACATAATACACCTTGTACCTAAGTTGTGCCAGCTGTTCTGTAATCTTTCTACGCAGACGACATTGTTTATCACAACTAGATCAAAATTCACAAGGAAAAGACCGTTATATTTTTCCAACACCAAATCATGTTTCCGTTCAGTGTACATGCCATCAAAAGCGAAAGGAGGCCGAAAGGCAACCACTGATTTGCTTTGTCTTTTCGAGTTTTGGCTTGAAATGCTCGTACGTCATTGTACCGACTGACGGTCAATAAAGTTCCTGGGAGGTCAGTTTGTTGTTAGAATTGTTGCTTTTGCCAATGAATTCTAAAATCATCTAAGTTGTATGCGACCTTTGTGAAATAAAACTAAGAAACACTAAAATATTGGCTGTAGAACTAGAAAGTCTTGTAAATAAAGTGGTTTGAAAACCTAATGATTGAGTTATTTTAAAAGATATTTTTAAGACAATTTTGCAAATCTCATTTATTTCATTTTTAAGCAATATCCTTCCCACAAAATGTACAAGACCATGGGGTTGCCACCGATATATTTCTAAGCCCCCAAGTTGTGCGTTAAACGTACAGTGTCCTTTTGCTTTGAAGAAATGGTTGCCTTCGAAAGTACATAAATTGCATTACAACTGAGAAAAACTGTTTCTTTTAAGTTAAAGACCGCGATTATATACCAGTTTATGTTATTCCATGTCAAAAAAAGTAGAAAATTTTCTCTTTCACTGATCTGTTCTGTTCGTTAAATATCACTGACATTCTTACTTCTTAATGACCATAATAAGAAAGAACCGCCATTTTGAGTGCCGCACTCAAGTTGAGAAACTAACTTATAACAGTAAAAATACTTTTGCTGTTCATCTAGCTAACGATTCTTAGATTTTTCATGTCTACTTAACTGAAGTGAGTTCCCGTTGCTATTGTGATTATAGATTAATAGCAAAACATGCAGCTCATTTTTTAAAGCATTAACTGAGTCGACAGAGCTATTTTTACTCTTCGGCTGTGTCACCAACTATAAATTAGTTCCGAACAGGTTTACCCTGTTTCCATTTTTGACATATGGACAAATTAGTACTTCACTTTGCGTGGAGAACTTATTTTCTATCCTAGTAGCCTAGTATATTTTAGTCAGGATGCTTGTGTAGTTTTTGCTGAGCACACAATCCATGATTTAATCTGAATCGACAACAACAAAATTGTCTAGTTTACCATGATACACTATTGCCTTTGCTCGGCTCATCTGTAAAGAAAAAAAATTGTAAAACCCAGGCAATTCAGCTTCTGATTCCATATACTGATACACTGTTTTTTGTTGAGAACTGAGTGAGGCTCAAATCGCCTAAAAAATAAGAAAGTAAAAACAATCTGAGGCTGAAACAAATGAATTCAGTTAAGAAAGAAAACTCTAATAACAATGGTCAAACATTGGAAGCAACTCACTTATTTTTTGAAAATACAAGCAAACTATAACTGTGCTGTACAATATACATACATTGTCGAATCTCCTTCAAAATTTGTATTGGTCACTATATATATACATGTTAAAAATTACAGACAAAATGATCGCCTGAAAATATTCTATCGATTAGCTAGAGTATAAACTCAAAACCTATTGAGTTAAGTTAAGAAAGAGTATAAGCACTGAGCCTGAGCATAATTTTACTGGTTCTTAATAGAAAAAGTGTATATAGCGTTTAAAATCGACCAACAGTCATGTATCAGAACTAAATTGAATGAAAAACGTGCGAACCGCGGCCAAGCTAAAAAACTAAGATTTTTCTTCGCAGCAGAAGTAAAGCTCTCTGAAAGCAGAAATATTATGTTGCTGTGAAGAAAGTGAAAGTTAAGGCGAGACGGTTATCTTTAGGCGAGAAGCCAATGATTGAGCAAAGTATCTATGTTCACTTTTTCTTCTCAGCGTGGAACACCATGCAGTTAAATTTATACCAGCTAGTGTTTACTTTAGTTCATTGTATCTAGATTTATAAAGATTCTCGCGGTTTAGTTTGTTTGTAAACTACCTTGATCTGTAGAATCAAACACAGAACAAATTGTTCAATGTTTGTAAAAGCGTTTGATTGCAGAAAAATGAGTGGGAGGTCTTGTCAACTCGTAAACGACGAAACTATTTTATAGAAACTCAATTTTAACCGTCCGTCTTCCTTATGAAAAGGCCTAAAAAGCTATGTCAAAAAGGTTTATGAAATCTATTTATGGTTTTTGCATGAATGCCTGATATCTCAGTACAATCTGTAAAATTAAAAAATCTGACCCAGTAACTGAGTAAGAGTGTTCAAACGCTTATGCTAAATTTAAACCGTTCCTTTTTTTTGTTTTAAATGCTTACAATTTCTGAGTACTCACAACAAACACTTGTTACACTCGTCTAATAATTCCTGAGAAAGTCTAATACAAGCCTATTCAAAATGTAGAGGTTAGGTTTGTTTCACGTCAGTAGAAACTACAGAATGTCAATCAGTTTAAACGTTAACGGTGCTATCATTATCAACGACTTCACTAAAGTCAAAAGACAATGTATTGTTTGCCACAAAAATCTCTCTGACTGCAAAGTATTCGTTGAGCAAACTTTAAGTTTAAAGATTCTGGCGTTCTTCATATATTTAAAAAAAATATTTTTTATTGTGTTCAGAACTTGTCAAAAGAAACGTCAAGTTGCTCGTTTATTCAAAGTAATTGCATGCTGTGCATGAGCGTGAAAAATAACATAGGTGCCGTGAAGAGAGTGTTAATATGTATCATCGCTGTATAAAATAACAACTAAGAGAATCGTTTCTCATACATCAGATTCTATTTGTAGTTATTTTTTCAATAAATTGTCAAAATTGATCAAAGCGATTTAAACTTTTAAAACTTTTGCTAGAAAGGTATAGGATCAACTTATACAATGTTGCTCTTTCCTGAATAAAAAATACTAACATTTTCTTGCCAAAGCATCGACCGTGATGGTGTTTATCATTAAAGTTTGTCGTACTTAACTTTATAAAAGATCTGCTAAAATTGTTATATCGAAGTTCATTGTGAGTATGCTTTTGCATATTAGTTTTACCGCCATTTTTCATTACAAGTAAAAACATTAATCATTAATTTATTTTTGAAACAGAAACAATTTTCAAAGGAAACGGTAGATGGAACAACAAAACCGCAAAACATCACCTATAATTGGTTTCTATTCACATTTTACTTTCACTGATTTTAAAAAGATGTTTCCTATTTTTTTTTAAAGAATTAACTTCTCATATTATGCTAAAAAACTGAAAATGGCAAAACGAGACAGTTTAGTTCAACCCAATTTCTCAATTTAAATAATCTAGCTACGTCATAACACTATGGAAGGAATCATTAGCTATACATCAAATAAAATCAATACTATTTTGTTGCCGATCATGTACACAGTACATAAATAATACTAATACTGCATCAATACAAGATAGAGAAAGCTACAGATTTCTTTCATTTTTCCTAGTCTAGTAACCTTTGTTTCACAAATATGGGGAGGACGATTAACTTATAAACAGACCACAAGTCTTAAACCTCCTCAGGAGCTCAACTTATGGTGTATTCTCTGCGGTGTGCTTTACATTTTATTTCAAATAAACGCGGCAGAGTAAACTCACCTTTATCGCCATATGTACAAATTCACTCCTTCATTACCCGAGAGGTACTACTTGAAACATTTTGGAGATTTTAGACTTTTGACAAAGACTGTGGGTTTAGGAATGTAATTAATTCGTGATAGAGTGAATTCCTTAAAATAAATTCATATGCAACAATCTGATTAGAAATAAAAATAGGAATATATTTTGCGACTGATCCCGGATAGAAAGACGCGTCATTGGATTATGAAAAAACACAATGAGAAGCTGTTTTTCATTTTGGCAACTACAGAGGGTTGGAAAAATTTAGTCATTCTCTTATTACACAAGATCGCCAGGCCTTATTTTGGCCAAATCAAAGGCGGACAGCAAATAAAATTAGCATTCTTGTCTTATTAGGATAAAATAATTTCGTAGAGGTAACTAATGGCGTCGAGCTCTTGGTGTGAATATATTTTCGACTTCCTAGCTTAGAATTTGTCATCATTTATTTAACATTTAAATTTCAACCTAAACTAAATTTCTTTTACAATGTAATTTTTTATTCAGAGTTGAGATTTGTGACAATTTTTTTTTTCAAAGAACACAGAATTGGTAGTACGTTTAAGAGAACTCATAAGTTTCTAGCTAAATTTGTTAATTTATTTTAATTCTTTGATGTTCTTTTATTTAACATGAAACTCGGCGTTTTGGGTTCAAATTCTTTGCAATAAACAAGAACAAAAATATCAAAATCACAGATCTAATTCGGTTTCAGCACAATAAAGGCAAAACAAACAAGCTTACAAATGTGACGGCTAACTGATTTTCTAATTGTGCACTGGCATTAGAAACCCCAAAAATATATCGCTTAATTTTGAAAAGACAACTTGAAAGACGCTTGTTAGAAAACAACAAGATAAATCAACTAATTAAGTTGGTCTTATCTCCGGCAAAAGCATAAGTCTAAATTACGAAAAAACAATTTCTGCGAAAAATTTCTGCATTAAGTTAAATCAATGAATGATAAAAGCTCGGTGTACACGAATCGGTTTTTCTCTTTGCAGAAAAATCTTGCACAAAATCAGGCTGCGTCTATTAAGTGTGCATCTATCAACGCGATTGCTTGTTGAGAATTTCACTGTCTTATCAAATGTAAAAACAAGTTGAAAACGCGTGCCAGATAGTCCAAGTTGATGCACATCAAACGACATTCACCGCCCGCGCGGACTCTTCCCGTTGACCCGCGCTGCTACCATCTGTATACATTCCTATGACAGAAAGTGATGGCTTCAAAGCTTTTCAGAGTGTCGGAGAGAATAGCAATGGATTTGTCTTTTCCTGTTTTCATCATGAAATGAAGGAAAAAGAATCTAGGGATTACAGTCGGGGGTGAAATTCATAAACGGATCTTAGAGATTTTAAGCTCATAATTCCTTTTCTAAATTCAATCCTGTTCGTGTTTTAGCTAGATTTGGCGACTGTTTTCAAGATTCGGCTATTGAAAAAAATTAGCAATGTAAAAGAAAGCAAAAGAAAGAAAACAGCTTTCAAATAAGCAGATATAATAATGAAATAGATAAACAGTTCGTTAAATACTTTGTAAGGTTTTTGTGTACGGTTTCAACTTGATTGACGAGATAATCCGGAGTCATTAGTTTGTTCAATAAAAATGGCACTGCCAATTCGAAGCAATAAGTTAAAGCAAACTTAAGCTTAACTGGTTTTTATTGAACAAATTAAATGTACAAAGCCTGCTAATACGCTTTCACAACGCGTGAATGGCGAAAAATCACATTAGCAAACTATATCAAGTCCACGATCACATTTTCATGAAAATATATCGAATTATTCCTTGGGATCAGGTTAATTATAATTGAAAGAGAACCGTTTTTTGAAAAAATAGCAAAACAAGCAGGAAAATATTGACAAAAACTTTTAATCACCTATTAATTTGCATGTCCTTGCTGTTCAAATCATTCAACCTCATTACAGCTATAATTAATGATTCAAAACTCTCTCGTACCGGGTATATTAACACTAGTTATGACTACAAATCTATGGTTATTCTAAATAACAAGTTATACTCATAAACGTTTAGGCTAAATACAACAATTCTTTTACAGAAGCAGAGGTAGAATATACCCTTTTGTTTTTGGTTTGGGCAGTGTGTAAAACTCGGACCAGAGTCCATTTTCACAGCAACTTGTGTTCGTTTATCGAAGTAAGAGCCAATATTCCCGCTGACATATCAGCTCAAAGGGACACCAGGAACAGCCACGCAGTCTAAAGCAGTTGACAATCAACTTACTTTGTTGCTTTTAAACAGGCTCAAAATAAACGTTTTTCGTTTACTGATACTTTTAAAACAACTACTTGCGGTTTTATGAAGAAAGACTACAATGATAAGACAAAAAATATTTGCATAGGTTTTTGAAGATCGCGTGCTTTAACATTCTATTCTACGTTTATCCCATACTAAGTCCTGTTGCACTCTAGGAATCATGAAATCATTGAATTTCGAAACAAAAACTAAATCTAAAAACATGTACAACTATTATTAATTATCATATCTTATAACTTAAGTCTCAACTTAAAATAAAGACCAAAATATCTCTTTCTTCTACAATTTTGTTTAATATAGACATACTAGAGCAATTTGTTCAAAGTTCATAGTCTTTTTGTGCTTACCACAACACTTATCACATTTAAGGTGTGGGTAATACTTTAAAATACTGGCCCTGGACCTCTGTGGCTCGTATGTACTTCCAAACTGACCTGGGTTAGAAGTTAAACTCTGCTTCCTCCCTGTGGAGCTATCAACCGCTGTGACTCAAACATCTCTCGCACGTTGGGAAAACTGTTGTGGGCTCCACCCGTGCTTGCCTCGCTGCCGTAAGGCGTAGAAGTATTGCTCGCGTGCTGCATCTGGTTGGGATACCATGAGCTTCTTGTTGAGGCTTCATACTCGTTCTGGTTATAATTTGCGTGGCGAGGCGCTTGCTCTGAATTCATCTGCTGCAAGTATTGGCTCAACTGAGGGGAGAATTTACCTTGTTGCATTGCCTGTGGGTCCGTCCCAACGTTTGGGCTGTATCTCGACAATGCAGCTCTGTTGCTTGAAATATTGGCACTTGTATATGACGATATTGAACATCCGTATTGTCCGCCATAGCTTGGTTGCTGGCTAGCACCATAAGAAGAGTAGGGATAGCTATAAGCGCTATCATACAACGAACAGGAAGGAAACGATTGCGGTGTTGTGCGACTTTCTTGCGGCACTTCAACTGCTGCATGAGCAGATATTTCGGTATCTGCACTACCAAACATACAAGGCTCTCTCTTGATTTGAAACGCTGCATCTGGGCCAAGCTTGGAAATTGGATTTTCTCTTGTTTTGTCTCTTTCACACTCCGTTTCTTCTGGCGAGGTTGACTTGCAATGCTCTGTCTGTGTTACCACTTGGAGAGAATCTTTGCCATCTTCGATATTCTCGGAAACTGCGGTTGAAGTTTCTGTTGTGTTTGTTGGTGCTTGTGCGGAAGATGAAGGCGACTTTTGATCTTGTGAGTTAGCTTCTTCTTGTTGTTGTTTCTGCTCCTTCTCTTTCAAAACATCTTTCTTCCTGAAGCGTTTTCGCCTTCGCAAATAGCTCCCATTTTCAAACATGTTCAAGCTGTCTGGATCTAGAGTCCAATAACTTCCTTTTCCTGGCTTTTTGTCATCTCGTGGCACCTTCACAAAACATTCATTCAAGGAAAGATTGTGGCGAATTGAATTCTGCCAACCTTGCTTGTTCTCCCTATAGTACGGAAAGCGGTCCATGATAAACTGATAGATTCCACTCAAGGTGATTTTCTTCTCAGGCGCACTTTGGATGCTCATGGCTATCAAAGCGATATAAGAGTATGGCGGCTTAACCATTTCTCGTGGCGGATGTTGTGTCCGTGGAATTGGTGGATATAGTCCTCTAGCATCTTGTCTTTGCTGGTATTGCCCGTATACAGGAAAATGGACCGACGAATAGGGTGAAGTATTGGGCCTGTAATAATCATATCCTTGATTTCCATAGATTGGGGAAATCATGTTGTTTGTCGAATTGCACGCCGTTCCGTTTGCTTGATAAGGATACATAGCCATGTTAACAGCGGGAATGTTATCATATAGCATTTCTCGCACCTCACTGGCCGGTTGTTGTATATCAGGAACGTGCCGTCACCTTTCAATTCTGCTTATGTTTGGGAGGCGAAGCGCTTCATACATTAAGTGAAGTTACCACATTGTCACGCGCGCATAATACACACTATAACAATTCAGAACGTGATTGTCACTTCATGAAAGACTTGGCTTACCTTCATTGATGCAATTAGAACCGTCAGCCAATAGGAACGCATCTCCAGTCGAGGCCCACACACAGTGAACGATTCTCAATTACAGAGTTGCTGGGCGGTTACAGTTGCAACTGACAGACATTCTTACTCACCTCTGCTTGTCAACACCATTTCAACAAAATTATGAATGTCGTGAAGAAAAAAGCTTCTCTGACGCAGTTCATTTTATTTATGTCAAAATTCCGTAGGTTTTTTTTAATTGAATCTAAAGGTGCCAAGCCTTAAATGAAATACCAGCCGGAAAAGGGGGTTTCTTAGACTTAGGGGTTGTTCCCATGTAGCTGACGTATTTGCCTTATGGTTAATATTCTTTGCAGTGTTAAAAAGAATTTTTAAACTTTTTATGTCTTTGTTAGCAAAAAAAATCACGGTAGCAAAACTTTGCACCATATGGCAAAGTGAACACAAGAATTACATTTCTGTTTCGTGTTTAACGACTTTAAAATGTTCTTTATTCTTAAAAACTTTAGTTAAAGAAACCCAGGTGTGTACCAGCTAAGGTTCTTATATTATTGCAGAAAAAAACCAGAAATGGTAACACATACATGCGTATGGTTTTGTTGTACATATTGTATAACTAGCATACAATTACATTGCAACTTTTAGGAAACAAAACAAGTCAACCAAACTGATGTGTATTGTTTCCCGACATCAAAAAAGAGATATGTTTCAAGTACTTGAACAGTACATGTGCTAAAAAACTACCCTTGACGCCAGGTTGAAAACAAGTTTGGTGATCATAAAGAATATGTCTTTGATTGTGAACGCGATGTCCACTGTTAGTCTGAGATTGATTAGTGGTTCTGACGCGCTGAGAGGGGGCGTGATAACCTTATCACTTTCTGTAATGGAGCTGTTGGATTTCCATAACCTGCCTTCACCACGGCTGGTTCGTTGAGTGAGTGATTGAAAGATCTGTAGATGTTATCAGTCTCCCACATTTTAGAAATATACATTACTTAAGAATTAGATAAAATGTCTTTATTTTTACTTGTTGTGTCTCAGTTTCTTTTCTATCTGATAATCTTTAATCTTTGATCTTTGCTATTTTTGTATTACCCTTCTCAAAATAAGGATAACAAAATCTAAAGTTAAAAATACGAACAAGTTGTCTTTCGATGGTCCCAAAATAATTTCTTCATGAATAGCGGCCTATGTAATAAATGACCCGATTATCCGATTGTGTTCTTGTATTCCTTTCGACTGAAATCAGGAAATAAGGAGATTTAAAGGCAATTAGAAACGCTTTCAAAAAAATTATTGTTATACAGCCAAAGATTTTTCAAAAAGCAAGGAAAAATACGAATCTGTTTTTTTTTTTACATTTCAGCTCCAATTTCGAAATCGTTGAGTTGTAATGTCACCAGGGAGCAGCACATCCGCCATCACTTCTCCACCCATGTTTAGTACATGGTCAGTCCTCGTAAAGTTGTGGTCAGCTGTTCTCTTCCTCTCTGTAACACCAGCCATTGACATGCTATCAAACTATGAAATTAGCGAATGTATTAAGAAAAATCTGCGAAAAGGTCTCTAAGGTCAAACTGGATTGTCCTCTAACGTTCCTGTATTTGAACTTTACCCAAACCTTTCCTTCTTAAAAGTTAATATATTGAGAGCGACCACCGGAGGTTTAAATAGAATTATTATATTCACAAAAACTGAATTATCTTAATGCAATGGTCATCCATAAAAAATTTAACTTTTTCAAATTTTTAATGTAAAAAAAAAACAAAAAAAAAACAATTACTGAACAAAGTCCGACATATATATCGTGTTTCACAGAGATTACTGATGCCTTTGATTAACTCTTCTCATTTTCCCTTTTTAATCACACCAATTTCCGTGGTCTGTCAGCGACTCATTAAACTTTCCAGTTTCCGGTTGGATATTCAATTAACAGCTCAACGTGCAACTGTTGGGGATAAAAAATGTAATTCATGAAATTTAAAAAAGAAACTTCTCAAAATTTATAACTCATAACTGGATTTCTCAGAACAGTTGAATTTTAATTTAATGCTGTTTTGAACCCAGAATTCTTACGCAAGTCTGCCGTAAATTAAAAATTATTTTTATATGTAGTTTTGCCTCAGTCAGTGTCAAAAGTATTTTACTACATATACTGTAAGTGTCTAACAAGGGATTTAATATTATTGAATTCAAACTGTTTATTTTTTCGAAATACATTTTCCATGCGGTGTGGCTGTAAAAATTTTAGCTGAAATTTGTTTAAACTATCAGTCTTTTCGTTCGAGAGAGCATGAACGAAGATCAGTTTCCTATCTTAAAGCGAAAAGTTCATAAATAACAATATGCTTCCTATTTTTAAAATGAAATTTTAGTTTACATTAATAATTTTAAAAAAACTCGAGATTTTAAATGGGAAAAAACATTTACTATCATTAAAAAAAGGAAGGAAGACTTTTTTTTCTCAAAATTGCAGAATTTCCAAACCATTTATTTTATTTTCTATTATTGACGCCCCATTTAATATTTCTGTATTAACTCATAACCCAAATGCCAACGGAATCAACAACTTGCCTTGAGCCGAACCACATGACTACACCGCCGTCATATATACGAATAGTTCTGATGTAAGTTCTTAGCCGAAATGGATGTAAATAACGGTATTTACCAATGACAAATTTTCGCGTGGGAAAATTTTGAGCACATTTTTGGGTGTTTACATAGTATAAGCGAAGTTACAAGTGTCATACTTAAACAATGTTGTCAAATTGTTCAAAATGATGTCAGCTTACCGTTGGAGCGTATATAAGCTTGTTGAATTTTTCTTAGTCACTGAGAAATAGACGAATACCAGAGGTAGAACTCCTAATTTATTAGATAAAGGGATTGAGAACAATCCTAATGATACATTAATGCATGAGTTTTATTTTGGGGGATAGAATCGTTGTAAACTTGTTGCTTGCAGCGACAGTTCAGATTTGCAGATGCCAAAAGACAGCACAATACAAAAGTAAACAATTTCAAAAGGCTTTGACTTCTAAAAGCTTTTTTACATCCGCTTCCCCACAACTCCATGCGCGCTTCTGAACATCTGTATAACAAATGTATTTATAATGGCAAATATTTGATTATATTTTATAAAGACCATTAATGTTCATTGTCAGCTATACCGTGGGAAGAATGTCTTTCATTTTCGATGAATTGGAGTTTAGCCGGGCAAGAGTAAAATACATTTCAAATGTATGACACTCACTGATCCCCTAGAATTTTCATGTCAGCCGGGCTAGAACAATTCCTTATACCGGTAGGTGTATTGTAGAAAATAGCTTTACGTCAAAGCGCATGCCAATTTTAGCCAATGTACAAAAACTGTTTTCTTAACAATAATATTAATAAGAAACGACCGCCCTTGTACGCGCTTCAAAGATTCTAGTATTTACAAATATGGTTTTACCTTTAGTTTGAAGGCATGTTTGGACGCGAAAGTTACAACATTTATATCTAAACAGTCCTTAAAGAGACATCTTAAGACACTGTGACCTACTTCAAACACACCGGGCTTGTTTATTGTTTTGCTGGCCTCTTGAAATACTGTTATTTCAGCTCAAATCCTGCCGTGAAGTTTGTTTTGGTTTAAGCGGAGTACATTGTAATCATATGCGTCCAAACGTATAACTGGGGTAAGGATGTCACATGGTTAAAACATATTACTTCCAGAAAGCTTTTAAGGTTGTTAAAAACATCCGACGTATCCCCAATTCTGCTGCGGCAAAACGATGTACAAAATTACTGAAACAGAAAAACTTCACCTCAGGAAAAGTAATTTAGTTAGTGAGTTGGAAATGTTTGATGAATTTTTAAGAACTAAAAAGTTTTTTCAGAAACTTATGAACGATGGTAGTCTAATGGTTTTTGCAAATGACCATTCATTTAATTGCTGTAGCTATCGTTATTACCTAAAGATGTTTCATTAACTTGCCACAGCTCCTATCCCCGGCATCAAAATGTCTCCCACGAAGCAGATTTTTTATCTCAAAGTTAAATATTGGAAGCTATTAACCTTGTTCTTTTCTAATGTTTCCTACGACAGTAAAACTCGTGATAAAATAATTTTGATTGTCATCAGAAATTTTGAAACTAGTTAATAATTACTACAACTGAAAAGATGCATATGACATAGCTAACATTCTGATATTAAATCATATATATTTATATAATGTATATTAGTATAAACCTACTAATGGTCTAACACGCATCGTGCATTCTGATTGGCTACTCTACTAGAGGTCTATTTGTGATAGCCTACTACTAGA
>ERZ1740055.120-NODE-120-length-14975-cov-9.787198_pt1 | contig 14975 bp, 9 predicted proteins | sample MGYA00581747_ERZ1740055 | MGnify/ENA primary metagenome ERZ1740055 (study PRJEB43018, sample SAMN04849739) | marine metagenome | isolation source: floating plastic debris | place: Pacific Ocean | collected 2008-08-28 | study: EMG produced TPA metagenomics assembly...
TACTTATTCTATTTGGTAACAACATTATTTAAGTTAAAGATTTTAAAGGCTGCATGTTTTTAATCCTTTTGCAAAATATCTATTTTTTAGTCAAGAGATGGTTGAAAAATAATTATCTATGATGAACAGCATTGAGGTTGCATAATTGGATAATTGTTAAAATTTGCCTTGAGTGCCAGTTATGCTTACACTGTAGTGCACAGTTTTCAGTGTACTTTAAAGACAAAGTTTAATGATATTTCAATTCTTTTCCTGCTTTCAAATTTTTTCATTAGCAATATCGATTAATTTGTTGGTTTTAAAGTATATTTGATTAGTGTAATATGTTTATAAACTCTTTTGAGATACAGTGGGCCTAGTGAAGGTGAGGTTATTCTAAGTCAAAATTATTTAAAGATGTTTTTTACTCTCATGTGACTAGATTTAAAAAACAAACAAATTGAATAGTGGTCCCTGTGCTGTGATCAGTGACTGTGTCTTATCAAAAGGGCATGTAGAAATTGCTTCCAGCAGCTGTGGCTTCATAGCTCAGTTGGTAGGAATGCTGCTCCTGTATTGTGAGATTGGGGATTCCACTCAAGTTAAATACTGAATTTATTTTCCTTTTTATCATAGTATTTAAATTGCCAACATAATCACAAATCTTATTTCAAAGTGTCATGTTGATAACTGTTCTCTGAACAAACATTCTGTTAAAAACCGTATTTCTACTGGAATAAAACCTAAAAAGGTTTTTTTGTTAGTTTTAATTAGTTCTGTCGAGACCATAGTTAGCAGTTTCCATGCTTCTAGTTTTGTGAAGTAGAATTTTAGTGTGTGGCATTTTAACACACTTTCTCATTTGATTAGTTCCTTAGTGGCACATCAGCCATGTCACAGTAGGAATGACGTATGATCAGATCTCATGGTTGTTAACCTTATGGTGGGTATAGGTGAATTGCCTATGGTGGGTATACCCCAGGTAAACGGGAAAATCGTGCATTCATCATGTATCAAGAAAAAAATTCATTTGGAAATGAGATAAATCCAAAATCTTAATTTTAATTCAGGCATAATTTTGACCGAAATTTTTTTATCATTGAAATGTTTTAAAATTTATTTAAGTGCAGCAAAATAAACCTTTTTATTAAAGCATCACTTAGGAAAATAAACACTAAAATTTTTTGATCACCAAATTTTTTTTAAAAAATCTATCGAAGAAAGTGATCACAAATGTAATTTAAACAACTTGAGGTGGAAACATTTTTGATCATCAAAATAAGAAATATTTTGTTTTATTAATAATTAAATAAAAGTTGACACATGTATGTAGAAATTGAGTTAAACAGTGGTGGAAATTTCTTTAATTTCCATTTGCTGTGTAATTGGGAGAATTAATAGTGTTTAATTTTAAATTAAAGAAATTTTGGTATAAGCATAAAAAGTCTCAGGGGTGGGGTGGGGGTTTTGAATGGCATTGAAAGTTTCTCAAATTGAAGATGAATTTTCCAGGACCCGTGTGAAAAGTTTTGAAAAAGTTAATCTTGTACTCAAAGCTATGGAAGATTCTTGAATTTTCAAGTGTTTTGGCCAAAGAACAATTCATTGTTTATGATGAGTATAGTAGTGTTGAGTGGAGAATGCTGTAGCTATCCTGTTTTTCAGTGCATTTGATGTTCCAATACCAAACACAGGGTTATTTTGGATGTTTGATTTTAAATGTATGGAAAAAGACAAAAAATCAGTTCTAAATTAAATTCAAATTGCAAAGTCTGTTTCTTACCATGAGTTATTTTGATTCAAGATATGGGCCTGAATTTATTCTGACGTCAGTGTAATGTATAAAGGAAAATTGTTCCGGAAAAAATGTGAGAAGGGAAAATTCTGTAGGGTCAACAAAAACTTAGAACCTCAGTTTATATGAGGTGTCTCTTCCCAACTGTGTTAGCCTGAGCACAAGTCAAAACCAAATTGTCTCTTCCCAACTGTGTTAGCCTGAGCACAAGTCAAAACCAAATTGTGTGCTTCACATGTGCACTGAGAAATGTTGTTGTTCTCATCTGACTTTAAATGTTTTTCTCCTGGCATTCCAGATTTCCCAATTTCCTTGAAATATTCCTAATTAAGGGAAGGGCTTAGCTGTTAAGTTAAATAGTTAGTGTTTAAATGCCAAGTTATTTCAAGTACTACAGTTTTGGTAACTCAAACTTTCCTAATATCTGAAATTGCCAACCATTGGCAAGTCATTAGATGGACTTTATTTTATCTAGATTAATTATTTTAATCAAATTTTTTTTCATGTTTGTGATAAATAGAAGAAATACATTTAATTTAAGTTAACATGATGACACATTAACCAATGTCTGGTTAGCCTAGTTGGTAAGGTTCCAGTCTATTGTGCAGAAGGCTTGGCTTTGATTCCCTGTCAAACCAACACTCGGGTTCTTAATTAATATATATATAAATAATTGAGGAGATGGTGCTGCCTTTGCTCTAACATCTGCAAATGGTTAGACTTTTGTATCTCCTTGGATAAGGCCCCTGGAGACTTCTGTGTGTGTGTCTGTCATGTGAAAGGTCTCTGTCGACCTTAGAGTGGTAAAGATAGTGTTCCCAGTTAGTAGTCCTTTTGCCAGCTGGAAGACTTGACATCTAAATAAACTCATTACGATAAAGCTCATGATAAGACAGCAGAAAACGCCTTTTGCAGCAAGTGATCACATTTTACATACAATGCTATTCTGGTGGGCAAAGGAATTTGACAGATTCCAAGACAAGGCTCAATTAACTAGAATAACGCGATTTTTCTTAGTTTCACATTTCCCAGTGGAGTCTGTCTCATTCTTTTGCCCACCAGAATAGCATTAACTGTACCATGTGATCACTTGTTACAAAAGGACTATTTTTGGCATTTAAAATTACCATTATAATACATACAACCGACTTTTGCCTCAAGCAATAATTAGGTTTGCCAACCTTAAGTGCTCGGAGTACTACTTGAATTTTGATTAATTTTCCTTTTAATTTAATGGCTTTTGATTTTTTGTTAATTACTTTCTGCAAGCCAAAATTTGGATAGAATTGTCAGAATGTTTTAATACTCCACTAAGGTCGTCTCAGATGTCGAACTTTCACATGTGGTGATTCTAATGAGAATAAAGTAGAATAATAGAATTTGCTCATTAGCATTACTTTCAGCACATGTAAAGTTCGATGTTTAAACCAGGCCTAAAATAGTGTAATGTCGAAACTTTTGAAATCAGTTTTTATTATTTCTAAATTAAATATCACCCCAGGTAAGTATTGCTTAATGTGATCATCATCGAGGGAAATTCATGGCACAATGTTTTTAATAGTAAGTTAAATTTGTGAAAAAAGGTCTTCTGTTCAAAACTGGTTAAAGGAATCCAAACTGCTGTATTTAGAGTAATATTTCTGGACAGTCAAGGATACCCTTTAATAAAACTTTCTATTGATAAGTTTTGAGCTTTTTAATCTTTGCTGGTTCTGAAAAGTTTTCAAAAACTGTTGCCACTGAATGCTGTGATGTTGATCACATTTGGCGAGGCACTGGGTGTGATGGTAATAACACCGGTGGCTTGTAACAAGGCAACCGCTGCTACATTGAATGATATTGGTCTGTCACAAGAGCCTGCCCATGGGTTTATCACAACAGTTTATCTCTTTCTTGCTTCCTCTATGGGACAGTGAGTATGATCCTGATTCCTTTGATTGTTGTCATGTCCGTTTCTTTGTGCACAACCCCAAAGTTATTTATAGAAAATCAATATTGTAATGGTGCAGTTTGTTTAATAAGAATTCTCATTCATTTTACGAGCAACCCATAAAGGCAGGTTTTAAGTATGTATCTAAAAGGAGAAGTGAAATGTTTGCAGTGGAGGTCAATAACAAAGTTCTTCCAGGTTTTCAGTTTCGGTTCAGTTTTCAGTTTATTAAAGAATTTATTAACTAATTTTACAAAGAATGTGGTAGACTTGTTATCTGCAAATAGCAATGAATGCTATTCTAAGGCAGATGCAATGTCTATTACATGAATAAAAAATCCAAATTATTAAAATTCATTTCATGATCTTTGAAATTATTCAGAAAACTTTAAAATTATTGTTTAGAATAATTTCAATTTTGATTGTACTTAAGTCCATTATTTTGAAAAAATAAACAAATGTTTGAAATGATCTTGGATGTTTTTTTGCTTTGTTGCAAATAAGCACCCATTTAAGTTGTATGAGGTAAAGGATAGATTTTAATTCTTTTTATCAAAGATAAAAGGAATAGAAAAAATAATGAGATATAAGGAATTAAAAAGTTAATGATTTTGACTGTTGATCTCACTGCTTATAAGGAATTGATTTTTTAATACTGCTTAAAGCTTTCATACTTCAAGTTTTTGTGTGGTGTGAAGCAAAATATATATACTAGATATTTTGTTTCCTAAGAAATAGTCCAGCTATTAAATCCTGAAGCAAAGAAACCCATGCTCATGTGCAAACTAGGTAATCTATAGTTTCAATGTAATGAACATGTTTTTTGCAGGTTGTATGGTAAGTATAGCTTGGCATAAGTACGTTGGTTGGTCTCAACAAGGGCTTTTTATGTCCAGCAAGGATAAATCAAAGTATTTACTCACGGCAGAGACATTAATTTTAATAACGCTGTAACTCATTTGCAGATTATAGTTTTGGTCTCTTCCCTCAAGAAGAACAAATAAAACAATGTGTTTACCAAAAAGAAATCGTAGAAATGTCTTTTGTATGAGGAAGATCAACGTTTTTGTGCTTTACAATCTGTTTATAAAAAAAGCTTTCTGCTGAATTTTGGTTAGTTTTCCGGAGCAAGTTCTTTTCTTTTGAAGAGGGCAAAAAGTCAAGATTTGCTTAATATTTTCATTTGTTTTCATGTAAAGTTATCAAACATTTTACTGTGCGATTTGGACCTAAAAATCTTCTAATTACTTCATCTCAGTAATATATCAAAGTGTTCCAAAGTATTCAGCAGAGGGCTTCCATTTTTGTTTTCACTATGATGAATATTTTTGCCACTTTGTTAATTTTTCTAAACTATTCATTTTATAGCTGCATACAAACATGCAGATGGCAAAAAAATCGATGGACGAAGGATAGTTGTAGATGTCGAAAGAGGCCGGACTGTGAAATCATGGAGACCTCGAAAACTTGGTATAAACATTTTGTTACCACTGTAATATTCTACCAAAGAGTAAATGATACAGATAATTTTAGTGGTTTGATGATAATGGTGATTATTATTATGTTTTTGAATGCAAGTGGTGGTAGTGGTGATGATGGTGATGGTGATGATGGTAATGGTTGATACTGATGATGTTAACAGGGCTCGACAAAGATTGACGTTTTAGATTGCCATGTCCAAGAAATGGCTTGCACAGGACAATTTCCAGTTTGCCCAAAAATGAAAACAACACAAATAATATATCTAATTCTACATCTATAGTTTGACCAGTACAAAAAACAAAAGTTCCATTGAAAATTGAGAAAAGAAACAAACAAAACATGTCGCACTTAATGTTAGAATTTTCATTGTGCAAATGTCTTAGGTTTATCGAATGCAAATGTGAGCTGTCAACTTCCAAGAAATAAACCAATTAGGGGCTGTAAACCGAGGCAAAGGTCACAGGCATGCCATGTGCAAAACTATGTTCATGACAGAATTTATTGTCCTTTTCTGCGAATAAAGTTTTGCATAATTGTGGTGTTGATGATGATAGTTCTCTTGGTGATGATGATAACGGTGGTATTGGTGATGGTAACAGTAGTGGTAATAATGGTAGTGATGATGTGGTAGAAGATGATGTAATATTGTATATTACGAAGAGTATGAAATGAAAGTGGTGGTTGCGACGGCTGTTGTAATGATTATTCTGGTGGTGTTGAAATAATTATGATGACCAATAGTTCCATGCCTTTGTCATTGTAGGAGGTGGCCTTGGTGGTACACGCTGTGGAGGACCAGATTCAAATGTGAAGCATTCCGGAAGAGTTGATAACATGGAAAGATATGAAGACAGGTAAAGTATAAACTTTTCGAATGAAATGATTATTTTTACTGTTCATTTTTTCTGTTTTTAAATATGCGCTGTCACATTTTAGAGGATATGACCACTTTGGTTTATTAACGATCATTTTTAAAATTCCTTTAATCGTTGTTCAGATCTGTGTCTGTTGATTCGGTTTGAAATATAAACTTTTATCAATTCTTTATTCACCCTAACTCTGTTGTTCACAGGGAACGCAATGAACGCGAACGTGATCGTGAAAGAGATCGTGACCGTGAACGTCGTGATCGTGAACGTGATAGAGATCGTGACAAAGACCGAGACCGTTACCGTGACAGAGACAGGGATCGTGACAGAGACCGTGACCGTGATCGTAAACGTAGGCGTAGCAGAAGCCCCCGTGACAGAGACCGTGATCGTGACAAGGAAAAGGACAGGGAGCGTGATAGAGACCGGGACAGGGATAGAAGGCGTGACCGTGATCGAGACAGGGATCGTGATCGCGATAGTGATCGTGACCGTGACCGTGATCGTGACAGAGATCGCGATAAAGATCGTGAGCGCGAAAGAGAACACGATGTAGCCAAAATAAAGAGTGATTTAAGAACAGATGAAACAAATGGAGAGTACGGTGAATATCCGGATGAACAGAGGATGGCTAACAATATGGACATGGTTGATTGAATGTTCAAGGTATGGGATCTTGTACCACAGGGCTCTCGTGGATCATTAAAAGTCTTTTTGTTTTTTGCAGATTTAAGGGCTTAAAAAGGTCCTAAATTTGTTAGAACTTCTTTTCAAGGTCTTAAAAGGCATTAAATATCTAATGCGAATGAAAGTGAGTTTTTCTTGCAGCCAAATCTTCCCGCAAATCTTTCTGCATATCGGAAGCAATTTTAACAGGACGTTGGCATTTTTTATATTTTTGACCGTCATTGCATTGACTGCACCACACCACTCTGAATCTGCCATTGTTATTGGGTTATAAAATTTATAGAATAATGTGATGGTTTGGAAAGTGTCTATTAACATTGTTATTTCTTTAAGGTTTTTTTTTTCAGATATTTTGTATTAAAAAATTGGTCTTAAATGTTTTTACTTTAAGCATTAAAAAATCTTAAAAAAGGTCTTAAATTAGTTGGTGCCTAAAGCCTGCTTCACACTAGCGACGTAAGCACAAGCGCAAGGTGATTGCGCTTACGTTTTGTCGCTTCACACTAGAAGATTTCTGACACAAGCGCAGTCGCAAGACAAGCACAAGAAAAACAAAAGTTTCCTTTTTCTTGCGCTTGCGATTACGTCACTAGTGTGAAGCAGGCTTAAGCTGCGGGTACCCTGTACCAAATAATCAAAGTCTCTTTTCTTTTCTTGTTGCTACTGCTCTTCAAACCATTAAATACGCCATTTTTCTAATGCAAATTTTGTCAATTTTGTCAGTTGTCTTATTAATTCAACAGATTTGCAGTTTTTTGCTCCCACGAGGAACTGAAGCGAATAACAATTTGCATTAGAAAAATGGTGTATTGAAATTTTTGGTTTTGTCATATCTTGTTTATGTGAAATACAGTTGCTATGGTTTCACAATTCCCATGTGTACTCTCTTTTTTATTCTATAGAATGACAACATGTGCCTGAACTCAGAGGAGTGCCTGTGGGAAGATTCAGAAAACCTGATTCGCCTCTTTTAGTATTGTGGACTGGGCAGTAGAACAAACCAAACCACTAATGTTTTTACTAAGAGAACGTTTTTACTCGTTTCTATTTGGACTGTCGAACTGCTTGCCTATCATTCACATGTGTTCAGGCTGGATTAAAGTAGTTTTTTGCGTTGGGGTCGGTGGTTTCTCGGCATCTATTTTCAAATTACCTACACTGTACCAATCTTTGCTCTAATTAAGTTACGATCCGAGTAAGAACTAGGCAGGTCAGCGGCAGTGAAATGTAGAAAGGTATTAATTGCGATATTGTTAAACCATTGATCTGATTGGCTAAACTTTAAAAATACACCACATCTTCATAAGTAAGGCAATGCATTTCTTTCCAGTTCACTCATGTAAACCTTTCTAGTTTAAACATTTTTCTTTTTAGACTTAAGACAAAGTCATGTGGGAACATTGAAAGTAATAAGGTTTTCTTTGCCTTTGTTTTGGAGTTCTATGAGTGGCTGAAATATTATAGCACAAAAAAACATTGCTTTAAAATAGAGTTTCACTGCTTCTTACTTTAAACTATGTTGTACACAGGTTAATGTATTCTCGGTATGAAAATTTAAACATTCTGGTGTGGAAAAAAGTGAAATGCCACAGAGCAATGGGAGGTTGCTTAGTTCTTACACGGACCTTTACTTAAAAGCTATGACCACTATCAGTGGATTTAGAGCCAATTCTGTCCACAAGATATTGCTTTTGTTAAAAATGGGGATCACAGAAGTTTTTATTGAATAATTCTATCAGATAAAACACCAAACTAGTTTATTTCAAGCGAGAAAGTAACATCTTCTTCCTGTATTGTGGAAAACAGCTTTTATTACTAATTTTGTCCTCTTTAAAACATTTATTAGCTTGCCAACTTAGAGTTTTCTTACATAACTTGAGATCTTGGTATTACCAGGTTTAAGTGGCATTTGTTAAATATTTTACAATTTTCGAGAATTTTTATATGAGCAAGTTAATAAATTGTGTTTTCCCAGTTTGTCTTTGATAGATAATTGTGTCACTAATCAGGTATTAATTTGGCACTAGTCAAGCACTAATACAGACATTCGGATGTAAGGAAATCGGTCGTAAATTTTTGTCTTGTGTTAGACAGCTAAATGTTGAACTACCAGTGCTGGTTATTTTTAACAAAACACTCCTGTTTATACAATCTATCGCTTCCCTTTTGGCTTCCAACGCGGCATAGAACAGCTTTTTTTGCAGTCTCATTAACATATTCCATTTTTTGGTGTGGGGATTAGGCCTTCTACCTAACCATAATCTGAATGACTAGTGTCAAGTGTAGATAGCACAAATGTGCTAGTAGTTAACTTGAAGCCACGAATAGGGCACCATGGCCAACCAGTGGCCATAGCGGATGACCAGTACACCACTCTTCTGTCATCTACCCGTACTGCCATCGGAGGGCCTACTAAGAGTACAATTCTCCTGCCGGTGAAGATCTCTAGGTTATTACATCAAAGTGGGGTGATGGTCGCACGAGAGCCAAATGAATGCGTTTTGAAACCGAATACGGATAGCGTTCTAACCATTTTAAGCCACTCAGCGTATTCGTCAAAATATGTTATTTGAAAACACTGTCAAAACGGACAAATACTTTACTAAACGCCTTCATTTCGTTGTAGTGTGATTAGTTAAAACATCAAAAATAAAAATACTGCATTCTCCGTTACGACGTGAATTGTATTCGTACTTTTCTATAGGCGGATATTTGTTTACTTTTTTTCCTTCTTTAGCATTTGTGTGCTAGTTTCTTTTGTGAAAATATGAGAGCGATAAGCTAACCATTCTATTATCTAATGGAGATTTTATGGAGAACTTTTAAGTCGAAAACGTAGTTCACTACCTAAGGTTGTGTGCTAATGAAGCGGATTGTAAACAATGACGTCAGAAAAGAGTTGTCTGTAGCGTTTTTGAGCTTGTTGACCATATTTATTTGAAGAGTCATGGAGGGGGAACGCTTTATAACCATAGGAAACGCTTGAAAGCAAGATCATTTAAGACAAATGCGCTGTAAGCTTTCATTTTTGTTTTTCACTGGGTGTATATATTTCCCGCACACTGATTGGCCGAAAACCAGTCCAATAATTTGCCATACAAGATCAAGAAGTTATTGGACCGATTTCTCGCTAACGTTTCTCTCGTTTGTTCTCTTTTACTGACCTAAAACTGAAGCTATGTAATAAATATCTTAATAGCCTCGTTTGCTCGGTGTCCTGGAAAATATTTGCACACGGTCTGTACAGGGAAAGACTTCAGAGAAATATTTTTCCGTACAGACCATGCACTCGGTTATTAAGATATATTTAACGAATAAACTCGGAATAAAGCCGCAAACTAAAATATCTAATACTTGCATTCAATACATTCAAGACCAACGTCGTATTTTGAAATCAGTAATATTAAATAAATATTCAAAATGTTCATAGTCAAAGTATTATTACATGAAATATGGTATGTCCTTCATGCCAGTATGCTAGTTGGGGTTAGGGTCTCCAAGGGGGTATATACTTGCTTGTTAGGGAGACTATATGGCTTACTGACATGAAGTACATACCGGAAATATAAGTCCAAAGTAAAAAACACTAAAAAAAAAAAACACTAACACCAAGCACTAGTAACAAAGTACCCGACATCCTATCCATTGTGCAGCAGTCAACGTAAACCCCCGCCTTCACCCGATCCCGCGCATTGGGCATGGATTGAACTTTTGGGTTTTTAAACACTTAATTCTGTCATTTCTTTCTGTTCAGCTGTAGTAATGCCCGGGCATGCTGGGGTATTTTAGCCATGCTGAAAATTTGGTTAAAGTCCCTATATCGCTTTTTTTGTCTTTTAGACTGAAAGTATTGTCATTTATGAGCTCAGCATTAGAAAAACCAAAGAAATTTTCTGCATCTAAGTATGCTTTTTTATCAAAAAAAAAAGTTAGGAAGCTGCACCAGTATCTTCTACGTTATCACACCAGGTCTTCATAATGGAATGAATGCTCGGTCAAATACAACGGCTGTCCCAAAACTGTCTTATCTGCACGTTTCCAAACTCAAAAGACGTAACAAGAACTGCGAAAACCTGTTTAAGTTTTGAAATTTAGCATTACTTAAGGGTTGTACTTTATAGCTAAATGATAAAAAAATAAGCGATATAGGGACTTAAAAATGCTTTGCTTCTGCTACCTCCCGCAAATTACTGACTTGTCTTTTCTTTAGCCATGATTCCCTAACTGATGTCGGAACAAAGCCCATGGTTATCTGGTACTTTATATCACGCAAGACAAATTCGCGATGGCTGTGCAAATCGCAACAATCTAAACACGTTTAATGCCCGCCTCACCGGGGCACAAATTCTGTGTCTTATCCCAGTCTAATGCCCGCCATACTGGGCATTACAAGCAGCGTCCAAATGAAGCAGCAACAGTTCGTCGGCCTAAGAGAAGCCTCACGTATCGATTTTACCCATAAGAAACATCACTTTTACGTTTTGGGGTGGAGGGGGATGGAGGCTGTGACGTTATTCTGTGAAACGTCGTGGAAAAATTCGATATTTAAAAAAAAATTGGTTTCTTCTGTTTTTCACACAATTTACGTTGTTTATATAGTAGTCTGGGATCAGTTACACAGACTACTTTGTTTTTATTTACGATCTTGATAGAAGCTAAATTCAGCCGTAAAGCGCAGCTCGGATATCGAAAACATGAAAAAGCAGTATCTTTGATAATTTCGTTATTCCTTTTATGGCAAGCCAAATGTTGCAAAATTCAACAAACAAATAATCATTCAGTTCAATACCAATATCGATGCAATTCAATGAAATTATATTCAATTCAATGAAAATTCAATTCAATGAAAATACGTTCAATTCAATGAAAATTCAATTCAATGGAAATACGTTCAATTCAATGGAAATTCAATTCAAAGAAAATTCAATTCAATGGAAATTCAATTCAATGAACTTTTCCATTCAATGCTCTTGGGGAGAGAACGGTCAATTTGGCTCGAAAAGAGATTGAAACCTAGAATGCCAGGAACGCCTGAGACAGTAATACCTTCGAGTTATGATCGAGATCGAGAATGGATGAAGAGTTACATTGTTGTCGTTTCATAATTTCATAAAATGTATTTGCCAAACTTTTAGTGAAGAAATCTTCCTTTAAAACGCGTTTTGTTTTGTAGACCCCAAAACTGAACAACAGTAGAAATGCAAAACGGAAGCCATCGTTGCAGCTCTTAGTCAGTTTAAATGTATCTGTAAAGCTCACAATACTCAGTCTATAATCCGTAAAAATTTCGTAGTACTTTTAGTTCTTATTGCATTATGCTCCCTGGATTGGGACTTTTGATCGAGGTTGACCAAAATGTGTTTCTACTATGGGATCAAATGTTCCCCTCCCCCTCCCCTTTGTGCGTAGTATTGTTCGACCCATAACGCATTTCTGACTTTGATTAGGTTATTTTGGACGATGAAAGTCAAAAGTTAAGGACATATTACGTTGGTCGACAAAGTGGAATTGCATCGTTACAGGATTTTTTAGAAATATTTTCAACACGTTTTACTTCAAGATTTTTCTTTTAGAAAAGTTTAGTTATCGAGGAAATGTTTTCTGAAATATGACAAAGGGAACAAAACGTCCACGATCTCGGCAGGTGATTGTCAGTATTAAATTCAGTATACCCCGCTAGCTCTGGTTAAGCTAATTAAACACAACCACCACACAGCGAAGAAACTTTCATGGTTCTAGTTTTAATTGTTTTGCCATGGCAACGGTCTTTGCTTGCCAGGCAGGTTAAAGCATTCAACTCATTTCTAGGACAGAAGATATCAGTAAATTTACCACGAGTTTAAAAGATTCATCTGTTCTTTATGGCTAGAGATAATTATTTATTACAGAAATTGGTAGTTTTTGCATTGGGGTTAGTTTTCACTCGTTTTAAGGCACTTTTGAAACAGTAGCTTCTCCTTACAATAAGAACATAATTTCCTAATACTTCATCCTAGTTTCTACTTTAAAAAGAACTAAGGTTTCGTAAAGAGCACTTCACTTTAGTATTTGCTTAACGAGAGACATTTAACGAAGAAACAGCCATGAAGCAACAGTACTTAGTCTAAGAACTAAAATTAACGCGTGACAAAAAACATTACAGCTTGTTGTATTCTCGCTATGATGAAGAACGAATGGGTGACCTTAAACAAGAAAAGTGAATTTTTGTGAATGAGAGAAAATGTTGAAAGACTAACTAGGGACTATGAAAAAACGAATGTCGTCGTTACCTGTAAAAGTACGTTTTTTATTTAAAGAATAATCGAGCCGAGAATACGCCAAAAAACAAATCATGTTTCTCATCTCCACGATAAACGTTTTTTGTGCCTAGTATTTTTTCAATAATTTCTTCTCTAGCTTGCACTTAGTTCATTTTTTAAGTCTTAATCTATTTACATTTTTTATATTGGAAGATATCCAAAGAAGTATTTGAAGCAACTTCTTGGTAACCGATTTTTTAATTTGTTTCCTAAACTCGGCGACAGCCATGCTAAGAAAACTGTTTTCGGTGATAACCTTTTTTAATATTAGATTTAGTTGGTAATCGTTTTTGCGAGTACTTGAAGTGTGTTTTTTACACTTTCATCTTCTCGCAGTTTCGGTAATTTTCAGTCATTTCAGATCTTGCTGAAAACTGATCAATAACCATTTTCTCAATAAAGTACCCGAATGGCTCATTATTTATTTTTCAACCTGCGAATATTTCTTTGTGCCAAACAAGGAAAAGAGAAAATTTACATCGTCAGAGAAACTATTTTAGAAGTCCTAATATTTTCTTTCGTTTTCTGAGTGTTGTATTTATTAAAAGTACATTGGCTAAAAGTGACACTGAATCCAATCCTGTCAAAACTAAAATAGTACAAAAAAGCCAAGAAAAAATGATTTTTTTTTACTTAGGTGATATTATCTCATCAATAATAAATTAGTAAATTTTGTAGAAAAATGAATATTAATATTTCTAACGAAAAATCTCTTAAGTGTTTATTTTTATTTTGAAATTCATTCCTAATTTCCATCACAACCATAGAAATCCAAAAAGTTGAAGACAGCAGTCGTTCTGGAATAACCTTTTCAAAGTCATTCCGCAAACGACATTTATATATTATTCGATCTTGTTTTTTGTATAATTTATTTAAAAGCCAGCTTTCGATCTTATCGATTTCATCGAATATTATATTAACGCACGTGTTTTATCGTGTGGTATTATATGGTATTACCCTCCTGAATGGGCTGTACTTTCGCGGCATTCGATTAGCTTATACAACCTTGCCGTTCGTTGATTCTTCTGAAATCCTAACGCCGGGAACAGAATTTGTTGTTCTTTGGTGTCCTATCACTCACTGATTTACCGAAGTAAGGAATCTTGCCATAAATCACTTGAGAACGTCACACACCAGTTTCAAATCGCACTTGTGAATCGTCGAGATTTGCTGCGGGCATGGAGTTCGCCACGACCGCTGTATTGGCTTTGGAATGGGTTGGTGTTGACTTTTTCGGAATTGATGTCACTTCCTCTAGCTCAACTCCAGTAGATTCTGGCCCGTTCATTCCGTTGTGATCCATCGTTGTCTCGTGTTTATGAATCTCATTCTGCTGATTCTGCAGTAATCTTTCTTCCTTTTCCATTTCTTCCTTTTCTCGTTGCAAACGCTCATTTTCCTTCCGCTCTTTTTCTTTTTTGCTTGCCTCAGCAGCGCGTTGTTCATTTTCCCGATGATAAAAATAGTTAAAGTTACTTACAATGACCGGAACAGGAAGAGCAATGGTTAGAACTCCAGATATTGCACACAGTGAACCCACCAGCTTGCCCCAAAATGTTATTGGACGCATGTCACCATAACCAACTAAAAAAAGAACAGCGAATTAAGCCATTTTTCAAACAGCACTAGAATCTGCTGTTTGCTTTTCTCTGTTGCTTTAACAATGCCAAAAACAGCTCTCTAAGGCTTCTAACACTTAGACTCACTCATATTTATGGTAGATTTAAGGGGTAATGGCCACTATCAACATGGCCTTAGTTAATTACTAACACTCAGCCTAACTGTTATTTATAGTAGATTTAAGGGGTAATGTCCGCTACCAACGTGGCGTTACTTAATTACTAACATTCAGACTCACTATTATCTATAGAAGATTTATAAGGTACTGCCTGGTAGCAATGTGACATTAGGTGATTCTGAGGTAATTTTGAATA
>ERZ1740055.121-NODE-121-length-14969-cov-8.552903_pt1 | contig 14969 bp, 8 predicted proteins | sample MGYA00581747_ERZ1740055 | MGnify/ENA primary metagenome ERZ1740055 (study PRJEB43018, sample SAMN04849739) | marine metagenome | isolation source: floating plastic debris | place: Pacific Ocean | collected 2008-08-28 | study: EMG produced TPA metagenomics assembly...
ATTATACTAATACTGCTGCTGCTCAGCTGCTACTACTACTACTACTACTACTACTACTACTGAATGTACTACTACTACTACTACTACTACTACTACTTCTACTGAATGTACTACTACTACTACTTCTACTACTACTGAATGTACTACTGCTACTACTGCTACTACTACTAATTATTATTATTATTCACATCTCCTAAATTATAATTAATAAATTATAATTAATAATAATTATTATTATTATTCACATCTCCTAAACCCGGTTTTAGATATTAATTATTACTTACAATTTCTTTAAGTAAAAAATAATATATAAATATATATGCATCCCAGCCGGAGGACTAAACAAGTCAATGGGCTGAAGCTTATATGGAGAAGTTGACCTTTATTCTTAGACATTAGTGTTTATTCATGAATAGAAAAAGGTTGGTTATACTTAGTGTCTCGATTCGCAATTTTTACCGGATTAGGGAAACTTGTTTTCCTTTTGTTTTGACCGGTTCGATTATACTTAATTGTTTCATGAGAATTGGTTCAGTTAATTGTTTGCTATTATTAACGAACTATTTTTTCCAAAATATAAGGAAAGGAATTTTAAGCAATTTGCCGGTGGAGGATGCTGATTTTGCTCTGATGATGTAGTTTTACTTGTGCGCAGAATCCGCGACTCGTCTCATTGCAACTACCCTGGTCCCAGAGTTTCTCTCTCTTTCTCTTTCCGGTAAAGCTCGAAGTTCGATGGATAGAGAAGTTCTTTGACCAGTAAATTGGAACCAATGTTTATAATGAAGATCAACTGAACGCTAAACTGCAAATTTGGCCGAGAATATTTATGTAATTTAACGGCTTTGAAAAATGCTTCAGATTAGATTTAATCCCTGCTTGCTATTTTGTGCTTGAGCTGGGAGTGGTTTTAAAACGCTTTAATTAACATAATGCTAAGAATTAAATCTAAGGTATTGATTGCTGCGAAGGAATGTTTTATATTTTGTTTCTACTCCGATGAACATACTCGAACGTTACTCACAATGCTATAACGGTGACAATCAAACCTTTATACATCGCCTTTTTGAAACAATTACAATAAAAATAATTGAAATATTTTTTTTGTTTTCTATTATCACAAATCAAAATTCTTACTGAAATAAAACCTGTAAACATTTCGAACAGGTGTCTTTTTACTCGCGCTTTGGTTTATTCTTGTATAGTTCATTACCGTTTGATGTTTTTATAGCTCCATTGTTATAACTATTTCTTATCTCTTTGTTCTAGACATGTGGACCTTTGTTTGCAATTCAATAAGTTATTACTCAGCCATCTTAATCACCTTTTGTAGCGAGATATGCCAGAAGGAGTAACGAGCTTTTCCTGCTCTTTTGCAATACTGTTGTGGATACCTGAAACTAGTTCCGACAGAAACTTTACTCAAGGCACCACGGAGCTATTTCGAGTTTCACTGCTCTCTTTCTTGTGTGTGGCTGCAATCTGGGATCACTGCTCAAAGCGCCCATTACAAATCTAACGAACTTTTCTTGTTATGCACTGTACTCAGCCCTAGCTGTTCGTCAGTATCAACTTATACAAGGTATTTTAGAATTTAGAATGAAATAAGACTTTCTTCCAGGGAATCCGGAATCTCAAGCTTAGATGATTTGGATGCAATTTTGGAAATTTTTTATCTAAAGGTACTGATTCCGTTTGCCGTGGAATCTACGTTACTTGCTGGAATACTTTTTTGTATAGTTTTTGAAAACTATCGAAACTACTCTGCTATTCAAATGCGTTGCGAATTAATGTGGTGACGTTTCAATCAAGAACCCTCCGTTCGTGTCTTTAAACCGGTTTTGCTCCTTTAACGACTTATGGCAAAGAGTCATCACATTTTAACGTCGAGTATCCCGGATCCATTAACAAGAAAAAAAACAATACAGAATTCTGGTTCCGAAATCTGGTCCTCCATGGTCGATTGGTTACACAATCATTGATAATCTATAATTATTAGTTATTTACGTAAAGGTAATATATTATATCTAGCACTTCCATCTAGCTTTGTTGTGCGCTGATGATGATGGCTAGCGGCTTGCCGAAACAGTTTTAGTTTCAAAGTTTTAGTTTATCTTCTGATAAAAAGTAAATGGTGATTAATTAGGCTCCAAGAATAAGACAAGCCATCGATAATAAACTGGAGAAAATATTAAATATAGAAAAAAAAGTTTGTTATCGATGTTTAAAAATATCATTTCACGAGAACATGAAACACCTAATTAAGTATATGGTGCATGGTCTATCAAAGATCTAAGATGTTCTCAGAACTAAGAAAAACTATTTGCAGGCCTTTCGTTTTCCGAGGAAATGAAGAGATTATCTTGGTCTTGATATCAGGTTCTGGACCCTTTCATACCACATGCGAAGAGAAGATTTCTCAATTGACACTCAGGCCGAAAAGACAACAAAAAGCCGGAAAAAAATTTCACCAAACGATGAAAATGAAACCTTTAAAAAGCCATTACTAACTCGCATCTCAACATAATTATAACTCAGAGAATATAACTAATAACTAGTGATCGATGCCTTAGCATACAAAACGTTTCTTTTATTTTGGTCATCGACAACTAATGGCAAATGATACAGAACTTTTCATCTATGGCGAACCTTTAGCCACTCTGAATTTCTGTTTAGTTCTTAATGGACAAAATTTATAAACGTTATTTTTACTTTTTAGCTCGTCCCCGTCGTAAATCTCTTCCCATTGTTACGGAGAAGATGCCGTTAAACAAAAAAGACAAGAGCCCCAATGATTCGCCAAAGCCAAGCAGACGTTTTGGTACAGCGAGAGATATCATTAAATCACGCTCTACCACTTCTAACTCCATCACAGCACCAAGCCCTGGCTCGTCCCGAAAACCACGGCCACAGTCGGATCCACTACCTGGGGAAAAGTTAGTTATTTCTTGTGGAGCCTTTGATGATTTGTCGCACTCGCAGCACTTAAATGAATTACTCTTTAGTTTTTGTTGTTCTTGAAAAAATGGCATTTTTTGTTAAGCCAAACTTCAACCGTGAGATCTTTTAAATCTAACCTTTTTTTAAAAGAAGGGTTACTTCACAGTATTTATTTTAGGTTTTTTTTGTGATATTTTAAAAATTATGTATTTTATGTAAATATATGTTAATTCGTTATAGTTTAACTAGAGTAAGTTTGTCAGTTTTTGTAAACTGTTAATTGTTACTCTATTTAAATAAATTCTTTATTGCTATCATCATCATCATCATCATCATCATCATCATCTTTGTGTAGTGGATGATCTTTTTCCAATTTGCTTCCCAAGGGAGCGATCATAGCACATGACAAAAGGTAAATCTCTTTACTCTAGAGCTCTAATACTTTTCTCAAAATCCTTACTATTCCTAATAACGTAGTTTTCTGGAGTAATGAAATTCTAGTTTTAACATCCAACTTTCCCAGCCACCAAGTTTTGTATTACTTTTCGCCCATTAATGAGCCTACAATTAACATTTTAACATAAATACACCATTTGAAAAACTCTTACTCTTTTTAGCATAAGTTATCACACTTTCACCATTAAATTCCTCGTTCAATTCCTCTCTTTGCATTCTTTGCCAACAACTTTGTTTAAGTATTTCATTACCAATATTCTTCTTCTTCTTCTTCTCCTTCTTCTTCTTCTTATTATTATTGCTGTTGCTGTTGTTTTTGCTTTTGCTATTGCTATTATTATTGTTATTGCTAACGAAACACGGTAGTTTTTGTTTTTCCTTCTTCATCATCTGGATTCAGGTTTTGATCAAAAGGTTCTGCATTTACTATTTTCAGCATCAAATTGCATTATAGTGATTATCATCATCAGCAGCACTCGTGCTAAAGCTTGTCAAATCCTTTACGAGCCAGGTGACCCATGGAGCCGGCGTTTATCTCCGGTTTCTGTAGTGTTTAGCGGATGAGAGCCTTTGATGATCCCCCTGGACGGGACACTAATCCATCACAGGTTAGCTCCCAATAGACGCTGGTACTCATTTACCTACCCCGGAAGGATCGATGGAAAGCAGAGTTAGCTTAGGCGGAAGAAGTTGCACAAATATTCGAATCTCGGCAAAGACGGGAATTGAACTGGGGAACTTGTGGTTGGAAGGCAGAGATCTTATTAAGTGCGCCAGCCATACTCGCCCAGCAGCAGCCGTAGCATGGCTTTTCTGCGTAACAAAAGAAAGGTTAGGTGATTCAGTTGCGAAGATCTTTGCCTTTCAACCACCAGGTCCTGGGTTCTATCACAAGCTCTGCCGATCGAGATTTGAACGTTGATTTGGCCTTTTTCCGCCAAAGCTGACTTATGAGGTCAGTAAAGAAAGTACCGGCTTCTGATAGGAAGTAATCCCTCGTCCAGGGGGATTAAACTTTTATCCCCTTTAGAAACCAAGTCTTATATCCCCAGCCCCATGAGCCATTGGGGGCGTGAAAATATTGATTAACTTAGAGACTTATCTTAAAACAACAATACTTATCCTTATCTAATCTACACTTGAAACTATTGTAATCAATATATTTGTTCGTGCTATCCTCATTTTGACAAGTAACATTATACTTCTGACAGAATTCCACCTGCAAGAAAAACATCGTCATCAGTGTTTAGCAAATTCTCCTCAGGTAGGTCTTATTTATTTTAATTTGTTTAAAAATTCTGGTTACAGTGCCTTCTTTATTTAATTTGCAGTTCATAAATCCTTGACTAGCTGTTTATAGCGTATAACAAAATTCCTGTATTTACATGCAACTTTCGTTGACTCTCAATACTTCGCTTGCGCGACTGTTCAAAATCGATCACATGATCTCGCACTTCGTGTCGTTAACGTCTCCGAGCGTGCTTACATAAAAATTATCCGTTCTGAAAATTGCCGTGGCTGCAAGATTTGCAAAAGTACAGAAGCCAAATTTCAAAGCGACGAACAACGTGGAGTGTTTCTGTTTTTAAAAGTAAGCTTTCATATTAAAATTGCAGTTTTGCAGCAAAGAAAAGCGATTAACTTGCTTTCAATAGGTTTCTCGACGAGTCTATCTTGCCGTTTCTGTAGTATCGAAATTACGAAAGATCTATCTGTTAAGCTTTAATCATGTAAAGACTTTTGTGATTTCTATTTTTTGTACCTGAACTACGTCGTTATACAATGTACTAATTAATTTTTAAGTTATTGTTTGTTCAAATTATCGCTTCAAGTTCCTGAAGTCATGTATTGCGCATGTGCAATGCAGTGAACTCAGATTGAACATTCGCTTTCAGTTCGCGTTTTGTTCACAAATAGACCCACTTGCTATCCCTAAAATGAAGTAGAAATTGTCAATACTGCACTCGGCTTCGGCTTGAGCAGTATAGGAATTTTTCGTTTATTGTGCGACCAGAGCGTGCGTCTATTTGTAATCAAAATACTCACAACAGTCACTAATATAAATGTTGTTATTGTTGTCAAGAATTATCCAATTTGGTATATTAGCATAGTTTTAGTGATTATTATTGGGCATTTTCATGTTCAGGCTACTAAATGCAACAATTTTAACTGTTTGGTTAAAGAAGTGTTGTTTGCAAAAGTTTTATCATGTTGGGCCGCTTCGGCTTAAAGATTTTAGAAAAGAAACATTTTTGGAGACATTGTCCCTCATCATTAGCTAAAATGATAAAATTGCATTGTAAAATGCCAACGAAACGTATATGCATAAGTAAATGAGAAAAGCATTTCTATCTTGCATCTTGGATGCTGGTATTCTGTTTCAAGTACCTTTCCGTCCTTTTCAAAAACAAAATGAAGGAAACACTATTTGGCGTAGTAGCTTTTGTTTCATTATATAAGGAAGCCATCTAAACTATGCTTTTTTATTTAGGAAAATCAAAGAGCGCCGAGATCGAGGCCCTTAGGTTGCAGCTAAAACAAGTCGAAGAAGAAAAGGAATCTCTTCGGGAGAAACTTGTAGATTTGGAATCAAAGCTTGAATTAATACCAGTCCTAGAGAAAGAAAAGCTTGTCACAGAAAGACAAATGAACGATGTTGTGCAAGAACGAGACAAAATCAAAATAGAACTAAAAAACTCAAGTGAATCGTTTAAAAAACTTGAGTCAGATATAGAGAAACTAAAAATTCAGCAACATCTTCACCTGGAAGAAATTGAAAAAGGTCAAGTTGAAATGGATGCAATCTTAGATGAGAAATTAGCCCTTGAAAAAGTGAGAATAAGCTTAGATAAAGATAAAGAACATTTGTCTGAGCAAGTGAAGTCGCATTTGGAAAACGTGCAAAAAGTAACCAAGGAAAAAGATAAATTTTTAAGTGACAAACGGTTGTTACAGTTTAAGCTAAAAGGGCTGCTAGAGGAGCTTCGACGCCTTCGAAAAATAGTCTTAGATTTGAAGGCTGATAATCTTAAACTTAAGACTGAAACCATGAAACACGGTGCGGAATTTTGTAATTCTTTAACTTGTTGTGCGACAGCTTTAGTTCGAGAAGTGGAAAAGCAAAATTTTACTCAACCGCTGGTCTGTGCGACTTCTCAGACAGATAATGTTGTTCAGAACAGTCAAACAACACAAACTCACATACAAAACAATAGTTTGTCTGACAAAGCAGGTATTTCAAACGAAGAGTATGATGATTTGCTTGACGAACTTGAAGACAACAAAGATGAAATCGAGGCTTTGCAGAAAAAGCTTAAAAAATTCGAAGAAGAAAATAATGAGTTGGCTGACAAATTCGAAGATGCAGAGTTAGAATTAGAAAAACTGAAATTTGAGCGTTCGAGGGAACCAAAATTGTTATCTGATGATGAAGAAGGAAACAAAACGCGTTTGCAATTAAGCTGCGAGGAATGCGTGAAGTTGCGAGAAACTTTGGAATCTTTGCAAACCGTATTTTGTATGCAGCAATCTAAAATGGAGAAATTGTCAGAGGAAAATGAGGTATTAGAGACAGAGCGCGATGAATTAAAACAAGAGTCGAATTATTTAAAGAACGTATTGTCGTACAGACAGGATGTCCAAGATGCGCAGACGTCTTTCCAGAAAAATAAAGTAAAGGAGGTGGAGCAGCTAGAATCTAATTTAGATGACGCCGAAACAAAAGTTCGAGAACTTGAAGATGAGGTGTATCGTTTGCACCAAGAAAAACGAACTTTATTATTGAGTATTTTGAACTTAAACGATGAAGATGGTACTGAAGACAATGTGAAAGAAAACAGTGAAAGAAAGCAATCAAATAGCAATCCTGAAATTCCTGGAAGAAGCGAAGACACGTCTTCGGACGTAACAAATACCGAGTACACTATTAGTTATATGAGGACGGATATTCCGGTGAAAACTGAACCTGAAGGATCGGAGACAACCGGTGATGGTGATGGTAATGTCGAAAAAAATTTGGATTCAAATAAGAAATCTAAAGAACTTAAAGATCATATTAAAATACTTCAAGAAGAGAATAACAACTTGAAATCTTCAATTAATAATAAAGATGTGAATGTTCCTCAGAACGCTCGTTTAGAAATATTTGAAGGCGAAAATAAAACAATCGAAGATCGAATAAATGCTGAAAGCAACTTATGGGATGCTCAACTTAAAGCTGTTGAAGAAGAAAATATGAATTTAAGAAAATCTTTATTGAGAGTAGAAGAGGAGAAAATGGCCCTCATTAAGTGTTTGGATTTGAACAGTAAACTTAGTTACAACTCCAGTGCGCATACATCCGCAGCTGCTAGTCCAACTTTGACTTCTGCTACGGAGGACGAGGACAGAGAAATATCCAAAGATGCTAGTTACATTCAGTCTATTGTTGGGAAACTACGGCGTCTGTCTATGACATCAGCAAGTGAATATGAGTCTGAAATTGACAAATCGGGAGGAGAAGAGCTGGAACCAGGAAAGCGACTTGCACCGGAGGGTAGCCCGCCGTCTTCGGAAAAGCAACCACGCGATGGTAATGAGCTTGCACGCATTGTAGCTTCTTTGGAGACGGATCTGGGGAAACTCAAAAAACATATGTACAAGAAAGACCGAGATTCGGGTAAGTTTTTATTCGTAAATTTGTATATTTTGCAATTAATTTTCTATAGTCTGGACAATTCTAATGAATTGAATGAATGGTCTTATGATACAAGATCGATAATCATTCTGAATTAAGAACAAATGGTTATAAGGCAAAGACAAATGGTACGATAGGATTAACCTAGGAAAACCGCGGGGATTATCTGCAGTTCGAAGTTTTGGACCGAAGTCTTGGAAGTCCCACCGTTCCAAATAATAGCGTATACCTATTTTAAATAAGATTTCCCACGCGAAACATAAAACATGCTTCGTTATTTACACAGCACCCTTGAAGCAAATCGTTTTGCGATATGCCCGCACTATACTTGAAAACTGGTCGCGGAAAGAACCAAAAACATTTTGCCTTAAATCATCTGAACACGGTACAAGCATTTAAAAAACTAGCTTTATTGTTATCTATTGTGTACTACGTGCTATGAAAAGAATTGTGTAAGATGGATTACAGTAACAGCGTAATAGGTGCATTTCCTACACTGGTTAATCGTTCAAAAAGAACTATTTTATCGTACAAATTATTGTTGTCATCGACCGATAATCCTGAATTAGTAAATTTAACGGCTAAAACATACATAATCAAATTACTCGATTTTGATTAGCTGAAACCAGCGCAGCCTTTTTGGAAACCCCAGTGCAAACAAAAGTTAATTCAGTGCGAAATTAGCTAATCGAGGCCTCGTCCACACTTTGCCGGATACATTTAAAAACCCAATTTTATTGTTATGGCCAGGCCTTCCATTCACACTACAACGCTTAAATCCGCATAAAAAGATCCGCGAAAGCGGAACTTTTGAAAAAGCTTCCCAGAGTGCAAAAATCTGAAAATGAAACTTTTTTGTATTAGTGTGTGCAAAGAACTTTTACTTCCGTAACTTTTCAAATACGCTGACGCCATTTTATCATGTGATAAAATTGTCTCACTTCGATATGGCTGACAACATGATCGATATTTGCTGTATTACTGGCATTAATCGCGCGATGAACTCAATTGACATTACAAGAATTTTTAATTTCTTAGGGACAACTCGCCGGGGAGCTGTGAAAGGGCCAAAAGGGCAAATGTTGAGGCGCCATTCCACAGTTCATGAAATCAACTTTGCAAAGACAAACTTGGAAAGAGTGTACAAAGAAAAACGGCATTTAAAAGATGAAGTTGACTCGCTTCGCCGATGTCTTAACAGCAGTCACCACACACAAAGACGCTTCTCTGTTGTCGAGACTCATCATGCCACAATTAAGACTTTTGACGATCTCCTTCAGAAATCCGATTTGGAATTAAGAGAATCCAATGCAAAAGTTGCAAGACTGGAGCTAATGAAAGCGGATACTGAAGAAAAGCTAAGAGAAGCAGAAGCTCTTGGAGAAGATTTACGCAAGGCTGTGGTGATATCCAACAATATTGCGACGGAAGAACGCGAAAAAGCAGAAAAACTCGAGGAGGAGAAAAGTGCTCTACTCGCCCTGGTGCAGCAACTTACTTTGAGTAGAATGGGAGGATCCATAGATGAAGAGTATAATGCAGAGAACAATCATGACAGGAGCTTTGATGAAGAAACCGAGTGGAACAACCATGAAATATCAAGTCCCAATGAGTTTGAGTCAGACACCAAAACCCCAAGAAGAAAGCGGTCCGACGAAAAGGACTGGTCCAAATCAGGCTCTCGAGACAGAAATGGAAATATAGTAGGCAGGCAGGCGAGTACGGAAAGTGCGATTAGCAATCGGGATTACGAAGATGACCGACAGAGTAGGCACAGTTCGTTTGCCGATGTTTCGGAATTTGATAGTGACGAATCGCTAGGAAGCGAGGAAGGCAACGAAGAAGAAGAGCAAACTGAACCTCAGAGAGGTGAACACGAAGATGATGAAGAATATTCCACAGATGACGACTCAACGTAACTGTAGATATTTCATCACATATGAGTTTTTTGTTAATGTTTTTTGTCAAAATACAATATTTTAACTTCGTGCCTCATGCAACTGAAAACTATACAACTTAATCGACAGCTAAATAAATATCTTTGAAGAGTAGTATTAAGCTTTACGAACCTGTCATTACGTTTGGAATTGCGAACAACTCAGTTCAGGCTGGCCTTCTATAGTTAATCAGTTACAGTAGGATTCTTACAATTTCTCAAATGGTTTTGAATTTTCGAAAAATAAAAATTGAAAATGACCATTTACGCTTTTTGAGGCAATCAAACACAAGCAGCCTTATACCTGGTTCACACTTGCGAAATAAGAACAAGCACAAGAACGGGAAAATCCAAGTGTGAACATGCGTGAACAAGCATAACCAAAGAACTCTTTCACACTCTTTCACACTGGTGAAAAAAACGAAATAAGCTCAAGCACAAGAGAAGAAAATGTTTCTTTTTCTTGGGCATATTTCACGCATGCTCACACTTTGATTTTCCCGTGCTTGTGGTTGTGCTTATTTCAGTCGCAAGTGTGAACTAGGCTTCCTTTTGCTCGACATAAGCTTGCTTGTTTCATTTGCAGCAAATTTTTAATCCAGCGTGACCTCATCTCACTTCATCGTTATTTTTTTTAGTTGTTGGAAACTTGTCGTGTTAAGTCGCATTTAGTTATTAGTACTTTTATAAATGTCAATAATGTTTGCTTACTGCCTTTTTCAAAATGTAGAAAAAAGTTGTCAATGAAAATTAGCATAATCCACACACAGCGACATTTTAGAATACTTAGTGGATTATCGTAACTGTAAATAAAGTTAATAAATAGATATAATATTAAATTTTAAACTTCAAATGTTCCGTTTTGAGCGTTTTGATTGGTTTACTCAATCTCGGTTATCAGTTCATACACCGAATGACCATATATGGACACCCCATTTTCCGGTCAAGACCAAAGCCGAGTTTACAAGTTTTAGAACGTCACATGCCGCAAAACACGAGATACCTAGGGCTTTTGAGCCGTAAATAAATAATGGAAAGCTTAATGGAAAGCTCGCGCGTGTGGGATTTTCTCACGATGTGGGTGATGAATCTGAAATCGAACGAGTAGGAGCGCACCGAACGAGTGAGAACTCTGATACAAAACCAACGAGTAATTTTGTTATAATTCATGATACTTGAGATTAGCGCTTGGTAATCCTAAGCGTTTGACGAGTCTGTAAATTAAAGAACACACGTTGGAAGAGTTGATCATAAAGAACTTCTCATGTTATGTTATGAGGATATTGAAGATGACACGTTTTTGTGACTGGTCGAGCGGAGAAGTTAATCAAGTGTAGCCGCTTTGATGATAAAAAATTGACACAACAAAAATTAGGAAAACGTGTCTGACACATTCAATCAAATTGTCATGAATGAGCCAAAAATCTTAATTTACTCAATTTTTAATTAAACAAATGCTAACTAAGAAAACCGTTCATCAGAGTCGTTCTGGTCTTGATAGTTTGCTGTTGGTGGAATGTCCATCAAAACCTCGCAACATATCCTATTATGCTAGTAACTGGTTATTAATGGGTTTAAGGAACTAAGATTATATTCAATCTTAGTTGTTGCAGTCTTTCAGTAGAGTGAAGGGCTGTTAACATGATACCGGGGTGACTATCGCTTTTAAAGCAAGTTCACTCCGGTTCTCTCTCTTAGCTCTATTTGTTTAGATGATGCCACCAAAAATGTCATGCTGGGGCGACTCACACCGGCGTGAGCTCTCTCCAGTGCAGCAACCAAATTGAACTTGTGCCGGTGTGAGTCGCTCCAGCATGATATTTTTTGGTGATATCATGTAAACAAATAGAGCAAATAGAGGGAACAGGAGTGAACTCTCGCTCGTGCGACAGTCACCCCAGTATCATGTAAACAGTCCCTTGATAGGAGCTTTTAATTTAAAGTTATTTATTAATCGCTAAAACCATCATCAATAATGGACCAACCAGAGACTCGTTCCAGTACCTTTGTCCCAGGATGAGTTTTCTAAATAGGATGCTTCAGGCTTTTTTCCCGTTATGATCCGTTCTTTTTATGGTTTCTGGCAATTTTACTCGGCATATCCAGAATAAACGATACACTACAGAAAGGTATTTCTACAAGAACCTGCAACCCAACAAGCCACTTTGTATTGTTGTGTCAAAACTATTTTAGGAGCTAGCTATACGAAAATGAAATCAGACAGAGTTTCCCGAAGAACATTAAAAAGTAAAAAGCTGCGGACAAGCCAAGGATGACGTTTCGGTCGTATAGGAATAATAAATGACTGTCTATTCCACGTTTAGTAACTTGAATATACCATGTTTCTTAGAGCAAACCGAGCTAAACTCACAGGACCTGAGGCTAAAGTGGGCCTGGTGGAAAACTACTCGAACCTAGCTAGAAGCACCGTTTTATCCGTGATCATAATAGCCAGACACAACTGTTGCTCTTATGAAATCATTTATCATTTATTCCACTTGAGTTTAATATATGCTGTGAATAGATTTTTCATAGAAAAACATTTAGCCCTTATCAAAATTAGCTTATTTTACAAAAGCTGCTATTTTTTTCCCTTTAAGACTAATCTAGGAATGTGTAAGCAGAATGAATGAAGACGTGTAAAGAAAAACATGAAGCCATAAAAATCTAAAGAAACAAAATTAATCTTGGATTAAGCTTAAACACAAAACACGATTGCAACATGTTATGAACGAAGTCAGTTTGTCCATGTATCATGCGTGATTATTCCAAATTTAAAGCTTCTACACAAGTCTCATTTATTCGGCACTCTAACATAGAAAATCTTAATATTTTTTCCTTATGAGAATAAAGTCATTTTTTCTTATGTTATTTATTGTGGAAAACTTTAGTTCTACGCTTCTGTTGTTAAAGAATAGTACAACAACAGCATAAATATTTTTCAGTTTCAATAAAGTTTCTCAGCGGTTTCTTTACTTTGCACTGCTGTCCCCAGTTTTCAGCTGTTTGCTCTAAGGATAAACACGAAACGACATTTAATATTTTTAAAAAATAGATTTTAACACATAAAATAATGTTATTGCGTTTTGTTAAGCATGTTTTTCGAGCGGACGAAATGCAGAAGCCGGATAGATGATTCTTAGTCTGAAACGTATAGACAGTTCAGGGAAGATGAATGGATAAATGAATAGATGGATGAGTAGATAGATAGATTGATTGAAGGATGAAAAACTGAAAAATGATGAGAAAACGACAGATGTGCTTTAGATAAATGGACTGGATATCATAAATATGTGCATGTCTGGGAAGATGGTTGGATTGACGAACGGACTGGTTAAGGTTAGATGAATCAATTAATGATGAATGGGGGAGTGAAGGAATGAATGATTTGACAGCTGTACCTAAGTTGATGGTAAACATACAAACAATTAACCTGACTTGAGGTCCAGTAATGTCCATCCTTCAGTAGCAAGAATTGCGTCCAATGACGAGCCTTCTTCGGAGTTGTCGCGGGATACGAAAGAAGCTTTTTCTCCATCCAAAGTATAAGTTTCTTGTTCTTTTAAGAATGGCGGATTATTGCTACTTACAGATTCGATATCCACTCCTAAAGTTTCTTCTCTTCTGGTTCTAACATGAGAATATGACAGCGGTCTCCCCGTAGTGTTTCTGTCAGGAGTTACTGGGTAATTTTCACTTTGGACGTACGTGATCCACTGTTGTTCTGAAGTACAGATCGGCTCTTGCTCTGTGTTATACAGAAATATATGGCTCTCACCAACACACTTAAGGCACTCGTTCATACAGCTTAAACGTGTGACAAGTGAGGTTGTCCAATTTGTCTTCAGACCTTTAGCTATATCAGCTAAATATAAACATAACCAACGGCATTGTTAGTTTTATTTCACAAAGATGATGATGAACGTTTATCGTCACAGTTTACGAGTTCCTCAAAGCTAAGTTCAGTTTACTATTAAACAAATTTTAATCGAGATTAATGATACATGACCATAAAAGAGGGGAAGAAGACGAGGTCTCGTTTAATAGTAAGGTGGAATGATAAACACTCCCACCCCTACAATCCTTCTTTGAACTCTAGAAGTGATAAGCTGCTTAAATAATAAAGCCATTTCACTAGTACTTTCAGAATGCTAACTGCCGTCTGGTTAGCCTAGTTGGTAAGGTGCCAGTCTATTGTGCGGGAGGCACGGGTTTGATTCCAGGCCGGACCAACACTCAGGGTCTAAAAATTGAGGAGAAGGTGCTGCCTTTGGTTTAACATCTGCAAGTTGTTATACTTTCGCCTCTTCTTGGATAATGACGTTAAACCATAGGCCCTCGGAGATATATCTGTGTTTATGTGTGTGTGTCTGTCATGTGAAAGATCTCTATCCACCTTAGAGTGGTAAAGATGTTGTCCCCAATTAGTAGGCCTTTGGCCAGCTAGAAGACTTTACACCTATAAATAAAGTCGTGTTTATTACACTCTGCCGGAAGCTGTGGTATGTGACGAGATTGGTCAAACAGGCTGTTATTAATTGAGATTGGACCGAATCAAGTTTCAAGGTGTATCTATACCTTTAGTGGCTAGAAACCCGGAAAGGAAATGAGAGGAGGAGAGGGCCTGTGCACAGGCTATAGAAAAGTACCAAAACTCATGAGCATGTTGCACGAGGTACTCTTAGGTGCCTAATAAACGGGAAGAGGAAGGGGGGAGAGGAGGAGAGCGCCTGTGCACAGGCTATAGAAAAGTACCAAAACTCATGAGCATGTTGCACGAGGTACTCTTAGGTGCCTAATAAACGGGAAGAGGAAGGGGGGAGAGGAGGAGAGCGCCTGTGCACAGGCTATAGAAAAGTACCAAAACTCATGAGCATGTTGCACGAGGTACTCTTAGGTGCCTAATAAACGGGAAGAGGAAGGGGGGAGAGGAGGAGAGCGCCTGTGCACAGGCTATAGAAA
>ERZ1740055.122-NODE-122-length-14883-cov-8.320407_pt1 | contig 14883 bp, 7 predicted proteins | sample MGYA00581747_ERZ1740055 | MGnify/ENA primary metagenome ERZ1740055 (study PRJEB43018, sample SAMN04849739) | marine metagenome | isolation source: floating plastic debris | place: Pacific Ocean | collected 2008-08-28 | study: EMG produced TPA metagenomics assembly...
ATATAAGGAGAAGTTGGTTGTTGATAACTGACTGGCACTGAAAGGGTTAATAGCACATGCGACCTAATAAATAACTTAAAGGCACAAAACGGGACAGCAAGGCCAGTCGGAGAGCGGGAATTACCTTTTAAATCTACCATAAATACTGATAGTGAGCATGAATGTTAGCAGCCATGGACGCTGTACCTCATCAGTATGGCACAGCTAATAAACAGTCTCAGGTTTCCACAGAAGATTAGTAATAGTGAAAGAGTAATGCTTGAGGAAAGTGGCTATGATAAAAGAATATAATCATAAGCAGAAGAAATATCTGTGCAATCGTCACGAACAAATTAGCTCATGACACTGATAATCAGTCTACAGCATTTCCAAATAGGAAATGGTTGTAAATCTACTGCCTAAGTATTCTATCATCATCATTCATTCAGTTCGTGGCGTGGACACAGAGGGCCACAACATCTACTCTCAAGTTCACTCTGTCTTTGGCTCTCCATTCGGCCAGTTGCCAGGATCCTCATTCTACCTTCCCTTTTTCTTTTATTGCTGTTCTCCGCCATGCTTCTCTAGGTCGTCCTCTGCGGCGCTTACCTTTCGGGATCTTCTAACAAAGTTACAGAAGATCATGGAAAAGGTAAAATTAGAAACGTACCTTTGCTTTTAGTAACGGTAAAGAGAGATCCAAAAATTTCTCATGAACACGAGATTCCTGGTTAGAAAAATAAATTTACACAGATCAAAACAATGCCTCAGTCGTCTACCATTTAAGTTGTCCTAAAATACAGAGTTCTAAACGGAAATCTATATATACCTCGCTTTTATTGTCATTGCATTATTACTAATAATAACATCGATAATGCAAAGCCAAGTAACCTCTGTTACCACTATAACAAGTGGGATGCCTTCTTAAATTTATAAAGCATATTTTTGATAATACAGATATGCTCACATGTGATTTACAAGTGCTTACAGGCTCCAAAGCTGAGAGTTTCATGTAGAGCGACTAACTTACATTTAGATATCAAGAATGCTTTCCATAGACCAAATTGAGAGACCACCCTACTCTACACGATAGATGTGGGTGGGTAGAGAGACTGGGGCAACCGATTAATGTTCTAATCAGATAAGGATATTGATCTGCATAATCTCATGATCATTATTATCACTATAACCCATACTGTATTTGAGAGCTATTAAGCATCAGCCGTTCGTGGGCCACAGAGACCACTCGGGAACGAAATTGCACGGATGTTTTGTGATAACACGCGCACGCAGTTTCGATCTAGTTTATTTCCGGTAAATGAAAGATTTTCATGAAGTATGGATCAGATGCTCAGTCTTTTTGAAGGAATTAATTATCTTTTAAATTAGTCAATCATCTTATATGTCTATATATTAAGCTGGCATTAGATGGCCTAAGGAAATATGTAAAAACGACTATCTATGGCAAAAGACTGATCAAGAACAGAAGAACAGATAGAGTTAAAAATGTTGATGCGATCATGAAGATGGATTGGTTATATAAACTTAAGAGAGCCAATGTGGCCTTGAGGTAGAAAAGACATGGAAAAGGAAAACAGGACGTTAATGAAAAACACGTTTGGTAGAATTAAAAGCAAAAATAGCTGGAGTGTAAAACGATACACTTTTTCAGATTTTCAAGACTTTATTTTAGAATCAAATTTAATCAAAGTTACAATGCAATGCTTTATGCCCTGCAAATAGCTATAGAGCTAATCTACACAAGCCAAAAGAAATTATAAACAAAGGCATTATTGAATTACATACAATTGTAATAAGAAAAAGGAAAAGAATAGAAATAAAACAACAAACTGAAAGAAGAACCCACAGACAAGCTAAGAGGTATAATTATACAGCATACATATCATGAAACGGAACAAATGAAGGGCACCAGTGACAACTTTATATGATCCATCTAGGACAAATAAAGAGAATGATAGAAACTGTTTATCAGCTATTTATGCAGGACATGATTTTTATACAATATTGGAGGCCACCGGCAAGGAACGTTACTTATCAGGCATTCATACTAAAAGCACTAACCTGATGACACTCTTGGCAAACAACGATGCTAACCAATTCACCGGCGAACACAAAATCGACCAGTGGAGATCCAAGTAGCTGACCGTACTCTATAATTAATAAAATCACATTCAAGCAAAAGTAAAGAAAGAAATTTGATTTTTATACAGACCAAAACTGCCAATAAAAAATTAAAATATAAATGATACATATTCAACAGTTCGGTGAAACAACATGGAATCCTGAAGAATGCGTCAATGAAAACCAAGACCTAACGAAATTTTCTGAGCCTACTGACACCTCTTCTCAAATCCAATCACTCGGTCACCTGGACAGTTATCACTCCTACTTCCTCCTGGACCTTATGGCGCATCCTTGAAGCTCTTCTTCTTATTGCTAAATTCCGTTCCCAACTTAAACCAGCAAGTTCAAGTTTTCCCTTTGTCTCTTTGCCCTCAAAAATTACTTAATTTAAGACTTTAGCTTTGAAAATGAGCTATATTTCCGCTAATTTTATACATCTGAAGATAACAAATCGTCGAAAATGGTAGTGGAAAGTTTTTAACCGAATTTTATAACGCAAAGTGAACAACAATAAAGATGTTACCACCTCTTGGTTTCTCTTCAGTCTCATGTTATGTTACTGAAGCTACTAGAAAGATGGCTTCACCTTGTCTAATCCAGAATTTGTACAAGGACTCAAAATTTTGTATCTTTGTAAATCCATATATTTTAGAACCCGTTAACCATAAGGAACAAAGCGTGCTCAAGATCTGAACATCTAAAATCATCTAAATAAAAGTAAATGCATCGGAATAGCCCACTGAAGATTTGTTTTTAGAGTGAGCATATATCTCTAGTAGCCACCAATGGCATTTTTTCGGTCATACAAAGTCAATCCGAGAAAATCCACAGATCCACAGTCAGGCATGCATGAGAATTGTAAAAGAGTTGAATTATTAGACATGGATCAACGAGTTCTTAACTATCAAGCAAGTTTGACCATTTTCGTGAATGCAGAAATGACGAAGGCAATGTAAACAACTTAAACTACTTACACAACATGACATCAGATTGTACTCGATGGGTACGTAAGGATTTATTTTTATTGACTCTCGTACTCGTTTGACACACCCAAAAATGGGATATGGAACAATAGAAGAGAAATGGAACAATAAAAGGGAAATGGAACAACAAAAGATAAATGGAACAAAAAAAAGGGAAATGGAACAACAAAACACAAATGGAACTATAAAAGGGAAATTGAACAATGGAAGAGAAATGGAACAACAAAAGACAAATGGAACAAAAAAAGGGAAATGGAACAATAAAAGGGAAATGGAACAATAAAAGGGAAATAGAACAACAAAAGGGAAATTGAACAATAAAGGGAATCAGAGCACAGAAACTGGAATTACCGAAACAAACACTGAATGCCAATAAAATGGACTCAAACTACTGCCAAGTCCCTGGCATTGTAGCCAGTGGTCCTACTTCATCTCACCTTTTACACTAATTCTTTCTTCATCATTCAATAGCTTTGCATCTGATGCTTGATTCACTCCAAACGATTTAAGAAGACCAAGCTTGACGCGCTATTGAATATCAAAACACCAGAAATGACAGTTGTTTAGTAGAATTTTAAGCCAATAATCAAAGTTTCAATTTCAAAAATAGACCTCTATAAGGTCATGTGGTTACTGTCATAGTCTGTTCATAAACCACAATCCATAGACGCAATATTATTGAAACTTGTTAGTTTTTACTCAAAAGCTAAATCCTTTACGAGCCAAGTGGCCCATGGAGCCGTTGCTTATCTCCAGTTTATGTAGTGTTAAACAGATGAGAGCCTTTGACTCCCCCTAGATGGGACACTAATCCATCGGAGGTTAGCTACCAGTATACCCTGGTTCTAGTTTACTAACCACAGAAGGAAGGAAAGCTTAGGCGAAAAGGAAACTCGCACAAACTAGTATTTGAATCTTGGCAAAGTCGAGGATTGAACCGGGGACCTGGTACCTAGAAGGCAGAGATCTTACAAACTGCACCAACCACACCCAACCTTAAAACGCAACTTGAAAAGCAAACTTGCATGGAAACGTACCATTGCCATTACTGTAAAAGGTAGCCATGTTCTCTAAATATTGTTGTTTTTTGATAAAAGTACCCACAATTAAATCTCGGGGTAATTCCGTCTGTTTAGTCATTTTCACTTCGAAATCATTTCGTGTTTTGGGAGTTACGGACTATCTTACAAAATAATGACATAATGGTGTCTGCCTAAAAATCATTAACCACAAAAATATTAAAGAGGTATAGAATTTTAATAGAATATTCAAATGTATCATAAGTACTGCCTTACCCGCAATTCTTCTGTTCTAACAGAGTCTAATAGATAACGCAGTAGTTCCTGGCTATCTTGCTGCTGAAATCCTCTGAATCGGGGAGCTCTATAACAGAACAAAATTAATAATACTTATAACTAGAAGTAATCATAGATTAGTGAAGTGCGTTCAATTTTTATAAACAGCTTAAAATGCACTGCGAAGAAACACTTGACTAACCACACAACTGCAGTGAGGAAACTTTGTTTCAACTAGCTAAAAAGCTAAATCCTTTACAAGCCAACTGGGCCATGGAGCAGGTGCTTATCTCGGTTTCTGTAGTGTTAAACGGATGAGAGCCTTTGACTTTCCCTGGACGAGACACTAATCCATCGCAATTAGTTACCAGAAGACTATGGTACTCATGTACCTACCCCGAAAAGAATGGAAAGCTGAGTTGGATTAGATGGAAAAGAAAGTCGCACAAATATTCTAATCTCGGCAGGACCGGGATTCCTTGTAGTTGGAAAGCAAAGATCTTGCAAAGTTCTGCGGATGACATTTCGTTTGATATAAAGTCTTACAATCAACTATAAAACTGGTCTGTTCTTATACAAAGTAAAAGATTCTCCAGGAGGTGCGCGACTGCAATTTGTGCATTGGCATGTGACGTGACAAAACAAAATAAATCATCTGAGATGGTGCAGAATCTGCAAATTTACGACGGAATGAGTAGCGCAAAAGATCACCTTTGAACAAAACAGGAGTCCCAACTGAGTAACACAGGGTTCCCAAGTTTATGGGTTGCGTTCAACTAACGTCGAACGGAAATAGCAATACTGTGCAACATTCGATACCAGTATATTTGACCCGGGATCTCGGAAAACAAAAATTGAAACCATGTCATCATGCCACATAAATCATGTAAGAAACAATGCAAGAATAAGCTCAATCCCTCCCGTAACATAGTGGCCAACAGAGTTAGTGTTAATATTTCGTTAAGCTTGAGTCTTTGAATGATCGTGGATGGGACCCTAATCCATTGCAGGTTAGATCAGTACAGACACTGGTACTCAATACCTCATTTTTCTAATGCAATTTTTGTTTTCACCCCAGTCCACTGAGGAGGCAAAAAACTGCAAATCTGGTGAATTAAGACCGAATGTGACCAAGAAAAACTATTTTGCTCCCAGAGAGGCCTGCCTGAAACTAGCAAAAATTTGCATTAAAAAAATGGTGTATATTTACCAAACTCATAAGGATGGAAAGCTGAGTCAGTTTTGACAAAAGGAAGGTCACACAGCAACTCAATACTTAGCAGAGCCAACGTTTAAACTAAGATTCCTTGTGGTTACAAGGCGGAGAGACCACACGTATGGAGAAGTAATCAACTTACTTTTTACAAACTTCATTGAACAGATTCCTGGGATTGACCACTCCTGGTGATGATCCATTTTTTACATCTTTTACCACTTTCCAAAGTGCAGCTGTCAGTGATCCAGGTGGAGTGCTCACTGCAATTTGCTTTTTAGGCTGAAAATGAACAGTTTACAAAATAGAAATGAAACAATAAGTGTTGAAGAAACTTTAACCTAAAAACCGTTGTTAATGTTGTTTCGTCTTTAAGAGGAGGTTGGTTGGCTGCATTTTGATATTTCTTAATGCCTTCATACTGTTAGTGAGTTCATGTGTGCCAATACATTCATTACTTGGCTGTGTAACCCTGCGATGCGTTTCTAGTCGAGATCCAGAAAAATTGACCCTTGCTCACCATAGAGTCTCCTGTAACCCAGTGGTTAGAACATTCAACTAGATCACGAAGGAACGTGGGTTCAAACCCCATTTGGGAATCGGCATATACCCGCTACCAATGTGGCCATAGTGCCCTAATCCAGGCTTCAAGTTAGCTAATAGCACGTTTGTGCTATATACACTTGACGTTTAATATACTCACATTGGCAAGTAGTTTTAAAAAACATGTAAAGTAAGCAAACCAAAGTTTAAATGTTTTGTTCATCAACGTAATTAGGATAAGGAGCTGACTAAGCTAGTTAAATCTTTTACGAGTCCAGTGGCCCATGGAGCACTCGCTTATAAAATAAAACTCCAGTTTCTTTAGTGTCGATCTCAGGATAGTTTCTCACTTTTACGTGGCTGGAGATAATAAGATTTTAACTCATGCTAGCAAAACATTAATTTTCGTCAGAGAGCCATGTCAACTCATATAATGCTTTGAGATCGCTAACAAAAGGCATTGGCTTCTTGTTCTCATAAGTAATTGTGTTTATCATTTAAGTCATATCCCACAAGCCTTATACTCTCACCGTTACTTATTTAAAACTTCTGCAGGAACCTGAGTTCGTTTCTTAGCTACTCCATGCTGATGAGACACAGGCCATAACAACTTTCCACGGCTGCTAACATCCCGGCTCACTATTATTTATGACACCAATGTGGCCTTTAAGTGGTCATTTTAGTGGCTTCCAATTAATACTGTTCATATAATAATAATTTTATACTAGTTAAAAGAACGATTAATGGCCAATAATCACAAAGAAAAAGTTTATTCTTTTAAAATATTATTTTCTCAGAAATAAGAAAAAGAACAATTTTATACGTGGATAAAGGAAAAAGAAATAAAGAAATTGAATTGACTATGCAAGAAGAGGAAATTATTATGTTGGTGTCAGGCAAGTAACTGATGTTTGTAATTACCAGTGGCCTACATTGCATCTCACTAACAGGTTTTATAACGTAGGAACATTCTTCTTTCATGGCACAGGAAAGCGCTACGTGCAACAATTCAGTTTGACACAAATTCTGAAAACAAAAAGAAAAAGAAACAAACACACAAAAAAGGCTGAAATCAGTTCAGGAGACCTTACACTGCTTTAGTTCATTTTTAAACACGTTTTATACAAAACAAATTTTAACTTAAAGCTTGCAGCTGAAAAGTCATATTTAATTTGCTAATAATAGTAATAATAATAATAGAAATAATTATAATAATCATGGGTTGCTAATCGCCCTCCTTGCAATATAAGACTGAATAACGAGGCTGCGGCTGGAAGAGACTGAGTCAAAGCATTACATACAAGTATGCACAATATCAGTCATTACAAGAAACATAATTATAAGACCTTGGAGCACAGCACAATAGCCAGAAGGAATCAGCTGAGAGTCGAAGTTGTTGAGGAGGGAAAACCGTAGTATAAATTAACTGATTAACTGCGTGAGTTTTTTCAGTATAAAATTACTATTTCCATGGTAACAGGTCAGACAAAACATAATTATTAAGCCTGTTCTATAAAAGTTTTTACGAAGTTAAACAGACACAGTTGAAAGTAAAACTTTGCAAAACTATGGCAATAATTTCGAGCTTTTCTGACAAAAGCCTTTTTCCCTTATAAATGTTTTTAATATCCTTTCTTAGATTTTAACAGAATTTCTTGTTGAGTGAACCCGATCTACTCTAAACGGGCACCAAAATCCAACTTCTGTAGACCAGCTTTTGAGGTATTTCTAGTTTTACAATCAAAGGCGATCAAATCATCTTGACAAATTGCACATGCGCAAAACATTTGATTCCACAGGCTTTCCTAACCTGCAGCAGACATCGGCGTTTGATTTATTAAAACAATATTTTTGGTTTTTTAATGAGATTTAAACTTAAATGTTGGGCGTTAACTTCAACCCAGTTTTAAGCAAAATTTTATGAGCAGTGATTCTTTCTATAAGAAAATGTTTACGACTTTTATAAATACTGTTCAGATTTTATTTGACAAAAACTTGTTTATCACAAAGTTATAGCTCAAATCTGTCTGTAAAGTTGGAAACAGAAACATGAGTTAAATTGTTTTAACCCTGGGTTAATAGTGCTGATAGGCTTTTGAACTTGGCCTCTGAAGTGCTACAAGGACTTTGGTGCAAAACTGGATTCAGCCATATCAGTCACTGGCTCTATAGAGCTTTTAGTCTCTAAAAGATACTTAACTTAGCATACTTTTTACTCTCAAAAAGTTCTACAATGCGACAGATTGTCAACAAATTTTCAAAATAGTGTTCCAATCAATGCTTTACCACAATCTGGTAGTTAAGGTACTTATTATCACGACACAAATAAACCATCTTTAACAGCCGTTTTAAACAAATGGTGATACTTCCCACAGGCTAGTTTTTTCTTTTTTTTTTTTTTAGTTGTGTAATGAACAGCTTGCAGGGTTCGGCTTGAAAGTTAAACCCACCATTATCTATGGCAGATTAAATTTAAGGTGCATATGGAGTAAAAAAAAAAATTGCAGAAAATGAAAGGTTGCAATACCATCATTACGAAACAAAATATTTTAGTTCAGTTTTTTGTTCCTTAAAGTAGCTAAAAAAGACCAAACAGGGGTCTTGAGAGACTGGTGACAAATTTGGTTGTGGTGACGTATCCAGTGCATGGTTCCAACTAGATGGGACAGGGTTTGTTTATTCTTGCGTGCTTTGTTGACAAGTGAGAAATGTCTGATAGCAAAAAGATTCTACCGTTTACCGAGTCCCTTTCGCTTTCAAGCTCTCTTTGTTTTCTTCTTTGCCATGACATCTGAAACTTCAGAACCACTGGCTACGTCATATCCGTTAAAATCTGACCGTTGGCCGAGCACAAAATGGAGACACCTTGAAGTGCTGTTTTCAAGGTTTTAAACCGGCATAATAATACATAGTTAAGTGCTTTCACTCGTTTAAGCCCGGATATTTTGGATATTTAGAACTTAAACTAACATTTGAGCTAAACTTGTTTTTTACTTCAAATGCACTTTAAGAGGTAATGCTTGCTACCAACATAGACTGCGAGTACGCATGTGCCATCTATACTATTTACCTTTCCAGGCACATCCCACAAGCATTACATTACTTTACTGTACTTTATCTCATGTGGAAATCTGCTCGTTACCTATGTCATGCTTATGACAGGATTCCTGCAGATTCCAACTCAGGAAATTTAAGACCTGTTTAAGTAATATGTCAAACACAAGAGACAGTGTTTCATCACATTTCCAAACATTGAGAAATTCGAGGTGTTTGGAAATGTGATGAAACACTGTCTCGAGTGTTTGGTATATCTTCTCAATCGAAATTAAAACTGAGAAGAAATAAAATCGTAAGAATACATGCTAATTAAGATATTATTTCTAAACCATGGTCACGGTTAAATGATTTCTTTTGTTTTAACTTTAAAATGTGATAAAAAAGGCTAAAATGCTATATTGGTAAAAACTCAAACGTTTTCGACAAAAAGTCATCTTCAGGAGCCTTTTTATCACAATTATTAATGAGTTTAAGAAGAGTTTTTAAAACCCTAACTTTCAAAATATAAAACCTATCTTTCTCAAAATGTTGCTCACGTGATCTAGTGAAAGATTTGATTGTCCGCAGCCCAACAGGATTGCATGTTTTGAAGTTATTCTTTGTGCGTTTTGATTCTACTTCCAGGAAAATCAGTGTGCGTGATAATCAAGAGTATAAGAAACATTTTAACTTGAAATAAAACTTAAAACCTTTCAAGAACTAATCAATGAACTTTTACATTTTTGAGACCTTTTTCAAGACCTTTAAAACTCAAAACCGAAATCAATTCTTTTTAAGAACCAACGGGTGTCCTGCAAAGGAACTAGTATGGCTGAAACAGCTGTGTATGTTTGTATAGTCGCTAGCTCTCCAGGGGTATAAGCTATGATGTTTTACTTCTACACAAACAGCAGTCCAGCATAACTGCCAGAATTCAGGCGCACAGTTTTTGATGTAAGATTCAAGGGGGATGTTTGCTACCACCGTGTCCTTCATAAAATACTACTAAAAATCGCACCAATTCCACACTGTTTGGTAAAATTGTTACTACTTTTTTCATGATCTTTTTGCGCACTCGTATAGATATCCTGACTAAGATATGATTTATTACCTGCATTATTGCATTAAAAAAGCACGTGTTTCCTAAATTTGTCAGACCCTGTGAAAGATAAGAAGGAACTGGAAATGAAGAACTACGTTTACCACCAATAAAATTGACAAGGACAATAGATCATTGTAAAAAAATGAAAATACAGTATAGAAAAATGGGTGCTTTTTAAAAACTGTATCATTTCGGGCATTCTTGTGGTCATTCTCTATGAAAGCTACACTGTTCCCAAGAGGACATTTATTTATAACATTATGTTAAGTTAAAAGATCGTTTACATATACAAGTTATATGCATATTCACTGTTGAGAATAACCACAAGAAGTGGTCGAAACGTACAGTTTTTATCGTACATAATTCAAGATTATCCAATTTATGATTATCAAACGAGGCTGATGTTTCAACCGCCAGCACTTTGTCAGAACAACTTAGTTAAATCAATAGAGTTTTAAGCAATAATAAAAGTCATTGGAAGCAAGTAGAGAATTATAAAAGGTTATATATAAATGATCAAGAAGAAAGAACAAAGATAACAGGAGGTCTATTTTAAAAGGAGTAAATAATATACATGAAAAAATTACTCGATACTGATTGGCTGCCAGCAGTGCTGCTTAAGTGTAACAACGGTGCAAAAAGAGCCACACCAGTGCAAATGACACGCGGTAATTCTGGATTATGATTTGCTAAAAACAATGGGAAATTTTCTAAGCCAATGATATCGGGTAAAACGATCTCAACAATTTTGTGCGGAAACTTTGAAAAAAGTTTTCTCGAATGTGAAAAAATGTTTCGAGAAAGATCTTCCGGCACTTCCTCCACGCGAACGTTTTCATGTTTATATTATTAATAAGTAATCATACGGTTTTTTCTCGTTCAATTTGAAATTAATTTGCAATTTCAGCTTTTAGAAAAACTCGGGGAAATTAGCTACACAGCTACTCCAAAATCCGAGTATAAACTTTTTTTTCTGTTGGAGAAACTAAGAACTTGCATTTGAGAACTACTGAACACAGTGACATCAAACAAAAATTAGAACTAGCACACCACCTTCAGAAGAACTCAAATAATCAAATTGATTGAAAGATTTCTAAATTTAAAGTACAAAATATGTTCAGGCATATCATGTTCAGGCATAAGATCATTCAGGGACTTTTTATCCAAAGGAACGGCCCTTCGCTTCCTTAAACAAACAATAAAGTGGCGAAGTGTGACGTCACAAAAATTAAAATTTGTATTTGTTGAGATCATCCGAGCGATCAAGACTAAAAACGCATCCTTGCTAAAAATTAGCATGCTGGTGCAAATTGTCAGGGAGATTTTACCACAGTTATGCTCCAATGACTCCATACAAATCCTTGTAAAAATGGCTTGGTTCTTAACGTTACGAACCAAGCCAATTTAAAAAGGATTTGTATGGGGTCATCAGAGCATAACCGTGGCAGTATGTCATTACTGCTTGATGGCAAAATGCTTAATTTCGGCATGGAGGTATTTTTGATCTAAAATTTTTCTGAATATTACAACCAAATTAGTGATTTCACAAATCAATTGTTTGTGACGTCATCACTTCGGTGCTCTATTGAAATACTTTGGAGTATATCTGGAATATGCACATGTAAATGCTAGCATGTTTTTTGTGTTTTTATGATGACTTATATTCAAAAACATTCATTTTAATTTTCGTTTTTAAACATTTTAAACTTTTTTAACAAGCGTAAATAATAAAGAAAATGTAATATCATGGCATGACACAGATCGGTCAATAAGAACAGAACCTTACCTTGATTCTTTTAGAAGAACTCAGACCATGTTTTACAAGTTTAAATTCTTTTGCAGCTTTTGTATTTTGTTCATGAGTTAGTTGATCTATAGAGCAGTAAATGCTTTTATCAGAGAAAAACATGTGATGTGCAAGTTAACATCATTGTCATCAGCTTCAAGGATATAACATCTTTAATGAAGAAACTACCAACATAATTCCCATGATCTATTTTGCAATGTATTTCATAATAATTACTATTAATTATTACGTATACTGTAATGAGCTCTACTAATCTAAATAAATAGCAAGGTCTGACACATAAATATTAACAATATACTAAGACAAATATCAGAAACAACACCATATCATAGTCATTACCATCATTATCACCATCATCATTATCAATACCACCATTATGACCATCTTGTTTATCAATCCCACCGTTGCACCATCATCTTTATCAATACCGTCACTATCACCATCATTTTTATTAATACTATCATCATTCCCATCATCATACTCAGGTACTCAGATTGACTACATTCTGACTAGAAGACGCCATTTTAAACATATCATCAACAATTAAGTTGTTCCTAATGGAAAATGTGCCTTGCAACAAAAGCTACTCATTATGACCTTTCCCTTAAATTCAGTATGAGGCGTAAGCAAGTCTTTACTCCTAAGCTGAGTGTTTGGAAATTGAAAGATCAAAGGGTAAGGACCGAGCTCCTTAATGGGTGGAAGTGCTTCAGTGGATGACACTAGGCAGTCCTTAAAAGGTAGCCTCTTGAGCGCAGGTGACAGAAAGGCAATTGAAGAAACCAGACTTGGCAGTGGCATGACTCTGTTGACTCTGCCATTGTAGAGACTGAAACTTTAGACATCTGTGGAAAGCAAGGAAAAAAGGTGGTAGCAAGCTAGACTATCTGGTTGCTAAACGCTTTGCAAAGAAAACAGTTTATGCTGCTAAGAAGGCAGAGGCTAAAAAAGGTTTCAGATGTTAAGAAGGAAACAAGGACATTATCTTTTTTGCCAAGCAAATAAAGAAGGAGAGTAAGGATTTTGTGGGTGAGTGTTGTGTGAGGGATGATCAGGGTTACATCTCTATTAGGGATGATGCTTAGAAGAAGGCTTGAGGAGACCACTATAGATGTCGATTTTCCAAGGTCCCCTGAAGATTTTCCACCTGCCTTTCCTGTCAAAGGCTCTCCACTTTTATTACATTTAATATGGTGGCTGAAGCAGTTAGTAAAACGAAACAGTGCAAAGCCCCTGGCCCCTCTGGCATAGTGGCAGAAATGATTAAGGCCTCTGATAAGGTTAGCATCCCCATCTTGGCTATCCCGATGGATCCTATTTTTGCACAGAAAAAGATTCCAGAGATATGGGACATGAGCTTTATTATTCATTCTTATAAGGCAAACGTGAAGCATTGGAGAGAGGCAATTACAGGGGTCTTGAACCGAACAGTGCCTGAAAGTAGTCGAGAGAGTGATGCAGAAGATAGCTTGTGCATTGGTGTCCATTGATGAGATGTAGTTTGGTAGTGTACGTGGCTGGGGAACAAATAATGGTATTTTCATTCTACAGCAACTTCAAGAAAAAGATCTCGCCAAAGAAAAGATTTTGTTTTTTGCCTTCCTAGATCTAGAAAAGGCTTCTGATCGTGTCCCTCAGAAAATCCTGTGTAGGCAATGCGACATCTTGGCCCTCCAGAGTGGCTATTCAACAGAGTTCAGGCTATGTACACCTATTCTTCAAGTAGAGCTCGGCTCAACAACTCACTCAGTGACAGTTTCAGGGTCCAAGTAGGAGTCCACCAAGGCTCTGTATGGAGTCCTCTCCTTTTCATCATTGTGCTTGAGGCCTTGTCACGAGAATTCCGAACTGGCTGAACTTGGTAGCACCTGTATGCTAATGACGTATTCATCTCCTCAGATGCACTGGATGACCTCCTTTAGATGCTTCATATTAAGTGAAAGCGTGGATTAGAAGCATAAGATCTTTGCGTAAAATGTGCAAGACTAATATCTTTATATCTGGAACCAACCTGAATTCAACGAGTGACTCTGGAAAGTATCCATGTACAGTGTGCAGAAGGGCGTCAGTAATAACTCTTTCTTAACTGTGATGGATGTTCCCACTGGGTTCATAAGAATTGCTCTTGTAGATTGATCTTTGATCCTTTGTTCCAGTGCAATAAATGTCTTGGTACAGTGCGTCCAATCGATGGCAGGCTGAGTAGTCATGTCATGGCCAGTAGAACTGTGCCTTGAAGTGGTAGACTCTTTCCACTACCTAATTGATACCATCTGTGTTGTTGGTGACTGCGAGGTTGCCATAATTACATGGGTGAGAATTGCCTAAGGGAAATTCAGGGAATTACTTCCTGCACGTTCATGCAAGAGCTTGTCATTCAGAACACAGGGAAGAGTGTACATGGTAGTTGTATTACCATACTGTATGCCAGCAAGTGCTGGGCCCCGAGTAAGATTGACATGGCAAGATTGCAGAGAAATGAGCAAACTATGAGCTAAGATGGATGTGCAGTCTAAAACCTGACAACAGCACTGGTTAGCATAGGTATCATTTGCGCAAAGCTCAAAATTGTTGATCTTGAGACTACTTTTCGTTGTGCACAGCTTGGTGGTTTGACATTGGGGTCAGAGTGCATCATGCTGGCAGGGTTTTCAATAAAATTTGAAGTAGGCGGATGGTAGAAGAGTAGTAGGCGGCTGTTACAATTAAGGGGCCATAAGGCCCCGTCTTCTAGGGGGGTCTGGGGGCATGCCCCCCCAGAAAATTTTTAAATCTAGAAG
>ERZ1740055.123-NODE-123-length-14875-cov-7.582389_pt1 | contig 14875 bp, 2 predicted proteins | sample MGYA00581747_ERZ1740055 | MGnify/ENA primary metagenome ERZ1740055 (study PRJEB43018, sample SAMN04849739) | marine metagenome | isolation source: floating plastic debris | place: Pacific Ocean | collected 2008-08-28 | study: EMG produced TPA metagenomics assembly...
GATTTTTAGTATTAAGTTATTCCTATACATCCAATCTTCTTTTAAACATGATTTTCAGTATTAATGTATTCCTATCATTCCCATTTCGTCCTAAACATGATACTTTTTATTTTTATAGGTTCCACTTACTACTAAACATTTTTCTCAGTATTAAGGTATTCTTATACATCCTACCTTTTCCTAAACATGATTCTCATATTAAGGTGTTCCTTTACTGCCAACCTATTTATAAACATAAGTTTTACTTTTAAGGTATTCTTATATACAATCTTGGGAAAAGTTTGGAATTTTTTTTTTTTTTTTTTACGGTTTTTCGTACTTTTACCTTTCTTAAATCTATTTTTCATCATTTAGGTTTTCCTACCTACACTATTTTTTCAAAGGTGCTTTTGTTTTATTGGTATTTTTATTTTCTCCCATTTTTAGGGTAATGGTTTTCTTACTTTAAAACAACTTACAAATGGAAATATATGATAGAACTTGAGACATCTTATTTTTTCCACTGTCATATATGTAATCTGAATATTTGTACAAAGAATTGGTTAGGCATCTGGGCTATTTAGCTTTTGTTTTGATAGATGGAATTTTACGTTTTAAAATACTTGCCGCTTGTTTCCTGCTGTGCGATGTTTGCCGCAAGCAAAGCTTGGCTCGCTGACTCTATATATTAATCAGGGTTTTTAAAATATGTGTTTGGGATCACAAAATTACCTCCAAAAAATTTTTGGAGCATCACTAAAAGATAAAAATTATGCGTTAGTTTCAGTTTCGTGCTTAAGAAACCATATTGTATGTTTTAAACGGATTGCGAGTATTTTGATAGCGGATATGTTGCAGCCTTTGTAAACAACATTGTTTGTTCTCATGTTTGAATTAATGATTTGATCAAAATATGCTTATTATTATCATGATCGCTCCTCTGTCTGTCTGTTTGTTTGTTTGTTTCTGACTTAAAAAAATATGAATTTTGTTTTTTTGACGTAATACCGTCTTTATTTTGTGCTTGGCCAAAAATACTAAAAAATATTCTTTAAATAATTCCTAAAAATCGATGCATAAAAAGAACGCGGGAAAAATGTGAGTGAATAATTTCGGCATCTTCAAAGTTTGCCGCCCTGCGTGGGTCCTTTACCGAAGACCTTATCTAAAAATTCAATTGCCCTTGGCTTATAAAATGGAAAATTTACTAGCAGTGATACGTTTTTTACTTAGACTATCAAATATTATTTTTCAGAAAGTTGACAATTTTTCTGTGTTCAGTTTACCTATTGGAATGAGTTGTTTTCCGCTCTTACAATATTCAACGGCGGCTGTTTTTGAAAGCAAATTTGAATAACTTTGAGATAGAAGTTTTAATACACGAAATTGTTCTTGTGAGATTTAAATTGATGCTAGAAACGTCAAACGTTTTTGAAGGTGTATTGCGGCAGTCAGTTGCGATAGTAATTCGACTTGGTCAATATTTCTTGCTGTCTTTTAATTACTGAATTTTGGCTCCCCGTTGAGCAAAATGATAAAACAATTGAAAGGAGAGAATGTTTCTTTTATTAGTTGAGCTGACTGTCGGGCATATAAATTATCTAATGATAGAAGCTTAACATATGGTTCTTTGGTAATTTGCATAAAAAGCGTAGAGAGCGTTGGCAAGCTCAATCAAACTCCTTTGGAACAGAGGAGCCCATATGGTGTTTTCCCACTCTTGTGAAACCGAGCCGCCGACTTCAGCCTCCCAGTAACTGTGAGGCCGGGAGTCAGAAATTTACCATTTCGCTCACAACGTAGAAATTGTTAATTCACTGCACCGCAGCCGAATTGCAAATCATAATGACCTGCGTTGTTAGAATTTTCCGAAAGCATTAATCAACCGAATAAAAAACGTTTTGGATGTAAGTTGTGTACCAATAGTAAAATTGCTTATTCGTACTCTGCCAAGTTTTATAAATGAACTTTTCGTTATTGCGCGACTGATTCACCGTTTTTCATCAAAAATTTCGTTTAAAAATGAATACACTTGTAATCTTATCAAACATTAAAAGCTTTTTGAGTATAATCCAAACGTTGTTTTCAATCTCCAACGAATTGTCAAAGTTTCATGGTTTTTGATATTTTTGTAGTCATTTTTCAATTCAAACGACTTCTTGAAAACTGCGTTCTAGTACTAGTACTAGTAGGGCGATATCTTCAATTGCTAAATTCTCATCCAAGACAAGTTTTCGTTCTAATAATATATTTTAAGTAAGGTTTTACTCTCAAAGTGATATTTTTTCTTCTATTTACTCAACTATTCGTTGAGTTGTTGATTCTGAGGGTTATTCAAAGTGACACTTGTTTTGAAAACATTAACAGGGTGCTGTGCCAGGTAGAGATGCTCCGTTCAGTTTGCCGACCTGCTAAACTTTGGTGTCAATTATCTACCATGGTGCCCTGAACACAGAGAAGCCCTTCATAAAAATATTATGTTGCAGATTTGTATTTTTAGTTTTTATGAAATGTAGTGTTGTCAGTACTGTGAGAAAAAAAAATTGAAATACAAACGGCACTGCTTGTTGTCTTTTCTTAATACGGTTTATAGCTCTCTTCTCAGTTTACAAACTTGCAGAGTTTGTGTTATCATAACTCGAATAATTCCAAACACTCTACAAAAACTATCTACTCCCAGAGGAGAATATAGGATGTTTATCTTTGTCAATGTACCGCGTATAATTACCACAAATCTTGATGATTTTAAATGCCACAAGAGGTTGTACTTGTAGTACAAACACATCTTAGGTCATCTTAGTGTTCATCATAGAACTGCAACATCATTATCAAAGAAATTCAGACTGAATATTCATTAAAAAAAAAACTCTAAAAGTTGTTATGTTATAGAAAAAGGTTTTTTCAGGTGTTTTGCTAAACTACGTTAGATTTTAGTTGGATTTTTGTCATTGGCTTAGATGAGAGAATACTTTAGCCATGACTTGAACAGGAATAGGATAAAAGGTTTTCCGTCTTTTCTAAGAACCCGTTTTTATGACGACGGCGTGGAATTGCAACATTTTTTTTTTACGCATTCAAACTAACGACTTCTTCTGTTGATGAAGAAATCTCTTTATGGGTTTAAACTGCTATTGAAAATATATCAAGTCTGTTTTTAGTCAAATTATAGAGTTGCGCAATAAAGTAGAATGAAACGTTTACTTGATCAACTATTTGCCATTATTCGTGGAGCTTGAACGCAATATTTTTAAGAATTTTTTTTATTGATAGTCAATTTGAGATTCTAGAATTATATTGTTGCAATGCGATGACAACTTCCACATCTTGTTTGGTATATAATTCACTTGAAGGCTACAAATTTTTAGTTACTTTGCTTGATTCAATATTTGATTAAAATCTTAACATTTCCAGTTGCTGTGCTTTAAATTAACATACAGAAAACTGAGTTTTTGAATATTGTACAACATTTCATCTCATTACTTTAATATGGCGCTGGAATCAGAATTTCGATGACGATAGTATAGACATTTCTGCAGCTGTTGGTGGTAGGAAAAGCATAATCTTTGCTGCTTAAACGGAAAAGAAATGTATTAAGTTTGAAACAGTAAAAACTCTACTTTCACGTATTAATTTTCTTGACATGACTATTGAAGACTATGCGATTTTGTGTCTCAATCAAATAAGTTAGAAAGTAACTTTAAAAACACAACGTGTACATGTATGATTTGAAAAAAAAACGTTTACCGGAAAGGTCTAACTTGCAATGCTTTGAAATTATATTGATATGATTCCTCAATTTAAAAAGTTAACAAAAAAATATTTGTTTAAAAAGCTTTGACCATAAATTACCATTTTAAGATCAAAGCAACTATACGGCTTCAATATCAATCAGAACATTCCACACCTAGATGAAACTTATTTCTTTTCAAGGACTTTTCATTTACAGCGGTATATATATTTATTTAAAAAGGTTGTCTGGATTTTTTAAGTTCAAAACGCAAGGGTTTTGATTTATACACGGTTTTGATGTGCGACATTTTCAGTTAAAAAGATAAGAACTGTTTGTCTCAAACACCCGATACCAAGCAGGTTCGCTTGTTTGGAGTGTGTTGAGGTACAGCAATAGAACAAAAGTTTAAAGTGTACAGTTACAAGTGAAGCAGAAACAAGATAGCGGTATAAGATTTCGAAGGAAACCAACAATTATTTTTGTTAGAAAATTTTTAAACCACTACACAGTGCAAATTAAAGTATTTCATTTTCAATATATTCTACTTTTTTTTTGAAGTAAGAATGCCTTAATACTTTTTTGCAAATCAATACTCTTTAATGTTGATATTTTTTCAAACTTATACTTGATTCCGTTCAATCTCTCAGATCTCTATAACTGAAAAAAGAACAAAAATATCTATTAATCTTATAACATTTGTCAAAAAGTTCTTTCTTTGGTACTAAAACTACATTTACTTCAGTAGATAACAATTTTTTTTGATGCAACGATCTTCATGAAATGATGAGGATTTTCTTCGATGGCTTTGCAATCTCAACTTGACTACATGTTCTAGTACAATTAGTAGCATTATGCAGGCTTAAAACTTACTCTTCATGAAATGATGGGGATTTTCCTCTATCACTTTGCAATCTCAACTTGACTACGTGATCTAGAACAATTATTAGTAATATCAAAGCTTTAAACTTGTTCGTCATGAAATCAGCCAAGAAATTTTGTAAACTGTTTTTTTATTGTACAAAACTGCTCTTTCACTGCAAAAAGATCTGTAAGATATTGTATTTTGTTTCCAGAACTTCATAAAACGTTTCTTATGTATGTTCCCGTTTTTCCACAAACGCAACTGAAGAATAATAGTTGATTTTTATTCTTACCAAATTTTTGTTTTCCTCTGGAATATAAACGTCACTAAAATATATATATTTCCACACAGCAAACAGTTTCCTACGAGAGAATCACTCTGTTTCCTGAGTTCTATCTGAAGTAAGTTTTAATTGAAAAGATTTTTCGGTTAGATTTAATCCACAGGATCGTCTTAACCTCCTAACAACTGAAAACTATAAATATGAGGATTTGTAACGTTAGTGAAATGTTCTTTGTGCTGCTCATAAACCAATCCTCCTAAAACGCGGTTTTTGTATTCTTTAAATAATGAAAATTGCTTTGTTTCCATTTTGTTTGCAATGGAAGCCCAGTGCATGCCCTATATAATCCAGCGCCCGTAAAGTAACTATTGCCAATATATTTAAAACCATTTCAACGGTATTAGAAGCTCTGACAAGGTTGTTATACATTTTGTTAGCGTTGCAAGTCTATTACTATGTTTTTTGCTTGACTTTATAGTAAACTTGTACGAACGAATATAAAATTTTTAAGCCACTGATCACACATGAAGATACAACAATAGATCCGTGACCTGTTCGTTTCCAACCCCGTAACCGCTAACACTAATATCAGTTCAAGAACACTCAGCAGGGACATGATTCTTGTGGAGGTGTGCTGTCTGCCTTTGTACCTAGCTAGACATATATATAATAAAAATTCTAGTACCTAGTCTGTTATTCAATTCAAAGCTTTCTAATTTCTGATCAAAGGCAAAATGTTAACGTATCAGCGTAAAAAATATTATATTTTGGCAATATTTTGACTGCGATGTGTTGTGTTTTTTTTTCAACCCTTTTTATTGATAATGAAATGAAACGTTTGTAAAGAAATTGTTTTAAACAACTACTTTAGAAGCAAATTGATCTATAACTCAGTTATATAAGTGCAACAGGTTCTTCACTCCGTAGCGTTTATACAGGTTCTGTGCATGACTTGCTTGCACCTTGCAATATCCCAACTTCAATGTACGAACTTTTTTTATTATTAGATAAAACAAATAAAAGGTGTAAGCGCATCTTGTTCTCTCTTGCTGTTAGTTATAGTCTACAACTGAGACTTTTTGTGACCTGTTATCTTGTTCCTCCATGTGGTGCAAGGAAATGAGATAGTGTCGTATACTTCTAAATCTTCGATCTTAGTGTCTTAATTGGAGCAGTATATTTTTGAGAAGTTTTAAAGCACGCTTAAATTTTGAATAGCTCAATATCCTGTAGTTATCTGTTTAAAAACATAGATCTGTTGTATTTTGTGTGCCAGGCGGGATTCCAAGATTTGAAAAGTAGAGAAGTAAAGATAGGCTAAAAAATTAAGATGATGAAACTAAAAATGAGAAGATGGCTGCGCGCGTGAGTGCCGTAGAACAACATCAAGTGCCAATGGCTAAAAGTTGGAGGTTGTAAGAAGAGTGAAACCATGATAAGGTTTGTCTGTCGTTAGAGTTTCTTTCGATCGTCAATGAATCACAAAACAAAAAATCAAGTGCAATAGTAGAGTGAATCATTTTATATTACGCAGCTTGCTTTATTTCAGGTAATAAAGTCTTTAGTTACTCGCTGAGTTGATAAAACCATAAAGTGTTTGAGTAACAAAAGTGAACAACGCAGATTGCAGAATTAAGTTCAAAGCAAGAAATCTTTAGAAGAAGATTTCATTTGTCCTACATACACATGGAATCTTTAGTGATTTTTTGAATGCTCAGTGCTAGTGGCTTTCAACTCACTCACATAGAACCAATGATATTGTTAACACCTATTTCATTGGAAAAGTAGAGTTTGCACGGGTAGATTAGTATACTTGCTGAGCGAAACGCAAGGTTGAGACTACGGCCATAATAAAAAAGCTTCTTCTTGTGTATTAACCTTCAGCTCGAAACTATACAACTACAAAGTATTGTACTATTTGTTTTAATGGTCTTTCGCTTTGAAACACTTATCTTTTCGCTTGCAACAGTAAGCTCAGCCAATAACATAAAGTGCTTTTTATAGTTTAGTTTTAAAATGTCGTCTCTACAAAGTCAAAGAACGTAGAACAAACTTGAAACTTTTTAGTCAACATTGCAAGTTCAAACTCTTTTTTTTTTGTCAACCGCTACATTGTTCTTTAAAATGTGTAGAAGTACAGTAGCACTTGATGTTTTTCAATTGCTGAAATGAGTTGTCATGTTTATATCCAATTTATAACTAATAATCTTTTCTTTAGGTTAAACCAAAGAAAGCGGTGTTTATAGCGGTTTGTCGAAGATGTTTGTCCATTAAATAACAACATTGACCACTTTACATGAACACGCTTATCACACGATTACACTTCGGCTATATTTTTTATATAACGGTGTGAAGAAAGACAAAAATCTTCTAACATGAGCAGACAGTAAACTGTTATATCTAGCCGCTAAATCAGTTTACGTCTGGGAAACTGAGAATGAATGGAGTGTTATTTAAAACAAGCATTCTGTTATTGATGTCAAACTACTTTGTGCTAAGATACTGCTCTACTACATTAGCTTCAGTTGCACTTGAGTTTAACTAGCATCGGAGCATAACTAAATGAATACATCTGTATTGAGCATCTGGTCCGGCCCAAAGTAATTAAAAAGAGTGTACACTGAACAAGTATCCACCGACCGTTTCAAGTATAATGTAGTCAGTTTTGATTTAATCAAATCTTGATCAACTGAGGTTAAAAACTGTATTCTTAGTTCCTGCTGTGAGGAGCTCGCACTAAGATTAAAAATACTCTACGGTACCATAGTTCACTTTGCACAACTGATTAAACGGTTAAAACCTTCCTTCGATGATTGCATTTTTCTTATTTAATCAGCAATATCCACTAGATCTTACATTATTAATTCAATATATTTAATCTTTAAACTAATATAACAAAAAAAGACTGATTACTTTGATAACAGCCGCTTGGCAGTAAATAAACTGTATTACTTCGATGTACCGCAACAAAACAATCTTGATTGGTTGCAATGTTCCAAAGTCAACATATTGTTGATTAAAACTGCTAAAGTTAAAATAGGATAGAACACCTCTTAAAAAATGAATAGTGTTAAAATGTTTAAAATCTTATTTAGCATGGTTGCTTATGAAAATTTGGAAATGAAAATCCAGCTTGCCACGCGTTTGTGTTTACTTAATGTGCGAAATAGTTCATACCAGTTGAGATCGTGAATATACACTGAGGGAACACGGTTATTTTGATGTTTCATTTTAAGGAAAGCAGCGCTATGAACTGAGTGATTTCAAAACATAGATAGATTGATTGACCTGTGAAAATTTTCCTTAAACAGCACAATAAGTCTACGCGAAATATGCATGAAATAATGAGGCGGAAGTTATTTCGATTTCCTAGAAAAACTTCTTAGCATCATCAAAGACAGATTGCCTACGCGAAGTTCTACAGTATGCGGAAATAACAAGTTCTGTTTTATTGTAACCTTTTCTTATACCTAGTTATCATTTTGAGGTTCACTTTTCTCTGTGTATTTGTTGTTTACTTGTTAGAGAGGAGAAACTGCTTGCCAAACTACGACGTTCAGAAATTGTTTTTGTTCCATTTTTATTCCGTTATACTTGTAAAGTAACTCTGACCTCGTTTTGGAAATACTGATGCTTAATTCTTTTTCTCACATGGCTTTTGTTTTTTTCGTCCAACATATCATAAAGAAACAATTTGGTGTACAAAAATAACTCAGCAACCAACACAAATAAAACATTTTTTACGATTCATTGCTGCTATAGCAAAATTTGCATGCTTTGAGTTAGATTTTAATACAGCATCATCGATATGTCTTACTAAACTTGTTAGTATAATCATCACGCATAACAAACGGAAAACTCGACAATACTTCCAAAGCTTTTATAATATGTCGTTGTATGTAATGTTTAGAGCTTGCACTGTGTCTTTTAATAGAATGTAAAGATATCAAAGATTTATAAGTTTTATTAATCGTACTTTACTAATCGCACTTTGTTATCAAGTTTTCAAACGGCTTATAGCAGAAATGTGCAGAAAGCTAAGATAAGTGAAAATAATATGAATGAGAACTTTCTGTCAAAAGGACTATTTTACAATAAACAGCACTATTGTTGTATCGTCTTAACTTTTTCATGTTATTGAATAAAAATTTCAAAATCCAATGACGGTGACAGACATTGGTTGTAGTAAAAGCTAAAAAGACTCGAGGCATTTTACACCTGTGTTGTGCAAGAATGACGGTGTCAGTTAGTGCTGCTATCTACCGCCTCTTGTTAAACTATTAAACTCTGATATAAGTCAAACTCTTGAGGCAATTGCATAAGCTTTACCTAGCCATAGCAAATAAGAAGCTGTCCAGAGCGATAAGGAACATGTTATCATTCACAGTATAACGGAAAATAAACAGTATTTTTTATTAATTGCAACTCTTAATTACGTTCAAACCTTTTTTGTTGTGAACTTAAGCAAAAGCTTTATCAAACTATTTAAAATTAGTTTTAATAAAAAAAAGACGATGCGATTATCTCAAAAAAAGTGTTTTCACAACTGTCTTTGACTAAGAAACTTTTGTTTTTTTATGTTAAAATTACCCAAAGAGTAAGTGTTTCGTGATGAGTAGATCTTAAAACCGAATTTCATGTTTCATTTTATGAATTTATGATAATACCCAAGATCTGAAATTTGCCTAAAGAAATATTCTAGACTTTTCTCTCAATTTCTCCCACAGGTCAAAAGAATATGGATTTAGTCTGACATTTCAACAATGCAATAAAGAACGTTATATGATAGATAACTGACTCACTGTAAACTACTGGTGCCTATGCGTTCACTTACCGTAGCCAGAAGTGTTGGTTGCAAGCTGGAATGCTTTCTACCACAAATCTTACTGGGGGTCTTTATATCTAAAATGCTTCTGTGCTGTTGAAGAGCCAGCTAAATCGTTTATCACTTTTGAATGTCTCTAATTCTTTACACGTTACCCATCGCTGTCCTATTGTATGCACATTACATGACAATACTAACATACATTGTAAAAAACAATGCAAAAAACAATGCCACGTTTTGCACAAGATGCACGGGCCATTCCTGAACAAAACGTTTTGCTCTATAAGAAAGCGAATCATGTACAATTACCTTAATGTTAGTTACCCAGAGTTAGACATAAAACGAAGTTGGAAAAGTTTACGCCAACATTAAACATTCCCGAGAGATGTTAACACTCTAAGTATGCAGTCGAGCAAAACGATACTCACAATTTACCCACCCTCTCCCTCGAATAAATATTTAAGAGTCAAGTTATCCTGTGACTTTAGAGTAAAGGCTCCATTGTCAATCAAAGCGAACGGATAAGGGGGGAAATTTCGTTGTAACCAATTTTGGGAAAACTCAAAGCACCTGCACGCTCCGTCTACAATAAGCGCAAAGCAAAACTTTTAACGTTCTGATGTGACAAGATGACAAATTAATTTCCAGTTCTTTACATAAAAATGCAGTTGATGAATGGAACACCAACTTCACTATTTGTTCTCAAACCATAGGGTTCTTTGTCCATGTGGCGGAAATAAATCATTTTGAATTTGGCACATTTTCGCAAGCTATAGCAACTCTCTTAATTCGGCTTTGTAGTATAAAGAAGGACTTTGAACTGGTGCATCCATTACTGAAAAAACCATAAGGAGCAACTTCGACTTAAGTTGACTTAAACAGGGCAATAGTTTTAAAGACTTGAAGCATTCAAATATGTTTAATATTCTATTAATAGCAGAACTCATATTGACTAACTTAGTCACAACAAGTGTACAAGAAATGTAACATGTGGGCTCTAAGTCCAAACGGAAAACTGAGTTAATCTTTCCACTGAAATAGAATAGCAATCTGCCAGACACGAGTACCGGCTGAGTGCAATACACAGATCTTTCCATAATGATCAATGTATAAGCATCTTGTTTGAGAGCTAACTATAAGATCAAGATTCTAATCCGTTAACATTTTTGAAAAGGCTTTGACTTTTTCTCAAATCATGTGTTATTGTTGCTATGTTTGAAATTATTAATAATAGTTTTTAGCATAAATTAGAGTTTTACTGCAAAAATTTATCATTATTCAACTAATTCATATGTAGAGATTAATTGTTTAATTAGTTATACAACATTACGATTTTGATGTTGTTCAACAATTCTGAGAAGATATAAAATGAGACCCAGTGATTGGCTAAACTTTTGTTCCTCTAAGCCGAAATGTTTTTTGTTACTCAAAGTTGTCTTGAAGTTATTATAACTTATTATAACACAGATGACCTAGACCGTAGAAGATGTTTTCCGAACTAATTCACCTATGATTCGCAGATGACTCCTGACTTTAATTTCTTTATCAGATTTTCACTCATTTCATGGACAACTGATTATCATCTTAGCGATTTTCAAAATTAATTTGGCTTGTATATATTGCGCAAACGAATATATTGCGTCCACCACAAGATCGTTACCAGCCTTTACCTAAAACAGTTTTTTTTTTTAGATTTTAAAATTGTTCAGTTATAAGAGTTATTTTGAAGTTGAAACTCCCTTAGTTGTTTTTAGCTAATGTTTAATTTCCCATTTGCATTCAAAATAAAAATGATCACATGTTATAAATTGCAGGCTTTGATTAACAAGTTTAAACTGATGATTCTCTCAGTTGCGCCTCGGTTTAAAAACTATAACTTATCTAGAATAACCAAAATATTTTGCAAACTTGAGTTTTTTGTACTGCACAATAGGTATGTTATAGATGTAAAAATTCTCTGTGCTCACTAGAAGGATTGACTTCGCAGGTTGAGCGAAGTATACGATGGAAGATAGTAGTTGAATTGCAAATAGACAAATTTCAAAAGGATAAACGTAATTTATGAAAACTGTTTTTGAAACACTAACTGTTCAAGGTCCTTTGAATACATAACTGAAACTGCTAACATATATTTGTCATGGAATGTTTTTAGTTTTTAATTAAAACAACCCTATTCTAATGTATTGCTTGCACCGTCCTATTAATGTAGACAGCTAGCCTTTAGAAAGACATTTCATCGTCGGTTATTTATAAGATGGAAAAACAAGGCAGAAAAAATACTGGTATATAGTCCCTCCGAGTGCTTGCGAAGGTTTGCCAATCATCAATTCTACTCGAGTAAATACTGCACTGTCGAGATATCAATAAATCTCTATAGTAAATATAGAATACATTAGGCATCTCGTGCTTTAAGGCAAAGAATGCCCTGAAGCGATGAGTTTTTTTTCTAATTTTTTAGAATATGACCAGATATCAGCTGTGCATCTGAATTATCCCTTTGTTTCGCTAAAATGTTTTCTTTTGATTTTTATAAACAACAAAGACTAAAGGAAAATCATGTTTTTCGAGTGAAATATATACTTTTTTTAAAGATTTTTAAATTTATTAGGATCGTAAAGTTTCCTTTTACCATACATTGAACTGACACTAGTATAATAGCGATTTCACTACACCCTTTGAAAGGTCATCCAGTTTAGTACAGGAAATGTGGAACCTTATAGTCAATTCGGAGCCTTGGCGGATCTTTTTGGTTGCGGCTCTCTTCAATTTACATTCAAAAAACTAAAATAATTCGACATCGAGTCAAAGAAGAAAAAGGATTACTTTGTTTGCTAATTAAACCTAGAGCTATATTAATTCTATCTACCTAGAACTATCTTTAATAAATGCCTCCATGCTAAACGTCGGTCTAAAACTAAAAAACGTTGATATGTATTTTCCCTCTTTAATTATTGAAAAATAAGTTTACCAAATGCTTCTTTTATTCACGGTTTTGATTTATAATTATTATTTAATTTCTAAAATCGCATTTTACAGGGAAATATCTTATTACTATTTACAGTCAAATATCTTCTATGAAATCCATTTCAAAAAGAAGTCCTTGTTACGATAAATTCACGAAAATAAGATTTCCTTTATCACCAAATGCTAGGAATTTTATTTTGCTCTGTCCCGTCAGTATTTATAGTAATCATGTTGCAAACTTTGAATGCATGTAATAAAAAATATACTCTGTCTGGAGTTTGCTACTTTTTGTGCTCGTAGTTTGCTGTGAAGAGATTTAGGTAAACATGAAAAATTAAAGTTTACTGCATTTTTTCACCCCACTTTCAATCATACACATAAAACGAAAAGGTCATACCAAATGCAAATTTATGATTACCTTTTTGTTTCTTGTACACTGCACATTGTATTTTTAACTTTTGTAAGACAGTAGAGTTATTGTTAAATTGCATTCCTAACCTTTTATGGAATAAAAACGGTTGTCAAAGTGTTGGACAAGTTATATTTTGCAAGGTGACCTTCGCTCTAGAAAACTGTATTTCTATCTGGTTTTATCGGACATATCATAACACTATCAACTGAACATATTAGAATCATGACCAGAATACAGCGGGCAGATGCAACCAGTCACTTCATGTTTTGACCTGCTGAAGTTTCAAAAGACATCACTAACCGTCTTTCAATTTTTAAATGGCTTTGACCACTGAGAGAGCATTTCGAGCAAGAATTGCAGCCACACTTTCATGTTTTATAAGTGTTATTTTGAGCTTGTGGGAGATGCTTGGTACAGTGGTGTACTTAGCGTTTTACTACCATAGACATCACAAGGAAGTGAAGACCATTTATTTAGTTCCAATGTATATTTTATTTTCTTCATGTTTTGACATCAGCCACTGAACACCTTCGATTATTTTAGGGTTTGTTACTTAAGTGTAAATTTAGTTAACAAAAATTACCTGTGCTAACTTAGGAAAAGACACAGTTTTATGTAAATTATTTCTATCATCGTGACAAATTACTAGTCAGTTGTATCTCTTGAACGTTTCACGACTCTGAGCAAGTTGCTAAAACTCAATTTGTGAACAGATCTTCATTGATTCTATGTACAGCGATTGTGAAGTGGCTTCATTCAGCCAAGCAATACGTGTCCACATGCGATTGTATAACTTGCACGGATTTGCGATTATCTCTCAGTAGTTACACTTATACTGTTAAAAAGTGTCAGAATTGTTCATTTACAACATGATTTACATTTTAAGGAAATCAAATCCAACACTGTTTTCAAACGAAAGCAAAGTTGAGGTGTAAAACTGAAACTGGTTGGTGCAATAGGATCAATCTTGTTCTAAAAAAATACCACACGTTAAAGTTACAATCAAACTGTTTACAACAAACGCGACTTTTTGGTTTGTTGTTTAGTGAGGGTAAGAATGCATTTTAGTCGTATCAGAGTTTAGTTTAGTTAAGGAGCACACCACGAGATTAGCTGTCACGCTTGTGTTGTGCGAAGCAGTTGTTTTGAGTAATGTGATAGGAAAATAATCGTTTAAATCAAACCGCAAATGCTGCGAAATTAAATGTCATGAAAAAAGGAGATAGTAATCAAATAAGTTAAATTAAGACTTTTGAAAAATCGTTCGTAATACGTATTACTTGTACTTTGTGAACGCGAATGACTGAAAATCCTTCTGTATTGCAAATCGGGAGATTTTACACTAATTTGGCTTTATTTAGATATATTACTTAACAATTGTAAAACAATTTTATTCTAAATGGAAACATTTTTTTCAAGATAGAAAATGTAGAGCATGAATATATTTTAGCTTGAACAAAAAATTCACTTTTTAAATTTGGCCAAAAACTGATTTGTTTTAAAGAGAAAGGATTAAAGTCACGTGGAGAATTTCTCAATTCCTTCTCTTGTGTCGGACTTGAAACACCACCAGCTGCATTGGCTAGAATAATTCTCCCCAAGCAAATCAATAAATTGATGTTGAAATTTCCTTGACTCATTTGTCTGTCGTCAAATTCAAGTTTTTCTTATGACATTTTCTTGTTAGTGTTCTCGGGTTTTGTGAAATGCTAAAACTGTCTTTGTTTTGTTTAGTTTTTTTTTTTTTTATTATTGAAGGTGTAATAGAGGGTTTTTTGGTTTTAATAAGAAGGGTTATAAGAATTTGTTGTAAGGAGACG
>ERZ1740055.125-NODE-125-length-14846-cov-7.016294_pt1 | contig 14846 bp, 8 predicted proteins | sample MGYA00581747_ERZ1740055 | MGnify/ENA primary metagenome ERZ1740055 (study PRJEB43018, sample SAMN04849739) | marine metagenome | isolation source: floating plastic debris | place: Pacific Ocean | collected 2008-08-28 | study: EMG produced TPA metagenomics assembly...
TTCGTCCCGAGTTCTAACTCCAGAAATCCTCGTCTGTCTGAGTCCATTCCAAGCTTTTCCATGATTTATAGTTAATGTATCCCATGAAACACTGCAAGCTTTTTAATAAAACCAAATGAGTTACAACACAAAGCATGCTTGCCTGTTCGCTGTTTGTTTCGCGCTTCAGATCGGTTACCCGAAGTTAACCATCGCTTTCTTTATTATATTGGTTTCATATTTTAAATACAGTTTAACACGGCGGCCTTTGTTTCAGCGACGTTCTAAAATAGACCCACTTACTCCTGTGATGGGTGACAAACCCAATAGGGCAGATAGACGCTTTTGGTAATGGCTCCTGTCTTTACAAGTTTCTAAATGAATATAAAAAATTCCAAAGGGAATTATGAAAATTGTCTCATATGGATCTGTTGGCTTCTGACGTTCAAATGCCACTCCTTTATATAAACTGCAGTTTCAGACGGATGCATAAATAATTGATTTGATTTCCACGTGCACGGTTGTGAAATTTTGCTTTAAAAGTAGTGTGTTCATCTATCAGTTATAACGAAATGAAACTATCAAGAACATCTCGCAAAAGAAACATTCTTGTATTAAACGCAAATGAATCCGCGAAAGTAAGCTAAATCTGCAATTCATTTTCTTGCAAAATGTTTTTTTTTTGCTTCCGATCAATATATTTTTCAATTTTTGCCTTTATTGCACAGTGTAGCGAATGTTCAACCATGCTTCGTCATGTATATTGCGAAATGCGTCATTTTCCCATGGGGTTTAAAATGTTCTCGCGCTCTCTGTATTCATAAATTGTTTCAGAAACGAATAACCTCTTATATGTCCACTTCTTATACTTCTCAATAATGTCATTTATATTTGAATGGATAGAGTCGTATCCAGATCAGTTTTACGAGTGCTAGGTCATCAGTGATGGAACGCAAATGACGGCTGTGTTCCTGGATAGTTGTTGTACAGGTTGGTTGATATACTTAATGGTTTCCCATAATCCATCGGAGGTCGAGCAAAACCAGGATGAGGAAAGTCCGCCCTCAGCCCTTCAGGGCAGCTCGAGGTTGGTAGCTGGTGCGCATGCGCGGGAGGATGCGGAGTTGCGTGGTGCATCGTGTGGTCGCCATAGTGATGAGGAAAGCATGGCGCGGATTGAAGCTGCCTGGCTGTGTGGTGAGCATGCGATGATGCAGATGTTGAAGTTAGCGGATTAACCGGTAGTGGATGAGCGACTGGTCTCGATGTAGAATTGAAGTTTGAATTCGTAAGTGTGTATGTATTGGGTGATGAACTTTCAGTTGGAAAATTTTCTGCTGACCAGTAGGGTTGCTGGCGACAGCTGTTTTGGAGGGCCAGTAGTGGGGACTCCAAATGCGTCAAACTGATTCGTCCAACTGGGCTGCCTGTGTGGAGATGTGACAAGTTTAGCACAAAGAGCCAAGTGTAAAAAAAAATTCCAAAAGTTTTGTGTGGTAAATTTCAAAAACAGTATCTGATTTTGTAGTTTTCGGGCAGATGAGTTACGTTGAAAACAGTTCTACTTTATATTGGAAATGGGTTGTCAAAATTAACAAAAACAATTTTGATATGAAAGTTATGGATGGGTCTTCATGCAAAAAAGCTCGCGCTTCAAATATTTATGTGAGCTTATCTAGAAAAGTTTAAAGCAGCAACCAAACAGTTAGTAAAAAGTGACGGCCGCAAAGATTGCGGTTTTTAGTAGAAAAAGTTACCTGAAGGAGGGAATATCGCGGGCGGGGAAGGATTGTTTGATTCAGGGACGAGCGGTGAGTCTTGAAACCGTTTGCAAGATTCATTGCTTGAATTGGAGGATGGCGAGTGGGCTGTGTTGTCTGTTTCCTCATCTTCTCTGAACTTACTGTTAACAAGAAATTGTCTTTAGATTAGTGACAGAAATAAAATACATCATCACCCCAACTCGGCAACTGTTAACCGCTTTTTTGCGTAATAAAAGTAGTTGGTATGCTATGCAAACTGTAGTTGAAATGACAAACGGATTAGTCGTTTAATGACGAATTGATAATTTTGTTTGAATCGAAAATTAGATATGAGTTAGAGAAAATGTAGTATGATGTAAAAACGTTTTTATAAGAACTTCAGGTTGAAAAATACTTCATTCAGTTAAGAACACTAGTACTCTTGACAAAAAAACTTACTTGAACGCTGCAGACAAATATCAAATAAGAAAGAATGAAAGACTCGAATATTTATTGTACGCTACGACAAAAAAAAAGTTCTTATATTTATGAAAAGGGAATATTCTCGGATCGTTTTAATCGTGCTTTACAAAGACCGCTGTAACTAACAAAACATTTTGGTTGTAATAGTTTCTGTTATTAAATTCTCAAAATGTTATCACTAACGCTTAACAGATTTGAAAAAAAAATGTAAGTCTTCTTCGCCAACTTTTTAAAAAAAAAACATGTCCCAATGAGATTTTCTCTCCACATATAAAAGACTGTCAAACGTACGCGTTGAAAACACTCGTTTTCCAAACACTGAGGTAACACATTAAAAATTTATGTTTTTACACATCATTACAACCAAATATGTTTAGTTGAAAACCTCATTAGCAGTTATCTGTAGCAGTTTTAAACGCCGTGAAAACTTACAAATTGTCGCCGCCATATTAAAAGCTATTTTATAGAAGGCCCTGTTTTAAATTGTCAATCAATTGAATTGATTGTTCCAAGTTTGAAATTAGTCTGAATTGGCAGTTTTTGACTAAGAAGCTAATGACTTTTGAGATCTAATTGAATAAAATAATTTAGTAGATAACCCTTTCAGATCTGAATTTTTTCTTCCAACTCCAAGTATCTTGCACGATGTATTGACCGTTTGGTTGCTTTCTGACAAAAACAAATTTTATTTACATTACAACTACAGTTAAATCAAAACAAAAAGCCCCAACTTTAAAAGTCAAATAATTTTAGTATTTTGATAATGTAAAATTCGTGCAGTGAAATGAGAAACAATTGACTGCGAATTTCAACCCGGTCATAAAAAGGTTACTGAAGTCAAAACTTAATTGTACGAAAAACAAATTCTAAAAGATTTTAAGCTTCATATAAGCTGGTGTTTGAAGTCGTCTCAGCAATCTGAGCCCGGATTAATGGAACCGCAGAAAAAGGTTTTGATTTTTTATTGCAATTAATTCAACAATCGATATCTTGAGCAAGCAGCCTTCATTTGTGCAAACTGATGTGTTTTATTGATTCGAACTCATTCATATTCAAGACGTCGATGCCAAAAGAACATTGATAAAATAAAAAAGTTTTTTTGCTTCATTCTAATCAAAGGCTTCCTCTCACTGCAGATACGTAGTCGTCTTTTACTATTGCTTTCCTTTTTAAGATGAAGAATTTACGGTCTTCTCGGTACAACAAAAGTGGTTTGTGGTTTGAGAAAAGTTGCCTTTTATGACCTGCTCTATTTTACCTTATTATTCGCATCGTCTATGTTGGCATCATTTGTTTCTTTATTCTTTCAATTTTTTCATGTTTTCCCTTATTACACAGATATGATGAAGTTTTTAACCGGTAAATTAGTTGTAAAGAGATTTAAAACAAAGTTCAATAAAGATGATTTACAGTAAAGCTTAATAAATATAAGAAAAAAATTTAGGCGCTAGGAAAAATTGTAAAACTTAGCAGAGGCGTCTTTATGCACATGTGCCATCAACTGAGCTGGTGAGACTGCGAAACGTTTCAAATGAAAACAAGAAGTTAGATCGAATAGACAAAATTAAAACAGTAAGAAGATTGCAATTAGCACTTAATCACACGTGAAAAGATTAGCAAGTTCTTCAGATATAGTTTTTTATTCGCAGAAATATTCTGATTTAGCATAATCAATTCGTAGCCTGTAGTGAAATAATCCCGTTAACGTGATAGGCTAGAGTGAATGACCTACCGTTTATATCCTCCATAATGGTGGGTCACATTATTACAACTCCCCCTAAATCCTTTGGCGAAAGGATTGTTTTCAATCTTCAACTGCGTAATCTACAGAGAAACGTATAAAGAAGTGGAATTAAACACAAACGAAATTCTTGACTTCTAACATTCATGGTATAAATATTGAGCACATTTTGTCTTTACTAGATCTGTTTGTCTGTCTGCTAGAAGTAGGATATTTAGCCTCGGCACTTCCTAAAGAAATAAATTATGACAATACTTTTAAAAAGAAAATAACACATTGATTTTAATGTAACATTTTGAAGTGCCTCCCTTAAAATTTTACAGTATTAGATCTCAAACGGCCTCTGACAATTGATTGACAATGTTTCCTTACCTAACGTATATAATCGAGCATCAACAAAAGAACTTGCAATTGCACAGAATTATCATAACACACAAACCTTTACATTATCTAAAAGTTCCTTAAATAAATTATCAATTTACGATTTGAAAAACTTATCGGCTATGCAAGCATATAATATCTAAACATGCATCCAAAAATTATGTTTACGTTTATAGAATAAAATAAATCGAAAAACAAGATGAGTTAAAACGAAATAAGAAAATTTAAAAGTTCTCTTCTGAGCCAGTTTTTAGACAGGAACCAAACATTTCTTTATGGTTTATGATCATATCTCTGCCACACAACTAGTGTTCTTTTAATAAGTTTTCATACATTAAAAACAAGCCAGATCAACAGGAATTGAGAGGTGTAGACAAAATACTGAATCACGTACGTTTCAGTTTTGAGAGAGTTAGAAGAACTTCCTCGCATATTTATCATTTTATGATCGTATTTATTAGAAGAACTTCCTCGCATATTTATCATTTTATGATCGTATTTATTCCGTCCAAACAAGAAACAGATCAAGATACAAGACCGTCGTACACACTAGAACTCGTCTAAAATGTTATCGGCATCTCAAAACCAAAAAGTTGAATTACCTTCAAAACTGCAATAACAAAAAACAATTTTGTCTTTTTTATTGTACTATAATTTACTCCATTCTAGAAAATCGAAACGAGAAAATCAAAAAAAAAAACAGTGAAAGCTGATATTTTTGGTTCATTATAAAAACGAAAGTGAACCCGAATGAATTATCTTATTATCTTGTATTCATACATAACATGTTTCTAAAAACCCTGAGAGGTTTTGGAAACGACGTGATGGCAGCTAAAAAAGCTTAAACATTCCCGGAAGGAAAACAGGAATCGCGGGACATTTCCAGTTACGAGAAATCCCCACAAAATCTCGTTAAGGTGCGGTCGACCTCAAATTCACCGTGAAACTTAAATGTACGTATTCTACACCTGCAGAATTGTAAACTAACTTTCTTCTTTTAATTTACTTTATTCTTGTGACCTGATGAAAATCTTTCAGTTTTACTTTCAAAGACACAAAGCTTCTGAAAACCGACCCAACCATCCTCTCTTCATGCATGCTCTATTACCCAGATGTGGCACAGTCGCCTCATCTATTTTTCGTGTCAAGCATGGTATTTTCTTAATCCTTAAACTTTTGTATGTTTTCATACTGTAAGTATTTGGCACAATGACAAATTTTAAAGCTTTCCTGGAAATAAATTTGATCGACAATTCGTTATCCTTAATTCTCTATGCATTTGAACAAGCAAATTTGGGATCGATTTGATTGTGAGGTAACACTACACTTCACATAAAAAACAACGTGAAAATTACATCACAGAGAACATTTCCTGATATGTTTCCTGTTTTCAGTGCCATATAACGAGATTTGTTCAATTTTAGATATTTGTCGTTGACATTGTTGCGAGATTTGGGCGGCAAGTTTCTCCTTATCCGGCCAAAACTGTCACCATAGTATTCATCGAGTCCCGTGCACTGAGAAGTTAGAGCGGATTAAAAGTTTAATCTAGAGTTCTGACGACAAAGCATTTGTAAACTTTATACAGGATGAAAACTGTTGCAATAAACTACTAAATATTAAAAAGTATTTTTCACGTTTAATATTTTGTTTTGAAAAAACATATATATCTAAATGTAACCTATTATTTGGTTGTGATTTCACTGTTCCATCCTCTATCGCTCTTAAATTCAACACAAGAATGTATTCTAGACAAATTTAAAAAAAATATTTTTGCCTTTAAAGATGCCAAACGGAATGCTAGTATTTTTGATGTTGGACGTATTGTTATCTCCATTGTCGCCGATCGGAAATGTGGCATAAACTGAGACAGTAAATAGAAATTGAAAAGCCCATTTATGTCTTTGTAAGTTAAAATGTTGGACAGTTGCTAAGATTATAGGTATCTACAACAGAGATCGAGTGAAAATAGCAAAGAAACCAAAAATATCTAAAGATATATTTGAAGTGAAATTTTCACAAATAAAGCCGCGTGGCTCGAGCAGTGTGCAAGATCTCTAGTTTTCAACCTCACTGTCCAGGGTTCCCGGTATTGCGGAGATTGGAACATTTGTGTGACCTTCTTTTAAGCCGAAGCTAACTCAGCTTTTCATCTTTCCGATTTCGGTAAATGGGTACCAGCATCTGCTGGGAGCTAACCTGCGATGGATTAGTCCCGGAGAAGTCAAACATTCTCATCCACTTAACCCTACAGGAACCGGTGATAAGCGCCGGCTCCACGGGCTACTTGGATTGTAAAGGGTTTATGTTTCTCTAATAAACGCTTTGAGCCGAACTTTAAAAGTATTTATTCCCAGGTCTTCAATAGACTCAGATTAAAAAAAGAACTTATAGTTTTGATCAAATTATATATACAGACAATTCTATACATCAGAGTATAAACCCTTGGTCAATTGAGCAATTTTTAAAAACTAAAACTTGAATTATTTTACATCTATGTTTGTAATGCAATTTTATTTTTATTTTCCATGTCTGTACCCCTTGCAATCTCAAAACTTCCCCTTCTATTGCATTTAAAATTGTTTTTGCTCTGTTATGCTGCCTTCACTTGTTTCCTATATTAATATTTCTTCTTGCACTTCCATTCTTTCAATATACAAATAGAAATGAACATTCAGAATAACTTACCCTCGGATTCTGATAGGCAGTAACGCCCATAAATTGCGTTTCTTGAAAAACAAATGTATGGTAAAGGCCTTTTCTTAGACTGTACGTGCTGTATTCTTTCGCGTGAATCACATGAATTCTTGGCTGGTACTTGTGCATGGAGTTCAGAATTACCTGCAGTTATGCGTCAAATCTGTTAGTCAAGTACACCGTCACAATCTCGTCTCCAAAAAATTGTTAAAGCGGTCTAAGAACTAGAGCTGATATTAAAAGCGTTTAACCTCTAAGCCTTCAAGGATCTCGAGAAATTGAACTTACATGATAAGAGGATAAGAAGAAAACTTTTAAATCTATTTGTACATAGACTTCGTTAGTTTCCAAACAGTGGTGTGCGCGGAGTTTCTCCGGCTTAGTTCTGTTTGATGTTGTCAGTTTTTAGATGATAGTCAGAATACTTTGGACATGTCCTACTAATTTATAAATGCACTTCAAATATTAAAGTTTTATTTTGGCTGCGTTTACGGTTAGTTAAAAGTTTCTGACATCTTTACTAATTTTGAAACTGCCTTTGGTACATTTAGTAGTAATTTTTACGACTACAAATGAATTTCGAGAAATTTTTTGTGGTACTATACAGTGGAATCTTTTTTGTTTACTTTTCTCTCTTTTCCGTTCACGGCATTATACTCAACAACGCAGTTTTTTCTTGCTTTTTTGGTCGAACTTCGAGTTCAATTGAATAGTTGTTTGCACTTCATAATTAAAAAGTGTCATAGTTTTTTCTATCATAGAGCAGGTGAGAAAGAAATAAAACTTCAGCTTGCAAGTTTTTATGCAAGGCAATAGCTCTAGACTTCGTTGTTAAAAATTTGTAGTTGTAGAGTTGAGCCTTTTGCTTATAAAACTTTTAATTTCAAAAAATGGTCCACTATAATTTGGCTCTTTGGATTTTCTTTTATTCATTCCTTTTAGTTATAATCTTAAAACATTTTTTTTTTCAGTTGTATTAGATGTTTTATAAAGCCTTCCAGTGCTTGTTTTTTGTTTTTTCCTCAGTACACGCTCTCTTGCCCCTTTCTCTAGATGAAAACCAAAATATGATGAATCTAAGTGTTTAAAAGTTTAATCCTTGAAATTTCAGTTCTGAAAACATCCACAAAAAACATATTAGCACAAAATTTAAGGTGAGAGATGTACAAATTGGGATCACAATAATGGAATTAAAAGTGTTTCCAAAATTATGTTCATGATCTAGACATTATGAATGTGTTAGCCATGACCCTTGCTATGAATAATTTACCGCAAGAGTGATTTGGATTGCAATTAACAGCAAGTTTTTGCTCTAATTCATAAATAGACCTTTTCTCAGTGTTTAAAATCTGTTTTCCGACAAATTACAAAGCACGCGTTCATTAGTGGCAGATCTGCGAAGTGTTAAACACGCTCGACTCAAAGTTCCAACAAATAAGACAAGACCAGATTTAGAGACCTTGCTATTGCCTATTGGCCATTACTGCCATTGCAATTCACGAAATATAAATTTGACTTTCCTTTAACGACTTTGTTTTTATAGAGGTTAATGACAAAGTTAGCGAACAAGTTGGTAAATATTGATAGATTTCCGTTGAAGCGAACTGGACTAACAATAGCATAATCACGGCAGAAGCACTTAAGAAACTATTGCTTACAAATCTATTCTCTGAGAATACAAAAGCATTTACATTGCTTTGTAATCCAGTTAGCGGCATTGTGAAATTCCACCAACCAATAGAGAAAATGAAATCTGCACGATTGCTTGTTTTATGCTTCACTTTGGAACTAATGAATTATGAACACGGCAAGTTGACAAAGTTACCTAGGACTAACAATGTTAAAGAGACTTAATTGAAAAAATCACTACTTTTTGTCAGTACTACAAATTGGAGATGAATGTCAAGGCCAAAGAGAATCTCTTGATTAAACATCATGCTAAATGTTTGGAGATACTAATTTTAATTCAATGACCTTGGCAAGCACTGAACTTTATTATAATGAATAACACAATAATGTAGATACATAGGTAAGCGAAGTGTTAAAGAATTAAGGTTCTGTTAATGCTGCTACTTGACCCATTCCGCTACTTTTGGCCGATTTACTTCATATCATTAACGTTTACTTTTTTACATTTTGGCATTTGTGGGCGTAAACTTTATACTCTAAAATTTACATTCTTAACTGATAATAAAAATCCTATTGCTTTATTAAGAGAGAATATAATTTATTGAGACCGAAGTCCAGGAAAAAGGTATTTCTTTTACAAATTCCAAAAACTAAATATCACATTACTTTAACAGCAACACTAAACAGCATTTGATTGCTTGTTTCTCTTGGAACAATCATTGAAATTTATTCCTATAGATTCACTGATTTCTTGTTTTGGTACATTTGTTCGTTTGACTGATTAAGGAATTGACCTAGAATCTTGATAATACTTTTTAAAACTGTTGCATAAAATAAAGGAGGAGATAAAATGTTTGAAATGTTTTAAGATGAACAAAAAACTTTGTTAGTGTTTAAAAAAGAAAATCACCAAAAGATAACATACGTGGCCATTCTGGTCGTGCGGATTATTTGTTAGCTTCAGTTTTTGGAATGATACATTTTGTCTCATCCACTGAGCGCCCGTTCCTGGACTGTCAGGATGGACAAAGATCCTGGTCGGAACTAATGGTTCTGCTTTTCCTGTCACGGCCCATTCCGAGTTGTGATACTTATAGCGGTTATCATCAGCAGGTACAAGGTCCAGGACCAGATAATATTCTTCTTTTGGGTTTAAACCGGTGATATTAACCCTGATCACGGGGAACATGCGTCTGTAGCAAAAAAATAAAATCAGCGCAAAGAATTTACAATGAATTCTGTTTTAAACATGGAAACATTTAGTAATTAGCCCGCTGTAAGTTTGGAAATATCAGATTTTGCATTTACATGAAGTTTCCCGCCCTTGTTTTTTAAACACAAATATCGGGCCAAACTGTAACAAACAGACAATACCTCTTCAATTTCAGAAGAATTTTTTTGTTTAAAGTCAGGATAATTAAAAATTAAAGTTAGACCTCACCGAGCACTAAATGTAAAGTAAACTTGTTTGCCTGGGAATACCATTCCATTGTAAAATAACTTCGATTTACCGTTGAAATTGAATCTACGCAAGTTAAAGCAACAGAGTTGAGCATCGTTCTACTTTCAAAGAAACGTTTTCATTAAACTAAAGACAGATAAGCATGGAATCTTGAGCAGAACTAATTGTTAAACTTGAACAGGATGTGGTGTTTGTTTATGAGCAGCTCTGTGATGGGCGCTTGTTAGTCCTTTAAGAAAGAATAATAGTAGTGTTCAGTAATTCCCAATGTAATGGCGTTTTAAACTATTAACTAAAGCTTTTAAAACTAGATCTTTTGAATGTTTAGAAGAGAAGACATATGACGCCAGTTCAAACCCATTAAAGACATGTCAAACCTTTAAGGAGAGCAAATAGATCTCTTGAAGGAAATGACAGAACGATTATATTTATGTCTTGATTGCTTTCATTTTATTGCTGTCCTGAAAGAAATGCGCTTAAGAACAGACAGAAAATGACAGCGTATTGCAAACCTGTTCAATTTTTACACTAAAAGCAAGTTGATATTTTGTGATGGTATTTAACTGATTAACTTACGCACGCCAGGAAGGGCAAATGGCCGACTTACCGTCCGGTCTTCGTTATAATCATTTCGGTCCCAATCAGGTGAAATTTCTCCCAAAGATCCGAGTTTTCAAGCTCCACTTTTATGTTGCCCTCTGGCAGTTGTCCATGGGGCAAAGGCAGTGCGTTGGGATAAGCTAGAGGCAGGTTGCCAAAGCTATAACCATATGATTGCCCCATCTGGTTAGCTGCTTGTTGGGTGCAGTGCAGATCATCGAAATAGCTATTCGATCTCGAATATAGATTCATCTGCTCTGCTGTTCGACGATCTGAAATTTATTAATGAAAACTTAAACTGGCTACTGCATGATTTTCAATTCGAAGCAAAACACTCGGTGTCTTATTCTCCTTGTGTCGTTTAGGCAATAATAGCTGTTTGTATCAACTTGTGTTACGTCAAGTGAGAAAACTTTGTTACTGTCAACAGCAATGTGACTGAGCAGCACGTTAACAGCATAAGAAGGTTTATAAATAACTTACTTACCAAATCCTAGCTCTTGGACCAAGGATGTTATAGGAGGTTGAACGCAGAAATCAGGCACACGTGCTAGTGCTTGGATGTCAGAATTCTCAATTGTAGCCATCGGCTTAAACAAAAAGTCTCTTTGAAACACAGTCCGAATCACAATAAGATTGGTAGGCTTACGAAGGTAATCTCACAGCAGGAGAAATTTGTGTATTAGCACCCCGCTTACAAATGACGATAAATACTTTGTTTTTGGCGATATTATGATTGGGAGGTTATCCTCGGGCGCCGCAGACATATGCAGTGTGCCTACCTGCTTTATAATGCCCGAGGGGTCGTTGTTGAGTTAACCTTATCAATCAGGAGTAATTTATTTATGTCTTTCGAGACTTGATGGCTCTGCGCTGTCACTGGACACAAACTAATCAGCAAGGCGGGTTATGTCAATTACTGTAATGAACTCGGTTGTTGAGCTCTTGTCTCTGATTGGTTTGAAGCCTGTCAGACTCGTGTCACAGTTTCTAAAGGTTTATAAATATTCGTGACGTTGAGCCATTTCCTGTTTCATTTAATGGTAATTGTTGTTCACAATTGATTTTCTGTGTGAAAGGGCGGGTTATTGCAGTCAAGAGAACAAAGAAAACCACAATAAAATGATGCTACAAGAATTACTTGCATATTTCACCCAGGTCTAAACAACAATGACCAACAATGTCCATGATTTGAATCACAAAAACTGTATTTACCAAAATCTCGAGGCGCAATACAAACAACAACTAGTAATATTGACTAGGAAACATTTCCGGTTGTTTAAGCTTAGTCAATTGAAGAACTCGCTCTGGTGATCTGGAGAGAATCAAACTCGCCCCAAAGCAGGAGGTGCTGTATAAAGAACCAAGCGGAAAATCTACACAAAAGAAAGGAATCCATGAAATTTGAAAACAGTGGGAGAAAATTTCATGTTAAAAACATAGCTTCTTTATTTTAAAAGTAGTAAAAACTTAAAATCCTTTTGAACGCTATGTCATAACTATTATGAAGGATTTGCTAACTAAATTGCAATTGTGATTTCTTTCGCTCCCCCGCGTGCCCTCACACCTCGTTAGGCTTGTTTCTTTAACAACTTAAAACGATGAAATTTTCACTGCTTCTTGAAAATCATAGGAAACTTGTGTGCTTACATTACAATGTGACAAAATAAACAAAGGATTTAACCTTTGTATAACTGTATGAAATAGATAAAGTGAGTGACAATTCGGCTAAATCTGTACAACCAACACCAGGCAAAGTAGATTTGATAAATAATAACAAGTTTGAAAGTAAGTTTTCTCAACTTGCTAATGAGAATAATTTTTATTTTCTATATTTGTAAAATCTAAAATTTACAACTTATCAGCAATACTAAGCCACAATTTAACAGTTTTTTTACAAATAACAATAGTATTTCAATTTTGGGTGTAAAATCTTCACTACTCGAAAATCTTCATGAACTTAATCTGCGGTCGGCAAGAAATAATTCATTTTTTAATTGACTTTGGTTCAACTTAATTATAACAAGCAGTAATTATACAGGTTTTTTGTTCTGCTGATATTTAGAACATTTCATAAGGTTAGCTTAATGATTTGACCACCGCTGTTCTAATAATTTTAAAATTTTAAAAGCTGACCAAAGTGAAAAGAATTTTGTTGATCGTTGATGTTTGTGCGAGCAAAGGAGAAAAAATGCAAAAACAAAAGAGGGCGGCCGATACGAAGCATTTAGGGAAGAGAAATAAAAGCAGCCAAGTGAGACAGCCATTCTCTTAATTTTTAAGTAACAAAGTTTCGAATGTTTCTGTGAAACTTTAATTACAAAACTTGTGCATCATCCAATCTTCAACTGTACTATAGCCTGTGTAGGATCTTTTCAGATGAGGGTCACAGACTGCAAGATGATCTCGAACTTAATTTTCCGTTTATTTTCGCTAACTAGCTTTTCTATATTGACCATGAAAGCTATTGTTGAATCTAAAAGTTTTGCTTTTCATTGTTTTTGTAGCGACTTTTAAAACTATTTCGTATTTTCTCATAAACCATTTAAAAGTTACTATCATTTCCCAAACTTTCAAAAATTCCAGTTTAAGAAGTTTCATACTGGTATAATAATAAATCTGTTCTAAGACTCCAATTGCTTATAAAAAGCCAATGTACTGTGAATTTTGGCATTTCTTGCTGCCGAACTCGTGGACGGTGGAGTCAGTTTGAATATATCATCATTCGCTCCAAGGGACGAACGATTACGGTAATGGTGATGTCTAGTTATCAGACAATAGATAATACTGAACACAGTTGTTTACAGCTAGTTATGCAAACCTCCGTTGGTGGTCCATCAGTTTTTTGCTAAAAACTTTTTCATTCTTTTCACACGAATTATCTTAGTAAAGAAATTAAACGCTAAAGATTAAAAACTTTCAAGCTTTGTAGGAGAATAATTTTCAAAACACCAAAATAGTTTGAGGGAATTACTAAATGAACTTATATTGTTCATCGCCTCCAGTGAATGTAATATAAGAAATTAGCGCGGTTCTGAGCGCAAGCGTTTCGTTAGTATATACAATTTCAGTAACAGATTGTGGCCGAGTCCATATAGAATGCTGTTTTTGAAAGTATATTTACGAGTCAAAGTGGTAGAAATCAGCAAATAGAATAACATTTCGAAAGGTCAAGGTCACAACAAACAGAATATACCATATAATGAAACTAAAATATTGATAGAGCAAAAGCTGCAGTCTTTTTTGTGACGAGGCAGTTATATCCCATTCAGTGCTTTTAAGGAGCATTTGAGAATGTAAACCTTTTGGCTCATTCCATTGCTCAATGTATTAATGAGTGGAACAAAGCAACTTGTTTCTTACGGAACGAACTTGGATAAGTAAAGGACGCTCAAGTTAGCGAGACCAAAATATAATAATTCCCTAATGACCTATAATGGCAACACATCGAAAGAAAAACGTACCCTGATAATTAAAAGATATTAAAGGTTTTACAAACAAGAGTATTTTTCAACCCCAGATGATCTGAAACAAACAAAGTACGTTCATTTCGAACACAAATTTCAAAAAGACAAACCATAGCACTGCACTTTGAACTCTACAGTTGCTGCATGTATTTAAAATTTCGTGAGTGTTTTTGAAACAAGGTTACAAAGAATGTCGGTCAACTATGTTTTTACAATGCATACACTTTCTACTGCCGATAATTTTTTTAGTTATAATTCCAAAAATATGTGAACTATTACGGCACTATAGTATAGCTTGAAAAACGTTTTGCTCTTAAAAAGGAAAAGAGGTCGTTAGTTCAAAAGCAAAGAAAGAAAAGCATTGAAACAATAGTTTTATTCGTGTTTCGATTTATTTCCCAAAAATGAATCGACTGTAATCTAATAGAAAGACTGTTATTACAACTAATTCTATTTCAAGAGAAATATGAATAATGCCTGCATTGTCTTTAAAGTTGATTTGTTCTTGCTTTACACTCTTTTTGTTTTTTGTTTTTTGAGCAGTGGTTGAATGTTCTTAAATATTTTGGAGATTTGATGCTCAAATGTTCTTCTATGTTTTTCGTATAATTATGTTTAGTATAAACCTACTAACGGTCTAACACGCATCCTGCATTCTGATTGGC
>ERZ1740055.126-NODE-126-length-14844-cov-7.169518_pt1 | contig 14844 bp, 18 predicted proteins | sample MGYA00581747_ERZ1740055 | MGnify/ENA primary metagenome ERZ1740055 (study PRJEB43018, sample SAMN04849739) | marine metagenome | isolation source: floating plastic debris | place: Pacific Ocean | collected 2008-08-28 | study: EMG produced TPA metagenomics assembly...
ATTATGTGCATAACAAGTATATAGTAATTAACTAAATGTTAACTAAATGTTAGCTAAGTTTCTGTTAAGTTTTCGTTAAATTCTGCATTAGTAACTGATTTATTCTTGTTTTTCAAAAATATATTTTTTATATTTATAGGTTTAGCAATTATAAAGATAGTTGCACCTACTGCTATAAGACAACCACCTTTTAAGGCAATGCTGCCTGCTAATTTATTGAGTTCCATTTTAGCTAATTCATTCTGTTGCATATCTTGTTCAAATTTATCATAATCTTCAATAGGTAAAAATTTAGAACATACTTGTGAAAAAATAGAAACAAATGTTTCAACTAAATTACCGGGTTTATTTTACCCATAACTGTATTATAACGAAGATGATATTTATTAACATCTTCATTAGATAAATCATAAACATCTTTTAATGTCATTTCGTCTCCAAGAAATTCTTTTGTTGTACCAGTCATTGCTAAAATAGCTAGCTGTTCACGTTTAATTTCAAGTTCTTTCTCTTTTATTAAAGTTTCTGGACTAGGTGTATGTTCATCTTGTCCAATAATTTGTTCTACAATGTTTGACATTTTTAAATATATATGTTTGTTATTTTTAAATTGTTTATTTGGAATTTCTAAATAAATATCGAATGGATGTCTAAGATTAAAACATATTCTAAATATTCTATATTCTTCGAATAAAGTTTTAGTACCAACTTGTGATGGATTATTAAATACAATAATACATGCAACATTTTCACGAAATGGTTTGGAAATGCTCGTTAATTGTTGTGTTAATACCCAAACAGAAATTCCGTCGTGTCGTCCAGAAAATCCTAACGAAATAAAATTGTTGGATCTATTTTTTAAATCTTTAGAAACTGCACATTCGTCTAAAATTAGTAGTGCATTACCCATGCCTGCAAAAAAAAAATTTATAGTTACCTAATAGTTCGTTAATTTCTTCGTGATTACTTGGATCTGGCATGGCAATAATAAATTTTTTATCTTTTGTACAAAAATTTCTATATGTTTTAGTTCTATCTTAAGTTGGACATACTAAAATAATATAATCAAAAACATTAGGAAATGGTCCATTTAATATATCTACAAGATATTGTGTTTTACCACAACTGGTTGGTTTAACAATTAAAAAATGAAATGGTATTTTATCTACAAGTTCTTCTATATTAGTTTTTAATATGGAAATTTTATTTATTTAAATAAAATACCAAAATTTTTAGAAGATAAACATGCAATTATTAATGCTGTACCCCTAAGGGTATATTTATTCTAAATATTTATAAATTTTATATATCAATTTTTTTAATACACAATAGAACTAAGTGTTCCACCTAATATTTCCATTAATGCATCGGCTACAACAAACGTGTAACATTTAAGATTACCAGAACCAGATGTTTTACGTTAAATTTCAAGTTTAATACCATCTCTTGTAGATAATATACGCATACCAGTTCCATGTAAATTATTGTCTGGAAAAGTTCGTAAGTCTATCCATAATCCATAACGAGATACTGTATAAAATTTTGATTCATCCACATTATATAATCTATTGTGAAATGGTTTCTTAATTTCAGTCCAAAAGTCTGAATGTTTTATTCCTTTAGAATATAGTTTATTAGGTATTCCATCTATATTAACATTAACAGAAGAAATTTCTGGATTGATAAAATTTTCTGGATCACGCGCACCTTCAGTATATGTTTCTTCGAACAACATTAAAATACCAGACATAGATTTTCCTGGAACATTATTATGTTCATTAATAATACTGTTGCTTTTGCAATTGTAAATTCTTTGTGTAATAGAACATTTTCGTTCATAAATCCACGTCCATTTTGATAGGCAGATTCACATAAACTGGATAGATATGGGGAAGTAATACACTTATATTCTAATTCAATATTTTTTAGTTTATAATTTGGTGCAATTACTTTATCAGCAAATATTAATACATCACCAACTGGAGCTAGAGTTAAATCAAATTGTAAGTGGTGTAATAATGCACTAGGATAAAATACACCATGTTCGTCTAAAATTGGATGTTCCAATGGTATAAAATATTTGGTATTATGCACCGCAGCATAAGCTACTTCTGTGGCACTGGATGTACTTTTATCACCTGCATTTGCACGAAGTTTACGTATATTCAATGAAGAAACACCTTGACGTAACATATCTTTTCGTTCTTCTGTAAGATAACAATCTTCAAATAATTTAAATAAATCATATCATTGTGTATCTTGTAAACATTCACCACCAAAGCTTACTTTAAATTTCTGTACTAAACATCGTGCAACATTATTTAATCTTCGATTGGCATGTCCAGCAATTTCAAGATCGAATAAAATACTAACTGATTTTGGTACTATTACTATATTTCGTGCTAATTTTGGTATAGTAATATACAGTGTTTCACCTGGATTAGCAGTATTTGTTGTTAATGTTATTCTATGTAAAGTTGTTTCAGCTTTTAATTCTTTAGGTTCACGAGAATATCTATTTGGGTCGTAAAATTCTGTAAAGGCAGATGACATAATTATTTAAGATTATACATGCATTAACTTTAAAATGATTAACACACAAAATCGTCAAAAACTTTCCGAAGCTTATTATAGTCCAAGTGGATATTGGAAAGGTACGTCTGCAATAACACATTTAATAGAAAAATTTCCAAATATACCAAAAGAACAAATTAAATGGTGGATGACAAGACAAGCATTATGACAACTATTTTTACCAAGTCCAAAATATATACCTCGTCCAAATTGGAACAATAGAGATATTAAACCTAACGAAATACATCAAGCTGATTTATTATTTGTTGTTAGTGATAAATATAAAGATATAACTTATAAATATATATTAGTGGTTGTTGATATTGGTAGTAGATATATGGATGCTGCTCCATTACACAACAAAGAAAGTGTTGGAATTGCTGATGCATTTAAACAAATATATTCTAAAGGAAAATTAACTTATCCTAAAATTTTAATGTTAGATGCTTGTACTGAATTTCAGAAAAATGTTAAATTAATGAAAGAACATAATGTACATTTACAAATTGCTGCAAGAAAAAAATCATATTGCACGAAGTATTGTGGAACGATTTGATAGATTAATTACTGAAAAATTATATAGTTATCAATATAGTGAAAAATTAAGAACTGGATAAAATAACACTGTTGTTGATGCACAAAATAGTAAACAAAAAATTAAAGATCCAACTACTGCACAACAATATATTGGTAGACCAATAAAATATAAAAGACCTGTTGGTATACACGAAGAAAAATTACCTGCTGGTGTACAAGTTAGATACTTATTACAACCAGGTGAAGGAAATAAAGATGAACTAAAAGATAAAATGGAAAGACGTAGAGCTACTGATCCAAATCGGTCTTTAAAAATATACGATATAGAACGTATTGTTGTATATCCAGACCAACCAGTTTTATATTATTTAGATGGAATTAAAAAACGTAGTTTTGTTAGAGAACAATTACAGTATGTACCTTATGGAACTATGGATCCGTCTAATGTATCTTAAGATACAACAGATCTATCTGATTTATCTAAATAATGATCATAGTATTTATTCCATCTGGTAATATATATCTTTGGTCGTTAGAATTGTCCAACGCAATTTTACTGTTTTCTTTTGTATAAACTTCATGTTTATTACAATCAAATCTTCTTACTGTAACAGATTTTTGTATATTTTGTTCAACACAATTACGATAATCTTGATGTGTTAATATCTTTTTAGTTACAGATTTAGAAATTCCTTTTGCTCTCTTATAAACAATACTGTTTTTTCCATCAATTTCTTCTTTAATTTTAGACAAAAAACATTTTTCATCTGTGTCCATTAATATGGAATAGCATTTCGCTCTTATAAAAATGACTTCCTCAATGATTTTACCACCAGCTTCGTCTTTCATATTGCCTAAAACTTTTTCGTTTTCATCTGTATATAACATATGATTTTTTTGATAATTACTTGTATCAAAATGTTGAAAAATATTATCTTTAATATCTTCATAAAAATCCTCTGTTTGTATTCTACAAACTAGAGAATCTGTATCGGTATAAGCAAGAGAAATATTTTTTCTCCATTTATTTTTACAGTAATTGTACCAATAGTCATACATACAGTCTTTACTCAGTTCTAGTATAGACGCACCAATTTGTATTGGTTTGCTTATTGTAACATGTGTTTTTGCCATGTGTACTGCAACCAAACAATTTTCTCCATTATTATCTGTAAATAATGTTCTATTCTTGTAATTTTTCTTTGCTGTTAACCGTCTAAATTTTTCTCCGTCTTTTACTATTCTTATGTCAACATATTTACGTACATTTTCCATCGTTTTGCCGAATAGAGCATTGTTCATTAATTTGTAAAAGCATTTTTCGGCTCCTGTGGAAGCGTCTCGTATGTATTGTTATTATACGATTAATTATACGATGTATTGTTTTATCCACGGCTTCTCAACAAATGTAAATGCTCTTTAAACTTTATTTATGGTATATACTTGTTTATCATTAACTAAAATTTCTTCGCATCTTTTTAGTGTACGTTAATGTGCAATGTATTTGTCTTTGTTGTATAATGTCGTAATTAGTTTCTCGTTAATATTTTCTTTGTCATTTATTATAGTCTTTATTTTTTTACATTCTGGTAATGGTGGAAAATCTTTTACATAATCTTGACATTCTTTATCTTTAGAAACTTCTATTTCAACTTCGTAAAGTCCTGTTTCTCTTAGCCATAGTTTATTATCTACAGCTGTATCTAATTTATTTTGTGGTACCCATTGGTAATTCCCAATGGGTAATGGTAAAGACATAGCGCAACCATATAGATTATTCATGTCTTTGTATATAACATATACTTTTTCTTCTTCTTTATTGTATTCTTTCATAAATTTGTTGTTTGCAACAACTTTTGTAATTGGTGCAAAAGATTGTCCACGACGAATACATTCTTCTGTCATTAAAAACATGTCATTGTCTGTTATTGGTTCTATTTCTTGTCCTGTCATTTTGTAACAAACATCTTCAGTTATACCTGGAACAGTATAGTGCCATAATGCTTCTAATCCATAAGTGTTCATGATGATGTTTCTGAAATTGCTGAAAACAGCCAATTGTAAAACATCTGTTTTATTATATAAAATTAACAAATCACGCATCGTTTTCATTACAAATACTACCCACTGTTTCAACATAATATTATATAATTTTTCAGATATATGTTCTAATTTTAATCTAGAATAAAGTTCATTAATACTGGGTGGTTTAGTTGCATCCAAAACTTCAATCTTATTCAAATATTCGTATGGCCAAGCTCCTTTTTGCGTTACAAGATCGAATTGTTTGTCGTCTGGAAAATGTCTTGGTAATCTTGGAAAAGCTTGTCTAAATTCGTTTATATTTTTTGCACCTTTACCAAGATTATCAACTAATGTCTCTAATCCATTTAATAGATATTTATAGCTGTCTAAGAAACGAATTTCTGTTGTAACTGTTTTTACTTTTCCAGTCTTTTTATCTGTATATGTATATACATCAATAATCATACTAAAGGAAATGTAATTTTCATCTGTTTTTGGTATACATTTTATATTTTTAGCATATTTGGCAATCGTTTTAATAAATAGATGAAAATCATAACCAGAACCATTGTGAAAAATAACAGGAAAAAATTTAGGTACTCTAAATTCACGGTTGCACTTATTATGTGCAGCGCCGCGGTATTTTCCTGTTAGATGACAATGATCTTTTACTTTGTCATCTCCTAGTTCTTGGTTACAAATATGGCAAACTTTTGCATCCCAAAAATTTTCACGATCTTCATATGTCATCTTTATCTTTTTCTTTTTTATTAAATCTAAAAAATTCATTATAAACAGATTTAACGTCGTTAATTAAAATTTCAACAAATAATTCAGTAATATCTTCGTTGTTGTTAGTAATTATTTTTTGTTCTCTATAATCTGGAATTACATTTATATCAAATTAATCTCTGTAAAAATCATAACTTTGTGGTATATGTTTTTGTTGTCTATCTGGTTTGTCTAAATGTAATTGGTCTACAGTTAAACATTCAAAATCTGCATAATATGCAACAGGAATTTTCATTTGTTTATGATAATTTTTAAGTTTAATAGGAATAGGTTTTCCATTCTTATCTGCATATGGTACAAGTATTGCAGAATCATGGTTCTTACAATATTCGTAATGCATTTTTAACTTATCCAAATTAGGATAATTTGAAAAACAGTTTCTGCAAATAAATGGTTTTGCATGTTGATTTTTATTTATATCTTGCGAAACTAATTTTGAAAAGTTCTTAATATATGCATAATGATAATTATCATTATCTTTTAGATATATTAAATCGATAATTTTAGTATCGTTATTTTGTAAATATTTTTTAGATATTCTACTAGGTGATACTACATTTGTATCGCTATTAAATATATGTACATTAAATCCATATGGATTATTTTCTTCAAATATATCAATATGTTTATATTCAGTTGGAAATTCAACTCCAGTCCAGTTAAATTTATTAATATATTGTTCCATCGGTTTTATTAATTCTATATGCATTATTTTTTCTAGTATAAACAGCAATTATAACGGCCCACATAAAGCATCTTTCATCTTATTTCTTGCGTTAATTATTGCGTGTTTATTTTCTAGAAATTCTTGTAATTTAAAATAAGAAGTACCTCTTGTTGGTCTATAAATATCAGTATGTATATGTAAATAGTCTGTTTCATCAATAACCCAATTTGATCCTCGTTCCTGAAATTCAGAAATTTTATTTTGTAAATGTTCTATCATATTTTTGACTTTATTTATTATATTATCATTTGGATCTATCTTTTCATAATCTTTAGTCTGATGAAAAAACGCTTCTCTTATTGTATTACCTGTTCGAATATCTGTATTTGTATAAAAAACACGCATAAGAAACTTATAAACATGTGGTTCTTTTTCTTCGCCAATAAGATTAACAAAGTTTGGTAATAAATTTTTGAAAAATAATTTCTCCTCTGCATCAGCTATTCCAAAATCTGCAGGTTTAAATTCATAAGAACGAAATGCTCCCATTAATGCTGATTCAACCAATCTTGGTCTAAATGCATTGTATTTGTTTAATGCTTTTATAACTTTATTTTTTAATCTTGTAGTTTTAGCTCTTATTTTTCTTCTTGTAGATTGTTTTGTGACCAACTTTATCTATAAATTCCTGTACATTATCTATTCCTTGGTTAATTGTTCCCTGTGCTTTTTGAAACATCTTTTCTAATGTTGTGAACTTAAGTTGTATATTAGTTTCAACAGGTTTTTGCGGTCCTCTTATTAGAATTGTTTTCAAAGGTGGGATTTTTTCTGCATTTTCCAAAGCTTTAATAACTTCAGCTTTTCGTCTCTTTTTTATACCAGGTATATCCAAATTTACGCCGATTCTTTTTAAGACATCCAAATTAATATTATCAAATACTAATTCTTTGTCTTTTAAAGCATCGATTTTGTGCTTTATTTAATCGACATGTATTTGGTATACCTGATTTTAGACATAGTTATAATAGATCAATATTACGCAGATTGCCAATGTAAACCATATTTTGTATAATATATATATATTTTTAATTTTTGAGGCTTTAAGATACTTTTGAAAAATAAATTTTTTGAAAAATGCAATATTTGAAATTTAAAAGCATTTAAAGACATATAAACTATTATATGGTAATGTCTTCATTACCATAAAGGCAATTTATTTTGTCTTTTAAACCATCAATTTTTTGTTTATTTAATCAACATGTATTTGCTATACCTGATTATTTTATATGCACATGTAAAACATAAAATATATATATAAAAAATAAAAAAATTAAATTGTTAATGATCAAAAAATATTTTTGATACTTATTATTTTTTATTAATTATTAATTTTTATTTATCAATTATAAATTTATCAATAATTAATTATGCACGCATGCGCAGAAATTTCACACATCAACTAATTAATTATGCATGCATAATTAATTTTAGCATAAATTATGATAAGTTATTGCATAAGTTAAAATGGCGGACTCTGTTAGGGTCGGTTTTTTTATCTACTGATGTACAAGTGACGCATCCTGCGACCTCTGGCCGCACTTACGCTGCCCTACAACGAGATTGCCACAGTCTTTGCGATGAATTCCCAGATCTATTCAAAGATGAATTGGGATGTCTCAGTGACTTTGAACTAGAGGTGAAGTTCAAGTTTGATGCATAACCGGTTTTTCACAAGGCACGGCCGGTTCCATTTGCTCTTTGAGATGACCTGGCGAAAGGTTACGAAGAAGGCATCAAGGAGTCTGGAAGCCAGTCCAGTTCAACGAATACGGAACGCCAGTGGTACCGATTCGCAAAACGCATAGTACGGGCACCCTGAAGCCCAATAAGATCAATCGATGACGCCAACGACCACCTGGGTAACCTGAAGGTTCTACTCTCTCGTCTGAACGACAAAGGACTCAGATTAAATCGTGACAAGTGCAAGTTTGCACAACCTACTGTGGAATACCTTGGAAACACCTTGTCGGCAGAAGGATCATTAAAAAGATTGAAAGTCTTGGCAATACCACCTCCTACAGATGTGTCAACCTTAAAATCCTTCTTGGGCTCAGTGCAGGTCTACGGGAAGTTCATTCCTAACCTGGCTACCATGTCAGAGCCACTGTAACGCCTGACCAAGAAAACTAATCCTTGGAAGTGGGGTGAAGAACAATAAGCAGCTTTTTAGCAGTTGAAGACAGTGCTAACCTCGGATCAAGGCCTTGTGCACTTCAATGCAGACAAACTTATTGGACTGGCTTGTGACGCATCCAATGTTGGAATTGGAGCGGTCTTGTTTCATCGCTATCCGGACGGAAGCGAGCGCCCACTTGCCAACGTGTCCAACACTCTCGCGGCTGCAGAAAAAAAACTACAGCCAATCCACAAGGAAGCTCTGGCTCTCATCTTTGGTTACGATTTTGACAGGGAGGAAAGTGGTGAAGACATGGACAAGGTATGTGCTATCAAAGTTCTCAGTCTTCAAATCAGACCTGTTGATTCCAACATCCTCCGTCATGAGTCAGGAAAAGATCCAGTGATAGCTACAATGATGCGCTACATCCGCGAAGGGTGGCCACTGAAGCAAACTGAGATCAATGAGGACGTCAAAAAGTATCAGAAGCTGTCGGACTCACTCAGCGTCTGCCATGGATGTCTCCTCCAAGAGTTGTGATTCCGCAAAGCTTGCAGTTTAAGATCCTGGAAATACTACATCTAGGACACTTTGAGATTGAACGCATGAAGCAGTTGGCAAAAACTGCTGTCTACTGGCCTGGCATCGATGCTGCCATTGAAATGATGTTACGACCATGTGATTCATGCGAACAGCATCAAATCCTCCAATACACCCATGGATGCTTCCAGAAAAGCCCTGGAGTCGACTTCACCTGAATCATGCCATCAACTTCATGGGTAAAGACTGGCTGGTGATTACAGATGCTTACTCCAAGTATCCGTGCATTCATCTAAATCTATCCACATCCTCTAGAGCCACCCTAAACTTGCTGGAAGAAGACTGTGCTCTCTTCGCATACCCTCACACGCTGGTAACTGACAATGTGCCTACATTTACATAAGATGAATTTCAGAGCTGGTGCTAGGAACAAAGTATCACGCACTTAACAGGAGCGCCTTATCTTCCTGCTACCAATGGAGCAAGCAATGAAGAAGTCTTCTTTACCCCTAAAGAGAGCTCTCCAAGAGTTCCTAATGCAGTACCGGAGAACGCCTACATCTTGTTGAACTTCTCCTAGCGAACTCTTGATGTCCAGGCAAATACGGACAAGAATTGACACCCTGCTGCCCTCACCAGCACACATAGCCCAGGGTAAGCAGACCAAGGAGGCATCCAAATCTGAGAGGTCTCCAAACTTGGCAGGTGTCTCGAAAGTGACCAGACGGTACAAGGCTGGAGATCCAATGTATGCACCTAACTACGGACCTCGCCGAGAGAAACATCCCCGATGGGTACCAGCTATCGTCAAGAAAGCACTTGGTACTCGCTGCTTCAACGTCAAGGTCGTTCTTAATGGTCCAGTTTGGAGACAACACTGGGAACAGCTGCAACCACGCTACGCAGCTGAGGAGAACAACAAACCTGGCGAGGTAACAAACGTTTCTGAGTTCATGACTGAACATCCAATGGAGGAACAAGACATGCCTCAAACTCAGAGAAAGACTGAACAGTTCCAGCCCAAGTCCAAGGTACCTGCTCCAGAATATGGACCGGACGATCCGAGATGATCCAAGCGAAAAACCAAGCCAAAAGAAAAACTATATCTTCAATGGCAGTTGAACTCTGGCAAAAAATTCCTTGCCATCTCAAAAATCTCAGCTGTAACACTTTTTAACAAAAAAATCAAAGATTTCATTTTAAATGAGCAAGTTGGCTTACAATAACTATTACACTTTCATCGATTGTTTCCGTTAGTTGCTATATTCTCACTTTATAATTTCATATTTTTGTTACTGCGCCGCTGTTGTGGCATTTGCCATATTTTCGTCACGCGCTGACTGCTTAGTATTGTGTATGAGGTTGCAACATGTTCTTTGAAACCTTCAAGGACTAGGAGGCTAAATAGAAAGCCTCACGGTTATTTTAGCCCCTAGGAATTTCTTTCTTTTCAAAAGCAAATGGGAAAAATATTCACATATATTAAACTTTTACACAAGCTTTTTTTATTGATTAATTCAAATGTACCGAAACTATGAGAAATGCAAATAAAGTAGCATTCAAAGGACCCAAGGAAGAGCGAGAAACGTCACAGAAATATATAGCCTTTATTCTTTCTATTTTTTTTTGTTTATGATAAAAAAAGGTTTTTTGGATTTTTCAGCAATCATTAGCAATCATGGAAATGTACATGTTTTCGCTGCTGTTTCACTGTTTAGCAGTGCCCACTTAACAATGTTTTACCACTCTCTTATAACATGTGGTTCATTGGCTACTTTGGAGCACAGTTACTTCTGATAAACTTTGTTTTGTAAGCATTAACCTCCACCGCTTAAATGTGAGCTCCCTTTTGGCGAGTCGTAAATTATGGAGTAACTAGCTATTTCCATCACAAAATGCTCCTGGTCACTTTCGATAGCATTTACATTGACGAAACTCAAACCTAGCGAGTTAAGAGGATAGAGTTAGTCTTGCATAAAGATAATTTATTGCGGTACAACAAGCTCGATTTAACCAGGTATTTTGATATAATCAAGAAGTAATGGTAACTCTTGATGTAACAGTGAGTTTTAAAATTATTTTGGTGGTTTTATGGAAACATTATTAACTACGCATATTAGCCTAATTACTGCTTTTTGATGCTTCTTAAGTTTAGAAATTTCAATATTTGTGCTAATAGTCGTTATTTTGAAAGTGTTTCGCACCTAAAAACATGTCTTTTGACAAGTCGGTATGTACTGCGCAAACGGTTCTCGAAATATCAAACCCAATTCCTAGTTGTTTTACCAAAGAAAAATAATAGTACTCCGCGTCTTCTGGCACTTATCATTTAACAAGGAACGTCTATTTTTTAATGTTGTAATTAAAACCGTATAAAGAAACTTTTCTAGTATCTTTTTTTTCTGACGAATTACAGTAATGCCACGGTTTTTCAAAGGTCCTGCATACCAGGTGTTTGCTTTTATGTGAAGTTTTTAGCAGATATAATGTTCTGTTCTCAAAGCGCCTTAATATTTTTATGCCAGACTAATGAGCATTTTTCTCGCTGTCGGCGCACTTGTTTCATGGCTTATTGGTTAAGTTTGTAGAGACCATAGACGTATTAACTGGCCTCAATTGTAAGAATCTTTGCCTTCAAATGTAATAACTGGCTTCAAATGTAATAATCTTTGGCCTTTAATGTAATAACTAAATATCAAGTCTTTTTATAAATAAAAGTGATAGCAAGTGAGCTTTGAAGCAAGAGGTAAACCTTTAAGAGCAGGCATTTTTTAACTGAATTTTTTGCTCAAGAAAATGCTGAAAAGAAACTCTTGATCATAATGTGAGCCACACAATATGCATATTCGCAAATATTCGAGGCATCGTTAACTATAACCAAACAAATATATTCGTTAGTGATACTATAAAGCTATTCTTTAAATCTGAAAGCCTTGAAGTCTTAGAGAATCTTTATAATTTTGGAGAAAAAAATGTTGAAAATAATTTCTAAGACTAAAAATATACTTCTGTTTCTAACCCTAAAATCCGTTTTTTGTTCATATTTTTATTTTTACCACTATGCTCATAACTATAATACGCGCGGGTCGCCCGAGTTTAAATTGCGATGCAAATCTGATATTCACTGTCGTCAGTCTAACTGTTTGAATACTTTTTGAGGTCGAGCGTTTGAATGGGAACTCGAAGAAATGTGTTTTGATATATTGTAGACTACGATGCTAATATCGTTTTATTGTTCTCCACTTACTTTTAGCCAGGCCAGTTATTGCATTTGTGACCAAAGGTTATTACATTTGAAGCTAGTTATTACATTTGTTGCCTTAGCATTTCAGACTTTTGACTTCTATAAGGGTTGCATGGAATTTTAGCACATTGCATATTTAAATTAGCAAGAGAAGTTATTCACAATTTTTACTATGTGATAAATAAAAGCTGGATGCTTCTATAGAAATAGATTTAGAAACTGTTTTTAAGTTACACACCATCGAAAAAGAAAGCAAAACACTGACGTTTCGGACATTAGTCCTTCGTTGAATTGTCGTCCGTGAAAAATAGGATATTTTTAGGTTATGCAGCTGCTAAACAACACATTGACTCCGAACGGTAGCAAAGGCTGTCGTAGCTGATACAATGCTGAATCGTTTATTCCTGGATTGAACTTTCATTTGTACCTCATGGATGACGTCAGTCATCGATGATATTTAGGAGTGAGGAGTATGCACTCACTCACTCGGCTGTAAACTGTTAATTAGGTGATTAAACCCGACCATTCGCCTTCAAAGTTGATTTTCTAAAACCAATGCTCTAGCCATTGAACTATGCCGAAATTGCCTGCAGATATCAAAAAATTAATCTTTTAACTTCTTTTAAAATACCTCCTGGATTAGACTTACTGTAGATTTAAGTACTGGGCAAGAGGGAGAAGAATTGGTACAAATTTAACTTTCAAAGACTTTAAGCGTTGTTTGCTTTGCGAGCAGTGTTTGACGTCTCAATGGAAAAAGCTTTTTATAAAACTGGACTACCGCGGGGAAAGTTGGCCAAAGGTCTGAAGGGGTTAAAAGACTGTAACTGGATATTTTGTTGGCTTTAGCTTTGGCCAGTTGCGACAAGGACAACTGACAGAAGAATTAATGTGTAATTAATGTCCGAAAAGCGCAATCTGCAGCCCTTTGAGTGTTAAAACATTGCTTTAATTTCGTCCTTTACACACTAAATTTGAGGTATGTAAACTTTAATTTACTTTCTATGAAACTGCACTGTAAAACGTCTCTCAAAATGTTAACTTCTAGCATAGTGCCTAACAGGCCCTAGCAATTAAAATTGATATCTTATATCTCCTTATTTGTTTCATGAACGCTAAGCTACTAGCTTTGTAACATATAAATTCATCCATGAGGGGGCTCACTGGGCTTTTGATTTTGAATTCAGTTAGTTTACACTGAAACAAAATGAAAAAAGTTATAAAAACACACAGTGCTATTAATTTTATGTTTAAACGCCTTTTTTTATTTCTTGCAGAGGTTTACAATCCAAAAACAGTTCGACTAGGCATTAAAAGTAAACAGTATTTTGAGGGAGATTGCAACAACAAGACGGTACAAACAGAAATAAAGAAGAAGTTTCTTAAAATATTTAAAAAAAGTTTGTATGGGAAGTCCGCAGGTGGCTGTACCGGAATCAAACTGTGTAAGGTAGATGGTGTCGTGGTCAGGTGTGGAAAAGTTAACTTGACATTATTGGACGGAAGTGGGAACAGAAGAAAAAGATACATCGGCAGTTTCCCCATCATAATTGAGTTTTTTGTTACTGCAACGTTGAATGAAACAAGTGAAAATGTAAATGAGGCCGAATCTAGGAAGCTGAAAGAAAGTTTACCTGGAATTGTTGAAGTAAAAAAAACAATGGAAGAACTTTCTCAGCAATTGAACAATGGGCAAAAAGAAGATGTTGTAATAGAAACTAAAAAGATAGAATATCGTTGTGATTTGGGCCAGTTCTTAAAAGAAGGAACAAAATGCGGTAAGTTATATATTAACATACAAATACCAGGTGGTTTCTTCACACCTTGTCTTTAAAAGTGGACTTTGCTACTTAATATCCAATATCAAGCAGGCTGCGCATATAAAGTTGCAAAGCGTACTTCTAAATCAGTTGTTCACTCATTTAAACTTGAAATTGAATATCTAATTTTCATGTTTAATTTGCCTTGCAAATTGGCCTCTAGCTAAAATTGAATTGGTCACCTAAGTTAGTATATCCTGCATATCGATTAGGTGGCTCTGCAGCCAGCAGGGTTGTCTCGATAGTGTAGTGGTATCACATTCGGACATGAAACCGAGAACGTGAGAACATCTTTTCTTCTGAAGAAGTTTACCATAATGACATTATAGCAGCTCGTGAACTTCTATATATATATATATATATATATAAAATGAATGAGTACTTCAAGACTTGAATTATTTCATTGCTTTGTTGCTACAAGCTGGTTTCGTATGGCCATCATAGATGACCACACTCGTCAGGCAAG
>ERZ1740055.127-NODE-127-length-14811-cov-6.605245_pt1 | contig 14811 bp, 11 predicted proteins | sample MGYA00581747_ERZ1740055 | MGnify/ENA primary metagenome ERZ1740055 (study PRJEB43018, sample SAMN04849739) | marine metagenome | isolation source: floating plastic debris | place: Pacific Ocean | collected 2008-08-28 | study: EMG produced TPA metagenomics assembly...
ATCCGATCTTACTCAACTTTGTGTAGGACAAACTCCACTCCCCCCTCCCCCACCCCCTACCCTTCCCCCTTCTCCCACCCCTACGTTTCAGTTTGTATGTTAGCAGCCTGCAATGCGTCGAGATTTTAAATACGAACCAACAAAACATGTAACTGTTTTTGAATCGGAAAAAATAAGCAAGAATCTAGCGTACAGTCTAAGTATATAGTTTCTGTCGTGCTTTTACCGGCGTTATGACATTCAGTCTTCTTTATACATTCTACTTTCACAGGTGATTTAAATTCTAAGCAAGACAACCGGAAGAATCGTCGCAGAACTGACAATGAAAGTCATAAAGTATGTATATACAATTAAGTTTTGCGGAAACACCACCAAGTGAAGAAAGCCATTTCTCCGTTCACAATTAGGAATTGTCCCAACTCAAGATACAATATGATTCAATAGCTAGCTTAAGTGATTCGTAATGTCTTGTTCTATATTAAGCTACACTTCATAAACATATGCATCCTACAGTAATCTCTCAGACTGATCCAATTTATACTTGCTCTAATATATAGCTTCCACCACAAACGGCGAGCTGAAACCAAGATGATATTAAAAATCTTATGAACTTGCTCCCTGCTGGGTATGGCGTCAAAGCAAAGTTGATAAGCCAACATCAAATCTCCGACAACAAGGCAGATACAAAAGCAATAACTTTTTGTTTTGTTGTTCTTGAGAAATTTTTATTGAGGCTCGTTACACACATTGAATAACAGAACTAAAATAGAAAAATAAAGTTTTGTCATTAAAAATCATTAACTCCAATAACATCACTTATTTAAATAGAACCGAACTATTATATTTTTAAATCTGAACTTTTTCAAACGCCAGTGAAAAAAAAGAAATTCTTAATTTTTGATGACGTTATTAGTTATGAATGAACACGATTTTTTTTTATCAATTGTTATGTATTGCCTATTGGCGAAATTTAAAGTTTATGTAAAACAAAAGTTTCCTTTATTTTTTTTCGTAGTTACTGTTTCACAAATAGTAGTTTTACAAATAGATAAGCTCTACACCGCAGTGAAAAGTTTTAAACTGACGTTTCGGACTGTAGTCCTTCGTTGGAGTGAATAATGCAATTTAGCATGAAGCATTCACTCCGACGAAGGACTATATTCCGAAAAGTCAGTTCAAAAATTCTTTTCACTACAGTGTAGAACTTATCTATTTGTAAAACTTTTTCTGTAGAAACATCGACGCTGCATTCCATTTATGTTTTATGTAGTGTTTAAAATATAATTCCTCTAAGAGTTTTGTATGTTTTGCTTAGTTCTCTAGTTTTTTTCAAAAACAAAATTTAGCGCTCGTTTGTTCATACTTGAAATATTTTAACTTTAAAAATGCAGAAATTGCAACAAACCTAAATCTTCAGTAAATAAATAAATTCACAAATACACAAATTTTAAAAACTGATGTTGCAGATTATTCCCAAATCGTTGTGGAAGTTCGAATAGTAAAACTACGAAATCGTAGAGAGAAATTTGTCGCCAAATATCAGTAAAGTCGTGCAGTATACATTCATTCAATGAGAAAAAAGGGTAGTAAATGGACATAGTCCGGCTTAGTTAAGAACTTAATGAATGTTTAAAATGTTATAAAAATAACCGCTTCAAAAACAATTTATTGATAAGTTTTATGACGATATAAGTACAAAATTTAATTTTTAAAGACATCAATGACAATCTAAAACTGCATTAAATAACTTTACGAATATTATAATACGTCAAAAAAAGTACGTAAAGACTATGAACAAGAAAAATGCTGAACAAAGTCACAGATAATGGCAATTTATGTGCTTTTTAGATCCTCTTGGTTGCTTTTGGGGAATGGAAAATACAAACACAAATTTACCTCCATTACTCGCAATTACGTGTAAAATATCTTTTAAAATTTGAGCCTGAAGTCACAACATTTTCAAAACATTTTAGTTTCGTTCCAAATCTTCAACGTTCTTAAAAACATTTTGTTAAAAAAAAGCTGTGACGCGGTTCCAGAACTCATTTCCAGCTGAGATGGTTCGATAATTGATGACCGACGTTTACGAGGTACGATCCGAATCGGAACCCTTTGGTTCTCAGAATCAGACGCAAATATTTTTATGGCGGCTTGCTGTTTCAATATAAAGTAAAAATATAGCTGTAAACAAAGATTACTGTTTTTGTAAACCTTGAAAAATAATCTCAATCTTCTAATATATACGCCTTTCAAAAGTTTTACCTCACGTACTATATACTGGCTTTGAAGATACAGTACAAATTTGCTCACATTTAGGAGCAAAAGTTATAAAGCTGAACAAATACTTTACTTTTTATCACCATTTTCTTCATCAATTATTCTTGGACAAGAAATGAAATAAAGTATTACTAATCGTTAAGTATTAGCAATAGTCAGAAAATGATTACCAGACAAAAATTCCGAGAACTGAATTTTTCGAAGCAAGGTCCTGCTGCCAGAAATATATTATCAAAAGTTCTGTACGAGTGATAACATCATCATGTATTATTTATTTTATTTCTGTCTTGCTAGCAAAGTTAGATACTTCACTTCAAAACTAAAAACACAATTTTTCCTGGGGAAAAATATGCTTACATTTCTGTTTTTGAAAACCATAAACCCGCTAGTTGACTTCGAATAGCCAACAGGTAACCTAAACTATTATTTAGTAGCATTAAAGGGATTGCACTATTGACAATGGCTTTATTTAGTTCCAGATTTGAAATTTTCTTACAAAGATATTCTGTGACTATTTGATTTATCTATCAGTTCAGATGAACAAGCGGGTACCTGAAAATAACTTGTTCAAATCTCGGACTAAATAAAGTTGTCGTTATGATGTTACCCGGCAAAGGCAAAGAATCAGAAGAATACTTAAAAACAAGATTACAGTATAGAATCCTATTCTCAATTATGTATAACTTTTTAATATACAGCACAACTTCTCGCTATTTTGATCAATCGGTTTTCAACAGAAATGATAAAACTACATCTTTGTTTTAATACCAACCCATGCTAATATTCCTTAAAGACAATTACATGCAAAAAGTAAGAGAATCTCCACTAAAACATATCAATTCAACATACTTTACAGAAAGAAAAAAATTCTACAATTTTTCTGATAAGGTTAAGTTTCAATATAAAAACGGTTTATGTTTTCAAAACAAATCTTTTGATTTAGTGAACACAAACTTCTGAAAACGGTAATTATAAGTCCGGGCGCACGAAAGTTCGCGTTCATTTGGTTTTAAAAATATACTTTTCAGTTTCACCTGAAGAAAGGTGCAAGTCTTAAAAGTAACTATTTCGTTCTCAGATTTCCGCTAAAACCACTGTTCAAAAGTTAGAGTCAGGGCGACTACACATCTTTACACCCAATTAATGCGCCTTTACAATGTAGAACAGATTATTTCTAGAGGTGATACCAACTGGCTTCCAAGATTAATTAAGAACCTAAACGAAACTTGGAGTTGGTAACATGTAAATTTTTCAAGTCCAAGCAGTTCAAATTGGGTTAAACCGGCCACTGATTTACTACTCTTTTTGTAAGAGCGTACAATTTTGGTCGAAATTGATTTCCCTTTATTATTTTGAAGCTTAAAAATGTTCCTTAAAAGTTCTTAAATCCAAATGATAGTATCAGGTTTGTAGTTGTTTTTGTCGAAGAATGTCCCTTTTCTTTGCATCTTTGAGCAAAAAATGTTGCGTTCTGCCTGTTGTACTAACACTATTTTTCAAAAAGTACAAGACGTTTGGCAATTTAATAATCATTTATAGTCGTATTTATAAGTTTAGTTTTACTTGTAGGCATGCATTGTTTCATTTTTTCCCTTTCTGAGCCGCAGTTATGTTCTACTAACCCGCTAAAGTTTTGTTTTGGAAATATATGTCAAAAGTTTAATATTTCCACTGTATGTTCAAAAACACTTGCGACAAAACAAACATGAAACTCAAATTTTCAAACTAAAAAATACTTTTGCTTATTTTTTTAAAAATTTAATTAGCTGATAAGTTAGTCTTCACAACTAAATTTTAACGGTCACGACCGATGAACTACTCACCAAACATGCATGACAGATGTTGCACAACTGATTTTTCGTAAATGCAATGCATGCTTACTTGCAGCATGGTTAAATCAAATCAAATCAAAACAAAAAAAGCAATACAGTTAACAAATACAAATAAAGTTGCTGAAATAAAACTGTTACTATAACAAAAATTTTAAAACAGTATTGCTTTCTTGGGTTCAGCGCAGGAAATATAATTGTAAGACGATGTTGAATCGGTTCGGAACTACGGAAGCAAGTTCACTGCTGAAACAAGACGTCATAAAATTACCCATTAAAAGGAAATGGCTTTTTTAAAAATAGGTCTTTGACGCAAGGAAATCATATTTTGAACAATAAAGACATTAGCACATTTCGAGGGAATTTGTGGATCGGGAATATTGGTACCGCGATAGCGCGGGGCAGCATCCATTGTTCAAATGCATCCGCACTTCAAAATGTCAGAACCAAACGGCCACATTTATCACACTAATTCAAAGTTTAGTGGCAAACTCTTTTGATATCTCATTCATTCAAAAGGGAAATAAAGAGCTAATTTCAAAAACAGGCAGTCAATTTGTACTGTTGAGTCATCTTAATATCAACGCTTTCGAGACAACGATCGATTGTTGTCTTTCTCTAACTCAAGCACCTGTAACTTAAGAGCTTGTCTTCATGAGCGTTTCAAGCAAATAATAACTGGTATTTAAAAAAGTGCCAAGAGGTGTTGTTACTGACATCTGTGCGCTGCCTCTATAAATAAACCTTAATTATGATAATAGCCCGAGGATTTAGCAACTAATTTGAAATTCTTTAGAAATAGAGTTTCACTTTCGCAAGAAACAAGTAGCGTTGCAAAGTTACAAATGAACACACTCATAAAACAAGAACAATGGTTTTGAAGAGCCATAGGATAAGTTACTTATTAGTGTATATCGCCAGAGAAGAACACGGTTGGTTGGTCATGTTGATTTAAAAAAAAAATAGAATAAATGGCTAGCTCTTATGTGTGCTTAAGAAACTTGACCAAACAAAGAAAGCTATTTTTTGGGGCGCAAGCAGAATCGTATGCCATATTAGATACAAACAAATGCAAGAATCAAAATTTCTGTTGGGCAAAAACTCGTTTCTATTGATCGATGCTTCTTTGCTTTGTGAATTTTTACCGTCCAGGTGCCAAACCAGAGTTTATTTCAAATGGCAGGAAAATTCACTTTGCGAAACAACGAAAGTTGTTCAGTTTAATAGAAAGCGAGCTTCTTCATTTTTTGTTAGTTGTTGCTGCGGCATGGACTGTCTTACTTATCACAACAAAGCTAACGCGCGTAGTCATTCTCAGCCAAAATAATTAGTGTTCATCTATTTAGAGTGAGCATAGTTTTCCTGTTTTGTTATAATAATGGCGTTTCAGCCCTTTGATTTAATATAGCTTTTCTGCTTTCTTTTTAAAAAAAGCAATCGGTAAGTACAAAGAAAATGGGTTTCCCATCATGGTAAAGCCCCAGTTGCCGACAAAATAAACGTTCCCAACATTTAACTTTAACAAATTTAATCGTATTCGTATTTTTCAGTAATTTGTTAATTATAGCCTAAAGGAGAATTACAAAATAAAACATTTTAACGACATGAAAAGTCAAGAACCAACTGCAACGATCAAGGGAAACGTTACGAGCGATTAGAATTACATTTTCAGAAAACCTTCATGGCATGGGATGAGTTATCAATTTCATTCTTACAAAATATTCTCCATCTACAGTTCGCATATTACAAGTAAAATAGAAATAAATTATGAGTTAATGAGAAGAAAGGATGTTGTAAAAATTATGAAATTACAGAAGCAGATATAACACACTTAAAATCAGTGTGGGAAGACTAGGCAAACAGTGTATCATTGGAAGTGAATCAAACTTTCATTGCCCAATTATAAAAGTGAGTAAGTCCGAAAAAGTAAAGCGTTTCCAAGTTGACCTTCATCGAACGAACCCTTTATTAGTTCAACAAGTGCTTAATGACAAAAATCTCGTTTTCGTAAAACTGCGGTTGCTTTTAACATAATTTCAATGAATCTATATCCCTTCGATTTCCTGTTGCTCAAATTGTTTTTATTTGCTTTCTTTCTTTCTCATTTGCTTATTTTAAACGAGTTGTCTTTCAAAGGTCGTCTTTCTGAACAAGCACTGTTGGCAGCGCCTATATAGTAGCAAACATGTTCAATGATTTAAAAACAAATCAGTAATACAGGAAGTTTTCTCATAAAAAGAACAGTGCTTGAAAGTTGGCGTTTTGAGAACCGGTCAAGAAGATTTTGTACTCATGAGTGCTTTTCAATTTTCAAACAATGGGGAAAAACATTTTCAAATAACAAAACTTATCCATTTCTCTGATGGCTTGCATTTATTTCCCCCGTTATCTGCAGTTCTTTGAATGGGAGTCTTTGAAAATAATTCCTCTTGACAAGAGGCGATGTGTCCCTAGGACTAGGTCACGTAATTCTTACATTCTCTTGTGAAGCCGCATGGCGTTTTCTCTACACGCTGTTTTAACAAACATTTTTCCCCGACAAATAAACAGTAATTAACACCACCACGCAAGCAACCAATTAAATGTAAACAAGAACAGCTAACTCGATTCCAAAAGTAAACATTTCAACTTCTTCGTTTTCAAAAAGTAACATCAAGATGCAAAACTTCTAAAAAAGCTGCCAATCGCAGACAATGTCAAGTGTGTGAGAAAAGAAAATTGCTTTTCATTACACATACTGAAATAGTACTATTCAAAGGTTTTTGATAAAAAAAGCTTCATCTTGAATGTTTTCTCTAAAGCCACCCGTTTTGAAATCTTCTACACTTTGCTATATTCTCATCCAATCTTGATTCAATCAGATCAAAGTTATGTAACCAAAGGTAAGAAAACAATGACTTGAAAAAGAAGTTTTCATTTAAAAAAAAGTATTGCTAACGATATATTAAATTCTAATTGGTAGTTTTCAACTTTTGGAAGATTTATGAACAAATCTATTAAGGCAAATGAAGTCGGTTAAGCGAAAGATCTTTTCTAGCCAAATTGGCGTCCAAACTTTTTAGCATTCAAAGAAACATTAATTCAAAAACGGCTGATTTAATAATTTTGCTAATTTGCAAGAACGCTTTTAAGCAAAAGCTGGTACATAGAATCCACCGAGTTGAAAATTAATTTAAAGTTCATAAGCGCTGCTTTATGCTAGTTAGACATTTTTTGTTCAACAAAAGTGAAAGCTACAAACTTGCAAAAGAACCTCTTTTTTTCTTTTCATACTAAAATCTTATAATCAAAACGGAAAGTTTTAATGTGTCGAGTACTTTCTTCTCGTAAACAATGGAGACGGTAGCCGGAATGTGTGCTAAAATGCTACCTCTTTCAGTTTCTTTTCAATTATAGCTGGAGAATATTTTCTTTGTAGGAAAATTACGCAAGCTAGACAAAAACAACAAAACGTGTATTGAAAAGCTTTTCTACTTAAAATTAATTTGTGTTTATGTTAAAACGTCTTGCGTTTTAAAAGTTCTTCTAACTGAATAAATACTGAGCAAGAAACTCGAACGCTAAGCAGGACTATGACTCAAGTTGACAAAACTTATAAACTAGGAAAGCAAAGAACACTAAGCCAAGTTCCCTTGTTTAGTTACATAGTCAAAAATAAAGAAAGAACTTAAACAAAGCCAAAAAGACCATTCGGAGTAAGCTGTTACTGGAAAACAATTCATACCGCCATTATAGTACCTTTTAACATAACTTTTAAAATTGCTTCAGGGATTGAACAACTAGTTTTGAAGCAACGCAACTTTTCTTTACGAAGCCACAAAAGCGGGAACTTGCTGAGGTTTTCCAACGGCATGTAAATATTGACTTGAAATCGTGTCTGGAATTAACGTAAATTGCTTTAGAAGTAAAAAACGCGTTCAAGGGTTACTAAAAAGGCCGCTGGATGACTATTTTCAAGTGTTCCTAGAGGCATGAAAGGAAATAATTAAAAGTTTTATTCTAATTTGCAATATAAAGTTGAATCTGTAAACAATATGTTGAAAGGAGCCGCATAAAAAATACCTCGGGCGCCTACACGCGAGTTGCCTGGTTTACAATTCAAGTGAAGTGCACTTCAAATTCAAAGTTAGCCAAATCTTTTTAAAAGAAAAAAAAGCTGTCGAGTTCGTGCTTAGTCTTTGGAAAAATATGATATAACTAGCGCTATGAGCAAGTACATACCATCACCGAAATACCTAGACTTCTTTATCAAGACAAAATATTGGGGAACACTTTAAACGAAATAGCGAGAAACAAATTTGAATTTCTCAAAACGTTTTATTTTCGTTCATGAGTATACTTTGGAATTAAATATTTTATATTTACAGCATAAAATATTGTTGGTAACGCATAACACTGGATAATTTTACACTCATAGTGTTGTGTGATCAACACACAAGCTCAAATTGTATTCAAACCTTCAATTTTTTTAAAATATTCGAACAGAGCTTTCACTTATTCGTAACTGGGTTATTGTTTATATTGTGCCTACTTTGAAACTGTTCATTAACAAAGAAACTCGCAGAATTGTTCCCAGAAAGTAACAATTTCCCCTACATAGGATTAGTGTTCCACATTGATATATGTTTCGAAAGACGTTTCCATTTTATCGTTTTCTTCCTGTTTTGGAGTAAGTGCAACGATGTTATTTAATTTAGTTAAATGATCATCGTTGTCGATAGATACCGTCAGTTCTTTCTCGAGCTCTTTGCTACTTTTATTCTTGATATTTTCTCCAGCATCTTTTATCGGTTTTTCGTTCAGTTTTTTTACAGTGTTTTCATGTGTTTTTTGATGTTTTCGCAAGTGATCACTCCTCATAAAACGCTTACCACATTCCTCGCAAAGAAATCTTTTTTCCCCGGTGTGAGTTCTTAAATGTCTTTGGAGCTCATCAGATCTCGTGAAGCTTTTGCCGCAGAAAAGCCAGTTACACACAAATGGCCTTTCGCCAGTGTGCCAGCGAAGATGAGCTTTCAAATGCGATGTCTTGCCATAAACCTTGCCACAGCCAGGAATATGACAAATGTGTTGTTTTCTTTTTGTTGTGTTCCCTGTTGTTGCAGCTAGCTGGCAGTTTGGGCATCGGCACCTTCTGCAACGCCTTGTCTGTGTCAGTTGGGGGCTTAGCGAGTACATTTGGCTTGACGACTGAGCAGAAAATGCACTAGGAACATGCAAAGTTGTGGATGGAGCGGGGTGCAAGGATAACGCTGTAAAGTGACTGCTAGGTAAGCCATGGTTGGTAGGGGAGAGACTTGGGTGTATCGAAGCTCGAGGAATAGTCTTGCTAGAATCTACGCTCCACCATGGTAGAGAATTCACATCACTGCACTCCGACTTAAAACTTGCAGCTGAGCACCCAAACCCGGGCATCGTAGTTTGTCTTGAAGATGCTACGGGGCAAGAACGAACTGAAGAACATTGCGGGTGAGTAAATGCCATGCCGCTCTTTGAAGGACTGATTCCGTGAGAAAATGCGAAACCGCGGGGCGAGTGAGACGAAGCCATGTAACATTCTTGAAAGGGACTGAAATGTGGAGAAGCATCGGCTGGCGGAGTAAGTGGAAAGTTTCGTTCTGGATAGCTAGAGTTGATCTGATAAGATTCTGCTTGCATTGAGTTGTACACTTTGCCGTGACAGTCTATATATTCGTGAATAGTCCCAGGTTGTCCAATCCGGCTGCAAGTGGCTGCCAAAAGTGCTAAGGGTGATGGTTTGGATATTTCCTACGAGAAATAAAGAAGGAAATAATTGAACATGAAAACCGTTTCACTATTTCATAAATAATATACTTTAATACAACTCTTTTACGAGTATAAACAGTTGCGATGAATACTTACTCGTCGAAATTGAAATATTTCTGGTCTAGAAAGCGTAGCGGTGGCCATATCTTACTGAATTATCTTGCTACTTTTTAAAACTCGTTTGTCTCGCAGTTCGATGAATCAAGCGACACGAACGCAGTGCGTAGCAAGTGCTAAATAAAATCTACCATCCGTACAAAGCTTTTCAGCTGGTTGGCGAACCGGTGGCGAACCAGGCAGTCTAAATGTAATTAGTCAAACGGTACCGCCTACCAATCAGAAGACGAAGGCGGAGTCTGGGGCTTATGGCCTTCTCACAGAAATGCTGTTATCACAAATAAAGTACTATTATCACCGATGACTAAGGAGGAGCACGAGGGCGGTCAACTAATGAACGCAATCAATGGAAGAGACATTTTACGATCAAGCTTCGATGATCAAAAGAAACCGACCGCCACTCATGGCGCTGATTGGTTGCTGAAATCCAAACACTCAGCATGACAACACTCGAAAGAAAATCATTTGTTATGTTATTGTGTGTTTCCGCTATCGCACCGCATTATTGTCATCGCCTCTGGAAGTACTGTCATCACCTCCAAAAGAGACCGCCTTTATTTGAATAAGAAAGACTAAAGCAATACACTTTTGAAGCAAGCAAACAGCCTATTGTACACGCAACAACGAGTAAACAATTAGTGACTAATGCACGAGGGCTAGATGTGGCTTTTGCGATAAAACTAAAGCAAAGGTGTTAACATTTGAGTCTTTCATCGTGCCGCCGATATTGTCATTCGAATTCGTGCTTCTAGCAGTTGTTTACTTTTGGTAGCTTCAACCACAAAGCCGAGCCCGTGCAAAAATTGATATTTTTCCGGTGGCAATTGTGACTTGAAAAACTACAATTAAAAATACTTCGTGGGAATGACTAAATTTGGTTTTAATGTTTGAGTTATAGACTAAGTGCGACGAAGAAAAAACTAGTCGAAGTTAGGTCAAGAAGTAATTAGAAACCCGCCTAAGATCGCCGCCTCTGGTACCTCCTACCTCTCACGGACTCGCATCTCGTGCCAATCAAAGCAAAATCCGATTAGCCCGTTGAGAACCACCCAAGGAGAATAAGCTGTGGATTTTGTAGACCTTTTACTCCGACTAAACGGAGATATTATGAAAAAGACGAAGATAAAAACCGCAAAATTTTGTTTATAGGTAATTATCTTGCATATTTTTTTCTTGAGATGTCGGCTTCCTTTGAAATCACAGATCAATTTCGACCAATTTCCTTGACTAACAATTAACAAGCTATTCCCACTTCGTGCATGATTTTGTGGCGCCAAATGGCTTTGACAAGGCTTAGATCTTCTGAAATAGCTGTTATTTATTTCATTGCAAATTTTTAAAGTCTCGAGAAGCGATAATCGCCACAATAGGAGAAACTGCAAGAATGAAGGATTTTCATGAGTGAAAGTTTTCGCTAGTCCCATTAGTTCTTTCTTTTGTTCGCGTTGAAAACCAAAACACACTACCACCAGACAGATAATACTGCAGATTTGTTGCCAATATCTTTCGTAGAGAACGGAAGTTGGCACCCGTGAAATTCAAACTTTATGGATATGTATAATTTCATTTTGCCATTGGTGGGGCATAGATTTCACTGTATTTGAAATTTTGATGTTTGATGGCACTTATGTGAAATGCGTCCATCGTGATGCGAGCTTTATTGAAAACTCATTGAGATAGTAAGATATGGTTTGCAATGCAACCAATACTACAAAAGCATAGCTAGATAGGAAGATTATTCCGCGGTTTTTAATGAGAAGCGAGGCCAATACGAAATGAACCATAAACTAGCGTCGTAAAATAGCTTGTACTCCTCGGCAAGATGCTCTTTATGCTCATCAATAGTAAATACAGACATTTGTTTTATAAAAATTCGAAAATTATTTAATCAAGAACGGAAAGAAATTGTTTACTAATCACTGAAATGGCCTAAATCTCTGTTTGAGCAACTTACTGCAGATTAGAACAGTGCGTATTGCAAAGTCATGCAGCGATTTTTATTGATTTCTAAAATATGGTAGCGTACTAACAAAACAGCGTGTCACACGGCTTTTCACTTTATGATAAACTTAAGGATGAGAAAGAAGTAATAAAGTATTGCAGGAGCCACAAACTACAGGGTTCCATTCATTATTCCACTTTTTTCGGCATATATCAGATTCAAGCATCGTGCTATGTTCAGAATGAATTTGCCGAAAATCAACTTTACGTGTAAGACATAAATCAATGTTTCTTGTGCGGTAAGTTGTTTTTCGTTTTTTCAATTAAGTAAAACAAACGAAACAGTGAAATCTGCTACTCCAAACACAATAAAGAAAAGAGATATCAAAGCTTTAGGAGAGAAATCGCAAGCAGAACAAAAAGGTCAAGATATTCACGCTTTTCTTTTCGCATTTCTAGAATTTGCATAAAGTTGAGCTCGCCGGCTCGCTTTTATTAATGAAATGTTTACATCTTTGTATGTTTTGGCCACTAATTAGATAAATATTCAACCAGTCGGAAAAGTTAAAAGTTTCAACTGACATTAGTTGGATCGATAGACGAAAGCTTCCGAGATGAAACAAAGATAGAAAAATCTTTTCCATAAAACCACGGATACCTTTTTTCCCACCAAAAATGCCTCAAAGCAAACATTCCCTTGTGTTTACATTTCCACTGAAGAGAAATAATTCAAATTTTGCTCTCATTCGTTATCGCAATTTCGTCGGCGTTAATTCTGTTTACAATATTTACATAGTACTGTGCTAAAATCAACTGACCACTTCGATTTTTTTCTTTGGTTAATTGTACAGAAATATAGTTTGCGATTTTGACTTAAATCTCTATTTTTCTACCATAACTCGTCGCTATTAATCTAGAACAAAAAATATTGGGAAGTTTCAATAGCCGTATGCTTAAGAAAGGAAATTAGTTTAGTGCCGCGAAATGTGAACCATCCGTTTTCACGCTGAGTTGTCGGTTTTATATTCTTTATTGATATACATTTTCATAACTCAAATCCTAGCTGGAAAAATCAAGAGAAAATTTTCATTATTCTAGAAATTGCAGTGTAACGACTGCTTAAAAACTTAGGGCGGCTTGTTGTCTGAAATGATTTGCGAAATCCTTTTGAAAAAGAGCTTTCAACTGAGATTTCCGATTATATTACTTTAAGTCAAGATCCGAGACTTTTATTCTTCTTCACCATAAATAAATTATCACATTTGTTTATGAATGAACAGAAAATTCATTCTTAAAGCTGACGAACTTAAGGTATCATTTTATTGTTTTTTAGAAATTTGTGTTTTGTATTCTGAATAAAGTGTATTTTTCTCAAAAGCAAAATTGATTTATTTCTACATTTAAACAAGTATAATCTAAGCGCGCAACAACAAAAAAGAAATAGCATTTAAAAAATATTGTTTCCATTTGCTATATTTATACAGAAGTCAAAACATTAAGATTCTATGATAGCGGTGCGAAAAACACAACTCAAGAAAAAAAGCAATCTTATTTCGATAACAAAATTCACAAGTAGAACAAAACAAAACTTTTTCCGAAACAGAAAACTTAACATAATATGTTGGTAAAAGAGAATTATATTTTGTCGACTTGTGACAGTTTAAAAGCTCTTCGGAGTTTCAACATAAATTACGTAAATAGAGTTAGCTCAATGATATTAGTATGGCTTAAGTTTTCTCTCGACTGCATATGTGATCGAGCGGAAAACTTGTGTGTTGTCCGACAGCTTAATTTTCAACCATTTCAACTTCACAGTATGAATATCGCTTTTAAAAATACTTTTGGCTCGCTAATTCGAATAAGCAATGAACTGACGAAAAAAAATACGTAAGGCATTTTCAAAGCAATTTCAAGGCATTGAAACCTTTTGAAATCTTCAAGTGAAACCCGCAAATTGACAAGTACACGGGACACGTTTGACTGAACCATCAAAAGGATTGATTCTATTTGCATTATGGTTTTTCTCACGAGAGATCCAAGGGAGAGAAATATTGCATAGTCTTATAACAGCTAGCTCATCTCCGTTGACACAACCAAAAAATGTGAATTCGGTTGAGAATTCCCGCAGAATTTTGAAGAGCGAAATTTCCGACCTCAATTGTTTGGGACCACGGCTTTTAAAAAAATGATTTACAGGCAAACACAAAATTGGTAGTAAAGCGACTGCACTTTTTTTAACTTCAAAAAATGTTTTTCTCACTTTATTATGGATGTTAAAACAAGAAAAAGCTTTTTTGTCCGAGGTTCTTTACGCGAGTGTTGTGTCTTGGTCTAAAGTGTTTCAAATTTAAGACTAATGTTTTTAAAATGCAAGTGGAAAACAAGTGACATTTAAAGGAAAAATATACAAAAGCAACCTCGCCGCCTATATTATGCTTTCTCCAAGGTGAAATATCTTACTGTAAATAGGTAGAAACAGACCGTGTTAACTTTGACTTCAAGAGAATAATGAAACACTACCACAACAATTTATTAAGAAAGCTACTTTATTTAAAATCGTCAATGTTTAAAATAATTTTGACAAAACTGTTAGTATAAGTAACTTTTTAATTTTTGGTAATTTTCAAGGTCCTAATTTCACTGTTGAAAACCACATTTATTCGTATGACTGAGTATAAATTGTGTTTCCCACCCTAGATTCTAGTTTAGTCGCAATTTTTAATACAATTTTTAGTCGATTAACCATTGGCTATCAGCTCCGTAATGGAAATTCCGTTTTAATATTATTGCAATTTATGTCATCTGATACCTATTTTTATGAATAATAAATTTTAAAATGGAAAATATATAATAATAACGT
>ERZ1740055.128-NODE-128-length-14769-cov-8.503262_pt1 | contig 14769 bp, 2 predicted proteins | sample MGYA00581747_ERZ1740055 | MGnify/ENA primary metagenome ERZ1740055 (study PRJEB43018, sample SAMN04849739) | marine metagenome | isolation source: floating plastic debris | place: Pacific Ocean | collected 2008-08-28 | study: EMG produced TPA metagenomics assembly...
GTATGCGTGTAGATGTGTTTTTTTGTTTAGGCTGAAGTGCTTCATCACGGGGAAGCTATTTTACTAACACAAATTTTTACCAGTTTCAGGCCTCACTGTGGACAAAATAGTGTTGCTCGGTCACATTTTATCTTATTAATTCACCAGATTTTCAGTTTTTGCCCCCAGAAAGGACTGGGGAGAACAAAAATTTGCATTAATAAAATGGTGTATTGGGTTATAACACACGGACTGTATCACACAATCACTAAAGTATACATGGATGTGATTGGACCGAAAAATCAACCATTTTCATCCTTAAGTTTTTTTTCTGTTTTGCAGCTGACGGAATACGTTCACTTTGTTTTTGCTTCCGTTTTTAGCTATTAAATATACAACTTGTCAGTGAACGAATGGAACGATGTAAACAAGAAAAACTGGTTTGACATTGATAGGCTCTGCAAATACTATCCCTTACTAATTGTCATATTATGAACACAAACAGTATTTCTAACAGTCTGAGCCTGCGAATTTGGCAGAAATAACTATTTTGCTGGCACGGAACAGAAGACTTTTGAAGAGCCAGACGAATCATGGGTAACGTATTTTGGTAATTGTAGGGGTGTTCCGTTTCAAATCATTCATTCTAGGTTCAGTTGTTTGGGTTTTTTTTATCACCGAACTCGGCTTCATTCATCGTTAAAATTTTGTACCTCAGCCCTCAGATTTTGCAGCATCGCAGGTGGTTACTACCACCATGTGGGGGTATACGTTCCCTTTATCCATAATGTGGTTTGGGTTTTCGTATCTGGCGGTGTCGTGTTTTCTTTTATAATTTGTAGCGGATTCCTTAGACTTTGATAAATTTAAACATGCTGAAATGTTTTGGCCGTTTGGCACAGTGACAGTGTGATCATGTGTAGAGAAGTGTTACAGTTTTATATTGTATAACAATGAATTGTCATGACGTAATAAACTGGCTAGGATGTTCACACTGACCTACAGCGCCCTGTATCAATACCGTTGTATTGTGTCTGAGTGTGCAGTGTAAGCAAAATTACTAGTTTAATGGTCTAACGTTTCTTCAGCGCGGAAAGACCGCTAATGAAAGATTTTCTATTAATGTTGGATCCGGTGCTCTCGTGTTCTTATTTTTATAATTTGTAGCGGATTCTTTATACTTTGATAAATTTAAACATGCGTAAATGTTTTGCCCGTTGGGGACGGTGTCAAGTGTGATCATAAGTTGATAGGGGTTACATATAACAATGAATTGTCATGACCCAAAAAAAACTGGCTAGTTGGTTCACGCTGACCTACAGTCCCCTATATTAATACTGTTGAATTGTGTTTGTGTGTGCAGTGCAAGCAAAACAAGTTTTTCCAGCGTTTATGCAATATTTTGATGCTTGAATTAGTTTTGCAGTCCATGAAATATTTTTGAAATTCTAGTGATACGATGCCTGATTCTACTAATTGAATGGATTCTGCTCTCGTTTTTACTTTTAGTATAATCAGTAGATTTATACATGAACTAAAGATCATTTTTACAAAAATGAAAAAAATTTACGCTTTCACCATGTAATGGAATGAAATAATAATAATATAATGGAATAAACATGAGTATAAGATGACTTTTACAAAAATTAAACAGTGTTTTCACCTAACGTTGCTACAAGTGCCTTGTAACGTTTGGGTTGTCTGATGAATCAATGCGTTTCCAAACTTCAGAAGTCCAGTTATAACAAGTTTTAAGTTTTTAATTTTTCAGTTTCGTTCTGCGTTCATCCTCTTTTTATCATACTGATTGCTTTGAATGGCGACAATCCAACTCCGTTAGTATTTTCTATATTTCCAAGGGCCAAATTTCTGACTGGTTATATGATTTGTATAAATGAATGCTGCGTCGGTGTTTCTGCAGGAACAGTTTTACAAGTAGCTGATTTTTACATCGTAGTGAAAAAGAATTTAAAAAACTGACCTTTCGGACTGTGGTCCTTCGTCGGAATGAATGTCATTTAAATTCTTTTATTTTTTTAAATTCTCTTTCACTACGGTGTAAAATTTATCTACTTGTAAAACTGTGACTTGTTTTCAGGTTTGTTTTTAAAGTCGGAAAATTTTTCCTTGAACCAGGCTAGAGATATTCAAGATAGATAATCAGCTTGAACTCTTATGGCATGGATTTCGACTCTGTTTCTGGAGATTACAAGAGGAACTTGCATTGGAACCCCTCTCAAGTTGATGCTTGCATGCAGTGGTTTAGTTAAACTGGGGTTTACATCAAGTGGTACATTAAACACTATTAGGTTCCAAGTCGAAGTTATTGTTATTTCTTGTTCTGTATAAGGGCTACCAAATTACGATGTACTTGTAGATGGAGACCCTGGAGGAAGTTCGCTTGGTTGATCCTTGTACTGAGTTAAAAAACGATGGAGCGGAGGAACGAGCGGAGTTTTGGGAAGCTGTCTTTTTTGTGATTTCCTAAAAGGTACTCGCTGAAACACAGAATTTGGTTGCTTTTTGTCGCCACCTCCATAATTACCTAATGGATACTTTTTGCTATCAGTATACGAAGGTTTTACCTCAACAACATTAGAGCTCCTGTTGGTTTTGGGTGACGGGACAGCTTCTTTCGAAATAGCTTTTCTCTGCTTCTCAGATACTTTTTTCAAGGGTGGTTCTGGATTTTGCTTTTCTAAAACTGTATTACTGGTTGGCTCTTCTACAGAAGGCATTGATCCCAACAAAGACGGTTCTTCTGTTTCAATATCATAATTTGAAACACCTGAATCTAAGGAAACGCGACTGCGAAGCAGCGGCGGCAGGAAATACGTTGGAGCATCCGCTTGAAAAACAGGAACAGGTGAAATTGTTTTCTCGTTTTCTTCCTCTACCTTTTCATGTTCGGCTTTGGAAATTACGAAATCGTCATCAAACGATAACTGAGTATTGTCAAAGTTACCACTTTTATCCGCATTCTCACTTTGCGCAGGTTTTTTAAGCTGTGGCTCTTTTTGCTTGTTTCTGTCATTCATATGGTCATTTTTGAGTTTTGAAACACGAGAATAAAACTCATAAGAGTTAGACTTATGCGTGTCTACCTTTAGAGTTGGTTCAACATTTTCTTCTTTAAGAACTTTAGTCTCATTATCTGTTTTATCTAAGTCTTCCTTTATCTTAAAGGCATTATGCAAATCTTCACTTTCATCAAGAACAAGATACCTTTGATTTCTTGACTTTGGAGTTGTTTCGCTGATCAAAAAACCGTCTTTTTGTTTAAGACTATTTTTGTAGTAGCAGCAGATCCAAACGCCAATAACAATGATTAAGAATAACGCAGTTGCTAAAAACAACACAACCATCCATCCCATTGATCTAGCTGGGGAAAATATTTTTGCCCCTGTGAGGTTCGGTTGTGGAACTATAGCCGTTGGTAACCTTGAGAACACGTCCAACACTCCAAAAGGTGACAACGCGTCCAACAACGTTGATCGGACATCTCCCACTGGAGTCATCATATCTGTTTTCAGAAATTGTAAAACCTAATTAAATACTTTGTTAGCCACATCGCTCACAGAGTCAGCGCATATTTTCGGTTTTTGTAATTAAGAGAATCTTTGATTGCAGATACTCATGTTTGTTTTCTGTTAACATACCTTTCAACTGGCTGGAACCTTCATTATATATTTACATGTAGTGTAAACATTCAAAAACATTACAAATCAAATTTGATTTGAATCTTACTATCATCATATAGTAGAAATATTGATATTGAAGAAAATCGCAGCATTCGTACAGTGGAGTAACGTTGTTTATATGATGCAAAATGTAAAAAAATATTATTATTTAGAATTACAAGAAATTGTACAATTCCATGAATAACGGCATTTTTTGGTTTTGGTTTTGCAACTACTACATGTAATGTCCTTCAGCCATGCAACGTCACAAGCTTTTTAAACTAAGTCGTTGTCGATGCATATGCCCGCGAGAGCAACGCTCCTCTTGGTGTCGTTTCCAGTTTCTGTGGACACAAGTAGGAGCCGTCCTAAATTACTCTATTCACATAACATGCAGCATATTTTGCTAATTATCATAGTTGTCGATCATCACTATCAGTTATGTGAACAGAGAGCTTACCTGTTACGAGAGCATCAACAAAGGCACTTGCTCCAAATTTCCCGCATAGTGAGTCGTTGACGATTCCCACAAGTACAGCATCGGTCGAATTGCGTTTGGTACCTTGAACGCTGCGCACAAACAAATCTGATTCGTTCCCTCTTAGGAATGAAGTTAGTTTTCTAACCATCTCTACCCGCCTGCTAGGGTTTTGTGTAAACGATTCCTCGGTATTGTTGAGCATCAACACTAGACTAGGAGTGGAACTACAGAAATCTCCCGGTGTAATGAATACCTCGAAAATATGTTCAGTACTTTTCCCGTCTTGATCGATTGTAAACAACGTATAATTAACTGAGCTTCCATTTTGATATTCAAAGTCATTGAACAATGGTATGCCATAAAGCATGTTAACGTCTTTATCTAGCATCAACCAATTAGAAAAAGACGGCCCTCGGAGACTAAGCGTAATGTTTTTGTGTCCTCTGTCTCGCATCTCGCTCATTACTTTCTCTGGAACTTTAACCCGGAAAAGTCTTCCAAAGGTTGCAACAAGTTGCGACGAGCTTGTACAACGAATTAACTTAATAGACTCAATGTAAAAGAAAGGTGCTATTGCTTGTTTTAACTGGTCAAGAATTGTTTCTTTCGGAGTAAACATCTTGCTGAATACATATTCCACTATAGCCACATCGCAGGTGTTTGTACAGGTGCTGACAGTAGTGCTTAGTATTGCTGGATAACTGCTGCTTTTTTCGTACTCGACAATATGCCATTCCTCGTTCGGACACATTGTTTTACCTATGTACTTGCCTAATTTCTCTGTCAGATATCGTATTTGAAAAATAGTTGATGTGTCAGTGGGATAAAAACTTTTTACAGAAATGTTGATTTGGTACGTAGGAGAATTTACTTGATTTCCTTGAGGATATACTTGAAGATGTGCAATTGTAAACTTTTTACCGCTGTCAGTTGCCACTACTAAGAAATTATAGCCATCTTTTGGTTGTTCTCTGTATTTACTAGAAGCTGGAAGTGCATATATCGTTTGAGCTTTTATCTGTATCCATGAATTGAATCCTACTGGTTGCATGTCTACCATCAACAACGAAAGCGTAAGGTTCTTAGTGTCTCCATCTTCGCGGTCGTTGAATGTGTTGGCAGGAATTACATATGTCACCATTCCGTAAGAAATATTGATAATTAGCGGCTTGATAGGCCGTTGAAGTCTCGGCGGCTCGTTTCTGTCTTCGCTGCATGGACCTAATCTCTTCTCAAAAACAGATATTACATCGAACTTTGGAAGTAAAGCTAATTTCAAAGAGGGTTCGTTTATTTTCGTTGAGTAAAAATTTGAATTAGATACGTCGCATGATGACTGTGATAATGAACAGAAACTAAATGATACAAGACTCATTGACGGGTAATTTGTTCCTCTTGTAAAGGATACAAAACAGATACCTCCTTTTGTATTACCCACATATGACTCAATTTTACTTCGTAACTTGTAAAGCAGGTAGGCATCAGAAACGTTTGACGCATAATATATTCTTAAGGCTATTGATACTTCATAGTTAATATTTGTTTGGTTCTTATCAAGAAAAATTCTGACTTCTGTTTTCTCAGTAAGGCCTCCCTTGTCACGTGCAAAAAGAAAAAATGTGATCTCGTTCTTTTTCAGAACTTTGATTTGATTTATAGAAAGAACACTATACAATACTTGACTGCTACCGTTAAGGTAAAGCCAAGAATTTTTTCCTAACCGCTCGCCAGAAGTACTTGCAAGAAACAGGGTCAAGTTACTCGTATCACCATCCTCGTAATCTGAAAATGTGTTCGTCGGGACTTTGAAAGCAATCGAGTTACAAACCCCAACATTTGTTATAATTAAAGCATGATTTGCTTTAGGAGGTTGGTTGAGACATGATCCAAGTTTAATTGGATTCACGCTTCCAATAGTAAATTCTGGAGCCATTATTTTTATAAAATTTGGATGAACGAAGCCATTTCCGATACTTAATTTGCTCCACGTATCTTTTATCCTCTGATAATCACACAATTTGTAGTCCATCACACAACTACTCCAAGTAAGGCTGACACGTTTAGGAAAACTTGACGATGAGTTGTAAGATATAACTTTGACCATGAAATCTTCTGTTTTTGATGTTTGAAGAAATATAATCATTTTTTCTAGAAATACTTGTAGCATTTCAATATCAGGTTTGTTGGTTTTTATATAACTAAGAAAATCCATTGTAATCATGTAATTTACAGATGGAACTGGATCAAAAACTGAAACAATAAGACTTGTATTTGTTTTGGCTCCAACGCGGTCAGTTGCAACAATGAAGAACTCGCCTGGCGTAGATACAATTTTCCCTTGAATTTGAAACAATGGCAGGCCAAATATTGTTTGCGAGCTGGAATTCAACTGAACCCAAGAGGAAGGTCCAATATTTTTACCATTATGGTCTAACAGATTTAGTTTCATATTCCTGGTCGTACCATCTTCAATGTCATAAAATGTGTCTTCAGGCACAACAAATTTAAAAGTTCCACATATTGACGTCCTTAAAGGTTCAAGAGGTCTTCGTACCACTGGATGATTGTTAAACTGCATAAGACAGGAGCCATTTTGATGGTGAGAAACCTCCAGAAGTTGAAACTCTGGTGAAAGCTCAGCCTTTAGTACATTCCTGGATCTTTCCAAGAAAGAAATTAAATTCTGCATAATTGATATGTTGCATTTATCACCCATGAACGAACTGGTAGTCCAAAGTAAGGAGTTATTTGAAGGAAAAATTTCAGTTTTGTTAAACGATATAGGTATGACATTAGAAAATCCGACACGGTCCAGGTGAAGAAAGAGCTTTGAAGCTAGCTTCAGTGCGTGGTCAACATCAGGCAAATTGATTGGCATATAACTTTGAGCAACGACTTTAAACACCAAGTTCACATGACTGGTAAAGTTTTTGGCGTGAATAACCAGATCAATTGTCGCGGACTTTCCACCACTATCCGTTGCTGTTAATTCAAACCTGTATCCTCCTTTCGGTTGGTTCTGGACCACACTATGTGAAACAAATCCATAAAGCTCCTGTCTTGCAGAGTTAAACTGAACCCAGGACTGTTTAGAAAGTGGCTGCGAACCGTGTTCTCGGAGACTGAGTAACAAAAAAGGAGTGAGACCATCTTCATTATCAACGAATGTGTCGTACGGTATACGGTACTTGAAGTTCCAATGACCAACTGAAATGTTAAGCCTTATTACAGATGTTTGTGGTTTAGGGCCGTCGTTTGGAGATTTGAGGCACGGTCCGAAGCGTTGATAAACCATATCTCTTAAATCAAAGGTTGGCAGTAAAACAGATTTGAGTTTGGGGTTAATTTCTCCACTAGGAAATTTCAAAGTTTTTAGAAGCATTTCTATACCAGCAAAGTTACATTGACTAATAATTGCTCGCTTTCGGCGCCTGGAAAACTGGTTAAAGCTGCAATTACTCCATTTAAGGACATTAAGTGAGGGATAACCTTTTCCACGAATAAAGGATATCACATTGAAATCTTTGATATCACTTCCCAAGAACTGAGATACCTTTTTCATTAGAAGAAGTTGTTCGTCTGCATAGGGATAACTACTATCAAAATAACTTTGAAAAATAAAAGTAATTATAAAGTTGGCTTGTGGTGGCTCGTTGACTATAGAAATTCTAAGTAATAATTTTGTTTCCAGATAGCCATCGTCTCTAGCGTGGAGATAGTAATTGTATCCCCCAATAGGCTGGTTAACAAGTACTTCAGGAGTAAGAATTCCGTACAAGGTTCGTGATGTCTTATTTAGTTGTATCCAAGAACTTATTGGCAAGTTGCTATTGTTTCTATTGGTAATGGACAACATCAGCGAGCTCGTGTTTCCATTTTCTTTGTCGTAAAAGAGATTCTCGGGAAGAGCGCTGTTAAATAATTTGCAAAACGAGGCATTAACCGCAAGTACTTCTTTATCAGTTTGTGGTCTTGTGTTCAGACATGGCCCTAACTTGACAAAGTTGATGGTTTGAACTACAAAATCCGGTGCAAGTGACCTCATAAAGCTTGGGTTTACTAAAGTTTTCTGAATAATTAGTCTTGTTTTTAAGTTTTCTAAAATTGCAAAGTTGCAGGGATGGTGCTTCAACGAGCAGTTGTTCCACGATAAGAAAAGCTGCAAAGTATTGTTAATGCGTGTGTAATCGTTAAGTACTTGTAACACTGAAATGTCTCCATCTCCGAAAAAGCTTGCTATTTTCTGCAAGAGACTTATGATGACATCTGCCCTGTCTGAATTTGGAAAAGCGTGATTTACAACCACAATATCAATTTTGTGATTTAAACTAGTATTTCCAAAAATTTTTATGGCAATGGAAGTGTTTTGGGTTAGTCCCCCACTATCCGTGGCAACAAGTAAATATTCATATCCTTGTTCTGGCTGCTGTTTGAATACTTCAAGAGATGGTACTCCATATATCACGTTTTCCTTGTCATTAAGTTTTATCCAAATGTCTTTTGACAAGGGTTTTCCTTGTGGGTGAACCAAATTAAGAGATAGGTTTTTCGTGTCACCGTCAATTTCATCATAGAACAAGTCTGACGGGAGCTCGAAACGAAACTCTCCGCACAGCGATATGTTAATTGAATTCAATTTGCGGTTAACAATTGGCGGATGGCTCAAGCACGGTCCAAACATTTCCTCTGTAACACTGTGAAGTGCGAATTCCGGTAAAAGGCTTATGGAAAAATCTTGCTTTGGTTTTTCATTGTTTTGTATAAGTTTTGAATGCATGTTAGCGATTAACTGAATGTCGCATGAGTTGCTGTGTGTTAAACATATCGCCCACGTTGCTGTTAGTATCACAGGATTGTTGCTGGTCTTGTTATACCAAACAAGTTTCAGGAGAAACTTATCGTCTAAATAACGACTAGTTTTCTCAAGGAGCAAGGTGAGGTGATCGATATCAGGCTGGAAGGAGTCTAAGTTACTAGTCACATTGACAGTAACGTGATAATGATCTGGTTCTAATGATTCTTGTAGTTTTATTTTGATGTCACTCCTAGCAAATTTGTCACCACTATCTCTGGCGATCAAGACAAAGGATGATCCGAGTAGTAATTGATCAACAAGCTTCAGCTGCCGTGTCAATGCATAAATCTTTTGCGTTGAGGTATCAAATTGTACCCATGAACTAAGAGGCAAGGACTGGAGTTTGTCAGTCAACAGAGATAATGTTAGGTTTCTCGTATCACCATCTTCTTTATCCAGGAACGTTTTTGCGGGTATTTGATATTGCAATGGAACACAAGAATTGGTAACTATCAAGCTAATATTATTTTTAACTTTGGGAGCAGTATTTATAATTTTGCTGCACGGTCCTGTAAGTTCGATAAAAGCTGTTTCCAAGCTAAAATGTGGTTGAAGTGTACCGTTAAGATTCTTAGTATCGTTCAGTTTCTCAGAAAGTAATTGCACCAAACTAAAATTACAAGACGTTTGATGAAGACTACAAATAGTCCACACAACAAGATTGGTGGCTGGATATCCTGATCCAGGGAACGTAGATAAGATTTTAACTTTTAACGAGCTGTTTCCCCAAAAATAAGATTCAAGTTTGTTTATCAACAAGGCTAACTCATTGACATAAATAGTTGTGTTCTCATAGCTTTTGTAAACCAAAGTAATTTTCATATTGTAGTCAGACGAGGTTTCTGCTATCCGCAGTATGATACTGGTATTAACCATTAAGTCTTGCTCATCCTTTGCCAACAGCAAGAATTCAAAGCCGGTTTGTGGTTGATTCTGTAAAATATCTGACGTTGGAATCGCAACAATAGTCTGAGAACTACTATTAAATTGTAACCAGGATTTATCGCTTAATGCTTCCCCATTTACATCAAGAAAAGAAACCGACAGATTTCTTGTGAGCCCTTCCTCCTTGTCATAGAAAGTACTCTCTGGAATATCAAATCTAAACATGGAACAAAATGGGACTTTGATGGATGAAACCGGTTTCATAAGGATAGGAGGAGTATTTTTACAAGGTCCTTGCAGTTCAAGATCGGCACTGTAAACAATGAAATAAGGAGCAAGCGCTCTGATTAAGTTTGGATTGACGTATTCTACGGGAATTCTAAGTTTGGCGCTAACGGAAGAAACTGCCTTCATTCTGCAAGGAAAAACCTTTGTTGAACAATTAGTCCACAGAACGCGGACGAGACTTGGTGTGGAGTTTGTCATGTTGTATGATAGTATTCGTGTTCTTTCAACTGACAAATCGTTTTCGAGATACTTCATTAGATTGGAAAAAAACCTCAGTAGTACATCTTGGTCTGACGTGGTGTGCTCTATATAACTTAAAAAGGACAAGTCCACAGAGTAGCTGTAAGGTAAGTGAGTTGTATTTGAAACTATTACTAATGTCGTGTTTGCTTCAAGGCCGCCTTTGTCCCGTGCAATGAGTTGGTATCGCGAAGTAAACAAATCTGGCTTATAAGGAAATCCGTACACGGCCTGCAGCTGTTGGTTAAACTGCAGCCAGTGCGAAGAGGGCAACTTGCTCCCTTCAAATGTTAAAAGACGTAATGTTAAATTTCTAGTTCCTCCATCTTCGTTATCATGAAATAAATCGGCTGGTATTATGGATTCAAAAAAGCCGCATGTACTGATATTCACTGTTATGACAAGAACGGACGCCGTCGGAGGTGTGTTTGGTGGCAGTATACAGATTCCAAACTTTTCCTCGTGTACTGAGTCTAGAACAAATTGTGGTAAAAGTGCACTGAAAAATTCTGCTTTATTTTTATTAGATTTTGTCCTAAACGGGTCTAGGGCGTGTTTTACTGCAGCGCTAGTACAGAAGTCATCTGGCCACGAGCAGTTGGCATATGACAATGACAGCAAAGGAGGGTTGTCATTACTTTTATTCCAAGATACAACAACAATTCCTGTTCTGTCGCTATTTCCGAGGTAAAACGAAATTTTATCCACGAGATCGATAAGCTCATAAATGCGAGGTAACTTTACGTCAAAATAACTTCCAACAGTAATGGTGATCTGATAATTTAGTGATAACGGAAAATTTACAACGACAATTTTTAGTAGAGTGCTCGCCGTTTTTCCTTTTTTGTCGATTGCCCATAGCAACAATTTGTGTTCCTGCAGCGTTTGGTTTGTTATTGATATCATAACGGGTAAAGCGTATATCTCTTGAGATAAATTATTTAGTTGAATCCAAAAATCACTCCTTAGGGGTTGGTTGTCCGTAGTTGTCAGCTTCAACAGCAAATTCCTTGTGTTGCCATCCTCAATATCACTGAATGTCTCACTTGGAATTTGGTATCGAAAAAAATTGCAGACAGAAATATTGAGGATTCCAATGGGTTTGTTTAATGTAGGAGCTGTGTTAACACCTCCCCCGCAGTCGCTCTGTTTTTCTATGATACCTTCAACGTAGAAGTCTGGCTTCATAGTGCTTACTAAACGTTCTTGGATACTTCCGTCTGGGGCTTTGAGTTGACCCTTTATTAAAGACACTGCCTCCATATTACTGCAATTCGACTTCAGAGCGCAACTGCTCCAAGTAAACACATTTAACGCATCTCTACCGAAACCCTGAGTATACGATTCTACACGGATGTTTGATTCGTTTGTTTGCCCTAAGTACGATGAAAGTCTATTAATTAACAGCAGTTGTTCTTTCACAGCAGAATATTTATGCTGAATGAGCGTCTTGTATACAAAAGTAACGCTGAAGTTTGATTCATTGTTAAAACCGGTAACGTTGATCACAACTGTTACGTTTTGCTTGAGACCTCCACTATCCGTTGCAACAAGGTAAAATTTGTATCCACTTCTTGGCTGTTGCTTGGCAATAACACTTGTTGGTATACCAGTTATGGTATTCGAAGTCCGGTTTAGGTGTATCCAATCATTTAACGACAATTCTTTCCCAGTGATATCAAGCAAGTGCAGCTGAAGAACAGTATCTTCCTTATCGTAAAACAAACTGTTGGAAATTGTATAATCAAGAAAATGACACAATGATACATTGAGCCTTAAGACGGAAACCGTAGATCTAGGAGCTGTGTTTAACACTGGAGATTGTATATAAACTTCGATGGACTTAACAATGAATTTTGGGGCAAGAAATTGGATTAGGTGAGGATTTACCATTCCGTTCGCTAGCTGTAGCCTCTCAGTGGGGTCTTCTTTGCTCTCTATAATAGAAAGATTTCGATTTATAGAGCAGTAGCTCCATTTAACAAAAACTTCATCATATGGCCCTGTGGTGCTATTTATTTCAAACGAAATTAATAAAAAAGAATTGTTGTCCTTCTCATTTAAATACTTCCTCATCTCATTGAACACTTCCATTACGATTTCTATATGAGATATCTTAGAGCCATAATAACTTGCTATAGTAGCACTCACGTTGTAACTAAGTGGAGCTCTGTTTGCCTCAAATGATATGACAACGGTTATATTTCTTTCCTGTCCTTCTTTGTCACGGGCAATCAAATAAAACCTGTTTGACAAAAAAGAAGTTTCTTGAGATGCGTTTAGGGTTGGTTTTCCGTATATCTCTCTTGTTATGTTATCAAATTGAATCCAAGACGAACTTGAGGGGGTTGTTCTCTTATAGGTTTGTAACAAAAGAGAAAGACTGCTAGTGACTCCATCTTCTTTATCAAAGAACGCATCCTCTGGGACTTTGAATCTAAAATTATCTTGGCATAAACTAACATTAAACTGAAGCATATTATAATTTGCCGTTGGGGGCTGGTTGGGTTCACACATGATACTTTTAGATAACAAAACCTCCTGTACCATAAAATTGGGAAGAAGCGCTACTTGAAACGGTTCTGAGGCCTCTCCATCAGCTGACATCAGTTTATCGCTAACATTTCGCAAGTTATCGAAATCGCAAACGTGTGACTCCTGCGAACAGAAAGTGAAAGTTACAATAATCCCTTCCTGGTCGCCTCCAATGCTCCTGTAATGCAAAACTCTGATTCCATTTCCGCTTTCTATGCCAAGATATTTAGATATCTTCGATAAAAGTATTTCTACTAGCTCTACAGTTGGTAGGAAACCTCCAAAGTAGCTACGAACAGCAATAGTTACATTATATTTGCTTGGTGAAAACCTTGCTGCTATTTTTATCCTTATTACTGTTTGAGCACTTTTACCGCCACTGTCGTTTGCTGTAAGTATGTACTGATAGCCTTTTTCTGATTGTTTATTTGCTTCTACACGAGTTGGAAAACCATAAACTAACTGCGAGGCCGTTTTAAACTGAATCCAAGAGTTCATCCCCAAAGATTTTGAGTCCAAAGTATTTAAAGATAACAGCAAACGACTAGTATTGCCATTTTCTTTGTCGAAAAAGGTAAGTTGAGGAATAGCAAACTGAAAGGGTTGACAAAATGACGTAATGTTTATCGTTTCTATCGGGTGTATTAGTTCGGGAGGGCTGTTATAGCTCTGCGCACAAGGACCCAAACGCTTTTCTCTGACCAACATCAGTCTAAAATTCGGAAGCAAAGCATTTTTAAAATTTGGATGTACTTCATTTCGGTTGAGAATTATACTTGAAATGTAATTCATAGTTTCATAGTTACATGTTGGGCCAACCAAGCTACAGTTTCCAAATGTTACCATCGACAAAAACTCACTGCCGGTTCCGCGCTGAAACAACTCTACAAACAAAGAGCCACTGTTCTTATCTCCTAAAAAGGTTCCAATTTTTCCCATAAGCTTTGAGAGCACATCAACATTTGACTTTTTGTCACTAAAAGAGCTTCCTGTAACAATCTCTATTTTGTAGTTTAATGTTGGAACGGAACTACTTAGTAGAATTGTTACATTCATTTCTGCTTGTAGTCCTTCTTTGTCTTCTGCAATCAATAAAAAACTGTAGTTCAATTGCTTCAAGTACGACTCCCCAGTCGGTATGGCTGAAAGTGTTTGAGTGGAGGGGTTAAACATAAGCCACGAATACAGTCCCAATGGCCTTCTTTCCGCAGTTAGGAGCATTAGTCGCAGGTTCGTCGTGTTTCCACTTTCTCGATCATAAAATGTATCCCATGGAATCTTAAACTTAAAGTTATTACACGGTGAAACATGTAATGTTGGTAAAAGTTTTCGAATAAAAGGTGGCGTATTGATTAATGCTGCAACTGAAGACGTTGATCGTATCTGGGATGGTGAAACAGTTAGAACAGTGAAGCTTTGAATGGTCGTCTCATTCATGTCTGTCATAAAAAAGGAGCGATTAGCAGGTGACGGGGCCATTGACAAAGTTTTTAGCGTAGGTAGTATCTCGAGTTGGTTTGTAATAGTTTGTGAACTAGCTTTTATAAAATTATTTGCTGAAGGTTCTTGCCTCTCCGAGAATGTCTGTGAGTTAGATACCTCGTTAATATTAACAACTGTAGGACTAGCATGTGTTGACAATGATGTGAGTCCCCTAACACCATTTGAATGAGTGAGTGAAAATTTTTTTGAAAATATTTGCAAATTGGTTGAGTAGCTTGGAAAAACCAAAAGAGTTGTAGATAGCGTTTTGGAGTTACTCATGTATGTGTCTGAAATACTTTCCAAAGAACTTGACTCCATAGCAACACTTGACTGGGCCACAG
>ERZ1740055.129-NODE-129-length-14731-cov-6.605887_pt1 | contig 14731 bp, 11 predicted proteins | sample MGYA00581747_ERZ1740055 | MGnify/ENA primary metagenome ERZ1740055 (study PRJEB43018, sample SAMN04849739) | marine metagenome | isolation source: floating plastic debris | place: Pacific Ocean | collected 2008-08-28 | study: EMG produced TPA metagenomics assembly...
TAGGTGTGTAAGGCTGGAGGTGATGTAAACATCCACTCTAGAGAAGATTGATTATAAATGCTGGAAGACCAACCTGTGAATAATCTCTCCCTAACAAAGGCATCGTATATTACAAATACGAATCACAGTACGCCTACAATAGATAGAATTGATCCGAATGAACTAATTATATTCCAAGTTGTGAAATTATCTGGGTAGTCTGAATATCTTCTAGGCATTCCCGCTAACCCTAAGAAATGTTGAGGGAAAAAGGTTAAGTTTACACCTATAAAGGTTATCCAAAAATGTATTTTACCGTAAACTTCAGTGTAGGAGTATCCTGTAATTTTACCAAATCAAAAATAAAATCCGGCGAATATTGTGAAAACAGCACCTAATGATAAAACATAGTGGAAATGAGCTACTACGTAATAAGTATCATGTAATATAATATCAAGAGAACCGTTTGCTAAAACTATTCCTGTTAAGCCTCCTAATGTAAATAAAAATAAGAAACCAGCTGCTCATAGCATCGGGGTATCAAATTTGACTTTTCCCCCATACATAGTGGCAACTCAACTAAATACTTTAATTCCAGTAGGGACGGCTATAACCATTGTGGCTGCTGTAAAGTAAGCCTTTGTATCCACATCCATTCCTACGGTAAACATATGGTGAGCTCATACAATAAATCCTAAAAAGGCTATAGCTAATTGGGCATAAACCATACCCAGATAACCAAAAACCTGGTTTTTAGAGGAAAAGACAGGAATAATTTGGGAGATTATACCAAAACCAGGCAAGATTAGGATATAAACTTCCGGATGACCAAAAAACCAAAATAAGTGCTGATATAAGACTGGATCTCCTCCTCCAGCTGGGTCGAAGAATGTAGTATTAAAATTTCTATCTGTAAGAAGCATTGTTATAGCACCTGCTAATACAGGTAGTGATAGTAATAATAAGACTGCTGTTATAAGCACTGATCAAACAAAAAGAGGTAGTTTATCAAAGCTCATACCAGGTGCTCTCATATTAAATATAGTAGTTATAAAGTTTATAGCTCCCATAATTGATGAGGCACCTGCACAATGTAAACTAAAGATAGCCAAGTCTACAGAACCTCCAGAATGAGCTTGAGGGCCTGATAAAGGTGGATAAACTGTTCAACCAGTTCCAGCTCCTTGCTCTACGAAGGAGGATGCTATTAAAAGCAGTAAGGCAGGTGGAAGTAATCAGAAACTTAAATTATTTAATCTTGGGAAAGCCATATCTGGAGCTCCTACATATAATGGAATAAATCAATTACCAAAACCCCCAATCATAATAGGCATGACCATGAAGAATATCATTACAAAAGCGTGAGCAGTTACTATAACATTATATAAGTGATCATCTCCTAAGACTGATCCGGGAGTTGATAGTTCTAATCTAATTAAAGCACTTAAGGCTGTACCTACCATGCCTGAGAATAAACCGAAAACTAGATATAGAGTTCCTATATCTTTATGATTAGTTGAGAAAATTCATCTTTTAACGTAACTATACATTTACACGCAAGCGTTATTTATTTCAATAAAGTAATTTGTTTTCTAGCAGTCCGATGGAGGGGACAATAACCAGGAAATATAAAAAGTAAAAAACACTTGACAATTGACTTATTAGTACATAAGGGTCTTCCACTGGTTTAGATCCAATTCAAGTTAAAAGAACAAAATTAATAATAAATAATCAATAAAAAATTTTCCCTAGTGGTCTAAAGGTTAATCCCCTTAAATTATTTGTATGAACTAACGGCAATACTAGCAAAATTAGAATACTTAATACTAAGCAAATAACTCCACCTAGTTTACTAGGTATTGCTCTTAAAATTGCATAAGCAAACAAGAAATATCACTCTGGCATAATATGTACTGGAGTGACAAGCGGGTTGGCACTTATAAAGTTTTCTGGGTCTCCTAATACATTTGGGTAATAAAAAACAAAAATAGAGATCAGGGACAGAAGTAACATAAATCCGTACAAGTCTTTGGTAATAAAATATGAATGGAAAGGAATTTTATCTGAGCTACTACTCAACCCAGTTGGATTATTAGAACCTGTAGAGTGTAATAATACCAAGTGGATAATAATTAAACCAGCTAACACGAATGGGAATAAATAATGTAAACTAAAAAACCTATTTAAAGTCGCATTATTTACACTAAATCCTCCTCATACTCATTGAACTACATCATTTCCAATATAAGGGACTGCAGATAAGAAATTAGTTATTACAGTTGCACCTCAAAATGACATTTGTCCTCAAGGTAGAACGTAACCTATGAAAGCTACCATCATCATGATTAATAATATAACTACACCGGAGGTTCATAATTTGGAATTTAAATAACTACCATAATATAAGCCTCTAGCAATGTGTATGTAAACACAAATAAAAAAAGCTGATGCTCCGTTTGCATGTAAGTATTTCAATATAAAACCATAGTTAACATCTCTAGAAATATGAGTAATGGAATTAAAAGCTAATAGAACATCAGGACAATAGTGCATGGCTAAGAATATTCCGGTTAATATTTGAATTACCAAACATAAACCTAATAGAGAACCAAAATTTCAAAGGTAACTTAAGTTTATGGGGGATGGTAGATCTATAACAGCAGAATTAAAAGGTGAAAAAACAGGATTTTCTTTTCTTATTCTCATAAATAATGTAGTCTAAAGACTTACTAACACAAAACAACTTTTAAGCATGTAATCTATTAAATTATTAGGTAGTAATCCAAATAATATTGTGAAAAATATAATAGGAACAAAAGTAATAAATTCGTTTTGATTTAGGTCCCTGCTATTTATAGTAAAATCTATTAACGAACCAAAAAAAATTTTATTATACAAGCCTAATGAGTAAACTAAACCAAATAATAATCCAACAGAAAGAAGTAATCCTAGTATATAAGAATAATTAAAAGCTACTAATATAGCGAATAATTCTCCTATAAAATTTAATGAGCCTGGGAAGGCAACACTACTTAATATTAATAAAAATGTTATAATTGAGAGAATTGGCATGGTTATAGTTAGTCCTTTATAATATTTCATAGATCTGGTATGAAATCTATCATATAACATAACTGAACTAATAAAAAGCCCTGAACTTATTAAACCATGGGAAACCATAATGATGACAGAAGCAATTATACCATAGACAGAATGGATAAATAATGAGAGTGTTACCAAACCCATATGTGATACAGAAGAATAAGCTATCAATCTCTTTATGTCTGTTTGTCTGCATGTAATTATTGAAGCAAAGATAATTCCCACAATACTTAATATAATAATAAAAGAAGAGAAGAATTCTGCCGCTAAAGGGAATAGTGGGTAAGAGAACCTAATAAAGCCATAACCCCCCAACTTCAATAAAATTCCAGCTAATAGAACTGACCCAGATATAGGAGCTTCTACATGTGCTTGAGGTAGTCAAATATGGAAAGGAAACATAGGTATTTTTACTGCTAAACTACTAAAAAACCCAAAAAAGAGAAAACATTGTAAACTCATCGGTAGCTCTATACTAATTAAGCTCTGATAGTTTGTGGTTCCTATTATTGAATATAATTTGAATATAGCCAATAACATCAGAAAAGATCCCACTAAAGTATAGAAAAAGAAATAATAAGCAGCTTTAACTTTTTCCTCTCTAGATCCTCATATACCAATAATTAGAAACATAGGTATTAATATCCCTTCAAATAATATGTAGAAACCTAGTAAATCAACTATACTAAATACAGCTATAAGAAGTATTAAAACTACATAAAGACAAACAAGATATTCTTTTTTTAAGTATTCTACTGTAGACCAAGTAATTAAAATACACAAAGGTAGTAGTAATATACTAAGCCCTATAAATATTAAACTCACTCCATCCAAAACAAATATAAAATCACCTCATTTAGAAAACCCTGAAAAGATATGACTTCAAGATGTTAAATGGAAATATTCGAATTGGAAGTATTTTGAATATAAAAATGTGATGACTAAGAAGACCCATAGTTCTAACATAGAACCAAATAAAGCGACTTTATTAATTAAATTTGGAGATGTGTTTGGAATTATTAACAAAATTATAGTTATTAATAAGGGTATTGTTATTAAAAGTTCTATCATTTACAAAGAATAACCACTAATAATTCCTAACAAAGTACTGGTTAACAATACAAAACTCAAGCTTAGAGGTAAGTACGATTTTCATAATAAAGTCATTAGTTGATCATATCTTAATCTTGGGAATGAGGTTCTTACCCAGATAAAGAAGAAAATAATAAAAAAAGATTTCATGAATAAAGCTATTGATAGATCAAACCCTAGAAATGAAAATCCACCCAAAAATAAGATCGCATAAAGAAAACTAGAAAATATTATATGTGAATATTCAGCTAGAAAAAACAGCGCAAATGACATTGAAGAATATTCTACATTATACCCAGATACAAGTTCTGATTCTCCCTCTGTTAAATCAAAAGGTGCTCTATTTGTTTCTGCGAGGCAAGAAACTAAAAACATCAGTGAAGATGGTAATAGGGGAAATAGAAATCACAAGCTTTGTTGCTGAGATTGTACAATAGAAGTTAAATTAAATGAGCTACTACAAATTATAACTGATAAAATAATTAAACCTATGGAAACTTCGTAGCTGATCATTTGAGCCGCTGCTCTTAGGGCACCTAAAAAAGCATATTTGGAATTACATGACCATCCTGCACTTAATATAGCAAAAGTAATAACTGAAGATAACGCGAAAATCACTAATAAACCTAATGGAAGATCGACCATAACAGCAGAATAGCCTAGTGGTAGTAAAGTTCAAACTAAAAGACCTAATGTAAGAGCTAATATTGGCGCAAAGAAATAAAGAAAAAGGCTAACATGATTGGGAACAACCATTTCCTTAGAAAATAATTTTAAGCCATCAGCTAGGGGTTGTAATAATCCATAAACTCCAACCACATTAGGGCCTTTCCTTAGTTGACTATACCCTAATATTTTCCTCTCAGCAAGAGTTAAGTATGCGACGGCTATTAGAACTGGTATAATTAATAAAATAAATTTGATTATATCATAAAAAATCATTTTAACCCTTTAATAAATTTAAAAACCTAAGACTTAGTGAACCTCTTATTTTATAAAATAGAATCATAATAGATAAACCAATTGCAGACTCAACAGCCGCTACTGTTATGACACACAAGATAATCATTAAACTTTTATAATTCCAAAAAGAATAAAATATAACTGCAAAATTAATGGATAAAGAAAATAACATTATTTCTATCGATATTAGTATCAGAATAATATTATCTCTATTTACTAATATACCTATCAAACTTGAAGAAAACATTAATAAAGGTAAAATGTGAAAATCAAAGGCCATTATTCTCACTCTAATCCCCCTCTTACTCACTCATAAATTAAACCTAATACTAAGATTATAAGGAATAATTGTACTGTTAAATGTCCTCAAATAGTTAATGAAAACTGAACATAAGCTCATGGAAATAAGTAAGAAACTTCTAAATCAAATACTAAAAATAAAATAGCAATTAAGAAAAATCTTATTGAAAAAGGATCTCCTGGATTATGAAACGGATTAAATCCACATTCATAAACCGATACTTTTTCTTTATCTGGAGATTTATCTCCTAATAAAAATGATAGTACTAGTAAAACGGAGGATATGACGGCACTAATAATAAGAAAAAAAAATATAATAAAAAGATTATTAATCATTATTTATTCCTTGAATTTTGTAAAGAATGGATTTGTTTTCTCGTATTTTTAGTAGCTTCCAAGGTAAGAACTATTGCACCTACCATTGCAATAAGTAATAGAAAACTTATTAGTATTAATAGATCTCCGTAATCGTCATATAGAAGGTTGGATATTAAATTCAAGTGATTTTTTATATCGACGGATCATATTACTTCCTTGTAAGAGTTAAAATTTGGTAAAACTATAAAATCTAATACTATAATTTGGAGAATGAAGAAGGAAGTTATAGGAATTAAATTACTTAATGTTGAAAAATTTCTTAGTTGAAATATATCTAACATCATAATAACAAATAAAAATAAAATAGCTATAGCTCCGACGTAAATTATTATTATCATTATACCTATAAAATGTAATCCCATAAAAATCACAAAAATAGATCCACTAATAAATAACATTATTAATCAGAAAACTGAGTGTATAGGATTATAGCAAGATATTGTAATAAAGGTAAGTATAATTAGATTGAAAAATACTAAAAAATATAATTGATCCACGAGATCAGGAGAAAGTTCCCTTTCTCCCACTATGTTACGACTTACTTTTTCTTATAATAAAAAGGCGACGGGCAATTTGTATTCATGTTTGAACTTATTCATTGAAATCTTCTTTCTTCAATTACTATTAAATTCTCTTTTCTTTTTTCAGTATTCCTATTATCAAACAAAATCTTAGTTGAAAATTGTAATACGTATAATCCCTACTCATAAAGGTCATATCATCTGACTTATGCCTAATCAGGTTTTTGTTTTACTTTTAAAATAAAACTTAAGACGACCATGCAACACTTGATATTCAAGAATAGGTAAGGTGTTGTGTGTACTTTCAAATTAAACTACATATTCCTCTAATTAGAAAACAAGCAACCAAAATTTTTGATTTTCACTCCTGGAGGGTACTGTTCAAGTTAACTTTTCATTTATTTACTTAAAAGTTTACTAGGGTATCAAATCCTATTTAAAATCTATTCACTCATATTTCAACATATAATGTAGTATTATTTATAATTTGGGTTTATTACCCTTGTAAATTTAACCTAGTCAAGGGGTTTGAAACTACATTATAGCTTAATCTACATATATATACTTATTAAACGAGAAGACTTGTTTCTCAAGTTTAACCGCGTCTGCTGGCACTTAATTAGACAAAACTATTGAACAAACCATATCTAGCTAACGCTAATTGTATAGTATTCTTTACTGCTGTACAAATATTTCTTTGTCTCAGTTAATACATGGATATTCTAGGCGTTTTAGGTCTTCATAATATTAACTTATGAAAACCTGATACCTTAGACCGATCGTCAAATGTACTCATTTATATGCTTTCACTAACATGTATAAATAAGTCTGGAGTCTTTCTCTTCTCTAAAATCAAAAGAAATAGGTTAACCTATAATTGAGATGCAAAAAATAAAATAAATAAAAGTAATAGTAGAATATATAAACTAATATAGCCTGAATAGTACTTAGTCGAGCTAGTTGATTGATTTAATATATTTTGTGATAGACCTACTGGAGCTAACAACTCTAAATATTGATTATCTATTAATCTATAGCCAGTATTTAAACCTCATTTAATACTGGGCTTAATTAAAAGATAAAATACAACCCCGTCAAAATACCAAGCTGAACTGAAGAAAGACATAAGTCTTTTAGAGATCTTATTTTTTAATACCCACCAAAATTTTTCTAATTTGGAAAAAATAATAAATATCAAAGTTAACCCCCCTAAAGTAATAATCAAAGGTAGGAGTTTAGTAAAACTTGGAACCATAATAGGTAGTTGATCTCCTAATATAGTAAATTGAAGACAAAACCCTACTAAAACACTCAATACTGTAAGAATAATTAAAGGTATTATGATAATGTTATTGTTTTCATGAACTCCTCTAAGAGATCTTACATCCCCGGAAAATGAACTTAGAAAAGTAAAGTATATTACTTTTGCTGAGTATAAAGAAGTTAACAAAACCGAGACTACTGCTAAAAGATAACCTAAGAATGAAACTCAAGATCCATAGAAAACTTCAATAATTAGGTCCTTGGAATAAAATCCAGTTAAAAACGGGATTCCAGCCAGACAACAAGAAGCTATAATCAAACATATATATGTTATAGGCAAGAATTTTATAATTGAACCTATTTTTCTACTATCTTGCTCATCAATCAACGCATATATTATCGACCCAGAACTCAGGAATAATAAGGCTTTAAAAACACCATGACTGACAAGATGAAATAAACTTAAACTATAATAAGAAAGTCCACATATTAAAACCATATATCCTAGTTGACTACAAGTAGAATAGGCAACCACTTTTTTCAAATCATTTTGAAATAATCCAATTATACCAGAAAAGAATGTAGTTAAGCTACCTAAAAATATTATAGTCAATAATAATGTTGGTAATTTCTCGAACAAAGGTGATAACCTTATAAGTAAGAAAACACCAGCGGTTACCATAGTTGCAGCATGGATAAGCGCGGAAACAGGTGTAGGTCCTTCCATGGCATCTGGTAATCAGCTATGAAGACCAACTTGAGCTGATTTACCGATAACACTTATTAAGAATAACGTACAAGGAATCATTAAATACAATTCTACATAATCATTGACGCAGAACACAGAGGAGTAGTATCAAGAGCCAGTTAACTGTCATATTAATACTAAGCCTAAGAGAAAACTAATATCCCCAACTTTATTCATTAACATCGCTTTTATAGCTGATTTATTTGCTTCTATTCTAGTAAACCAATAACTAATTAATAAATAAGAACACAGTCCAACCCCTTCCCAACCTATAAAAACCTGTACCATAGTACCACTGGTTACAAGAATAATCATGAAGAAAGTGAATAGTGATAAATAACCCATAAATCTGGTGATGTGAGGGTCTCCATCCATATAAGATGATGAAAATAAATGTACTAATAATGATACAAGTGTGATTAATACTAACATAGAATTCACTACGAAATCAAATTGAAAGGAGAAATCACAGTTTAATGACCCAGCATTAAATCAATTACCGAATTTTATAAAAATCAAGTTATCTGAAACCATAACATCTAAAAATATTATTAAAACTAAGGTAAAAGTAAACGCCATAAATGTTATAGGTATAAATTTAGAACCCTTTTGACCTATAAACCTACCAAAAAAGCTACAAATAAAAAAACTTATTAAAGGTAAAAATATTATACTCAAATACATTATAAATTAATTACTAAATAATCTAATATTAGAAGAAGTCAACTAACATTTAAAACAATAAAAAGTATTGCATAAATGAAAGTACCAGTACTTATATTTATTGCTTCTCCGTACTTGCCTTCCAAAACAGAACTTCAACTTAAATATGAGGAAGAGTTTTGAAAATAGAGAATTCTACCAATTCTTATATAATAAAATATTGATACCCCTGAAAATATAATGATTACTAACCCAGTCAATAAATAATCATTTAAAATAATATTAGAAATTATAAATCACTTAGAAATAAATCCCATAAGAGGTGGAAGACCTCCAATTGAAAGGATAATGATAAAGAAAGATGTTGTTAGAAGAGGATTAAGATTTTGAAATCCACTTAACTCTGAAAGGAATAAATTTTTATTGATAAATTTTATAAACCCATTCAATAACATAAGAACACAAACTAAGCTTATAAAATATATAAAGCTATATAAGAAAGCAACTTGTAAATTACTTTTAATTAAAATGGCTAAACAAATTACTATAAACCCCATTTGTGATATTCCGCTATAGGCCAATAACCTTTTAACTTTAGACTGGTTAATTGCTCCAAGGGTTCCAACTATTATTGACAGTAAACCACACCATATAAAAAATTGTAGTGTGGTCGACAACTTAACTAGAAGTACGATTATGCTAATCTTTGGGATACTACCTATTAAAGCTAAAAAATCGTAATCAATAGCTTCATAAACATCCGGAACTCAAAAATGAACAGGAAATACTGATAATTTAAAGAATAATGATAGAAATAAAAGAACTTGTCATAAGTTATTGGTATCATTATATTTAAGCTCACCTAGGGTACTTATATTTAGCTCCCCAGAATAAAAGTATAAAAGAGATAGTCCTAAAAGAAATAATCCAGATGATAAACTACCTAAAGTAAAATACTTTAACCCAGCTTCTGAATTTCTTAACGAAGTTCTTCCATTAGATATAAGTACTAGGGAACTAAAGGTTTGTAATTCTAGCCCTATGTAAATAGAAATTAGGTCGTCGGATATTATTAACACTAATGAACCCACTAACAACATAATAAATAAACCGTTTACATCCAATATCCTGTCTTTGTCCATATAATATATTAATATAAACATACTAACAATTAGAAAACAAATTATTGTTTTAGATGTTGAAACTTCTATTGATAATAGAAATAATTGAATTAGGATAAGACTTCCTCCAAATATTAACAAATACCTTTTATTACTAATAAAATAGAGACCAATAATAAAAATAAAGATCTCAAAATTTAAATTTGATAATAAAGTCATTAGTAAAGAAAAGAATTGAACTTTTTTCTATGGGTTATGAGCCCATCAACTTACCATTAGTCTACTTTACCACGCTTAACGCTTTTAATAACCCCACCAATACACACAAATATAAAGGAATAACCAAACAACATCTACGAAATGTCAATACCAAGATGCAGCTTCAAAACCAAAGTGGTGAGAAGTAGTAAAATGTGAATAAGACAGTCTAATTAAACACACCATTAGAAATAAGGTTCCTATTAAAACATGTAAACCATGAAAACCGGTTGTTACAAAAAATACCGACCCATAGACTGAATCTGCCATAGAGAATGGAGCTTCAACATATTCCAAACCTTGTAATATAGTAAATATAGCACCTAAAACAATAGTTAAAGATAAACCAATTAGAGATGATTTTCTGTCCCCTCTTACAATACTATAATGACATCAAGTCACAGTAGCGCCTGAACTTAAAAGTATCACTGTATTTAGTAAAGGTACGGATAATGGATTTAAAGCATCTACTCCTGACGGAGGTCATAATAAACCTATTTCAACAGAAGGAGCTAAACTACTATGAAAGAAGGCCCAGAAAAAAGAAAAAAAGAAAAGTATTTCAGATACTATAAATAATACAAACCCTAATTTCAAACCTGAGACTGTAACTCTGGTGTGAAATCCTTGATAGGTTGATTCTCTAACAACATCCTTAACCCAAAAAATAATTGACATTAGGACCATTACAAAACCTAAGGATAATGGTAATAATTTACTGTAATGAAAATATATTACAGCCCCGGTAGTTGTTAAAATGGAAGCACACCCAGTTATATAAGGTCAAGGGCTGTAATCTACTAAATGATAAGGGTGGTAAGTTTTTTCCATTAATGTAAGTATAAACTATCCTTTAAATAAATCATCAATAATAAACAAAAAACATAAGCTTGTATTACTAAAACTCCTATTACTAGTAAAACCATCAGCAATATAATTATTACTGATATAAGACCTGGCAACCCCGACACTATAAAAACTAATTTTATACCAAAATCACCTAATATTGTAACTAGAATATGTCCTGCAGTTAAATTAGCTGCGAGCCTCATTCCTAGTGCAACCGGCCTAGAGATATTACTAACAATCTCAATAATTACAAGAAGTGGTGACATTCCTAAAGGAGACCCGGAAGGTAAAAACATACTAAAAGTATTTCATTTGAAATTTTTGAAAGCTAGAATAACGATACAAAATCATAAACTAAATGCTAGTCCAAAAGTTATACAGATATGAGTTGTAACCGGGAATATATATATCATGAACCCTAAAAGATTAACCCCGAATAAGAATATAAATAAAAATCAAAGATAATAAGAATAGATTTCGTGATCGGAACCTAAGTTTTCGGATACCACAGATTTCCAGTGCTCTAAACTTAGTTCCATTATACTTTGAAATCTGTTTGGTACTATTAAGTCTTTTCTGCTTAGGATTGTGTATAGTATAATAGTACAAACTACTATAATACTAGTATCTGTTATATAATTAAAAATCAGGTGAGTTATAATAAAATGATCGAAATAAGAGACCAAGATTAATGTTTAAGTACCTTTTTTAATCATAAAATGTTGTTAAGTTTATTCCTATCAATATCGCTTTTCAAACCCGTTGCTGATCTCGATTTTTGATTATGTAGGTAGTTTCTTATACATAATAATACATAAGAAATATATAAATATAGAAAAACTATAATCGTTAATAGTTGATTAAATGGAATAGAAATATCTAATTGAGACATACAAGAGATATTGGATTTGAACCAATACTAATAATTTTGAAGATTATTTGATCTACTTAATCGAATCTCTTTATAGCTAAGCTTTAATTACATTTCCTCTTGTCAATCCCTAATCCAATTAATAAATTTTTCTTGAGAAACTCCTTCAACTACTATTGGCATAAAAGAATGTTCAGACCCACAAATCTCAGAACACTGCCCGTAGAAGACTCCAGGTCTCTTAATTAAAATATAAGATTGATTAAGTCTTCCAGGTATACTATCTGCCTTAATCCCTAAAGATGGTACGGCAAAACTATGAATTACATCGGCACCAGTAACAACTACTCTAACTTGAGTGTTGACTGGTATGACCAATCTATTATCAACTTCTAATAATCTAAAATCCCCTTCGTTTAAGTCTGAGGTGGGTACCATATAGGAATCGAACTCTATACTCTCTTCCTCTACATCTGAATATTCGTAAGACCAATATCACTGATGTCCTACTACTTTTATAGTTAAAGAGGGGTTGATAACCTCGTCCATAGTGTATAAAAGTTGTAGGGAAGGAAAAGCTATAAAAATCAGTACAATAGCTGGAGCCATTGTTCACACTATTTCAATTAGGGCTCCTTCTGTTAAATATTTATAATATTGTTTATTAAATATAGTTTGTAATATCATTCAACTGACCACCACAAATATGATTATTATGATAAACATTATATCATCATGAAAAAAAGTTAAACCTTGAGCGATAACACTTCCACTATCTTGAAAACTTAGTTGGTTATATTCTGCTCCGTCGTAATATACGCTAAGCAGATATAATAATTTTGACATTAAAATTGCTCAATATAAACTCTAAAACACTTCAAAGTTCAAATCAGCCCCCAACAAGGTAAAATAGTTTACTTTTAAAATAGGGTTTATTAAATACACAAAACTTCTGACGTAATTTTTAGTAAAAACTATAAGAAAAAAGAACTGAAACATCTTAGTTTAATAGAAATAAACAAGTAATAGTATCGGCGAGAGAACTTACTTCATAATTATGATAATAAACAAAACTAATTAAGTAAACACCTATAATATAAGTACCGTGAGGGAAATATTTTAAAGATAATACTAAAGAATGATAAACATTTACCTTTTGTATAATGGATTTACAAGAATAAGTAATGGTAAGCTTTAAGGCAAATAGAAATAAAATTAATCATTACCACCCGAAACTAAACGATCTAATCATGATTACTATAAAGTAGTAATTAATAAATGTAGTAAAATTTTTAAGTGAATTATGATTAGCAGCGAAAAACTAAACGAGTTTAGATATAGCTGGTTTACCACGAAATTTATATAAGTAAAGCTTCTACAAAGTTAAACACTTAAATATAATTTTATTTGTTTAGAAGGAAAAAACCTTGAATAGAAATAAAAAGATTTAATATTTTACTAGTAATTTTTTATTTTCTAAATTCTTTAGTAATAGGACTAGAAACACCCATATTTTAAATAAAACGTAGTAGTTAATTTAATGAAAGAATTAAGATAAAAATTAAATTCATAATATTGAAAGTTCTATAAGGAGTTAGTAGTGATATATCTTATTAACAGTAAGAGAAACAATGTAAATATGAGTAAAAAAATTTATTCCTATAATTTCTTATCTTAATATTTAGATAAGGTTAAACAATCTCTTATTAAGAGAAGAGATAAAGTATTTTTATACTAGAATAATAACTTAAAGAATTGTATTTTCTAAAACAAGAAGGAATAAGTAAAAAGTAAACTTTAATTAAGGAACTCGGCAAACTATATATCGACTGTTTACCAAAAACATAGCCCTTGAAATAATCAAAGGTGATACCTGCTCAATGGTGGTAAGTTTTAAAGGTTAAAACCTAAAAATACCATTAAAAAGATGCGGTATACTAACCGTAATAATGTAGCATAATAATTCGCCATTTAATTAATGGATGGTATGAAAGGTCAAACGAGTATATCACTGTCTTAATTAAAGATCTTATGAAAATAGAATAATAGTAAAGATACTATTTTAAATTGTAAGACGAAAAGACCCTATAGAGCTTGACTATAACTTTTTGATAAAGATAAATTTATTTATTTTCTAAAAAGGTAGGTAGTTTAGTTGGGGTGACTGTTTTCTATAATAAACGAGAACGATCAAAATTAATCCGTTAATTTACTGTATAACCAATAAGTTTAACAGTTATTACAATAGGAGAAAATGACCCGTTACACAAAATTAATTTTGGTAGCGATCTACAAATAAAAGCTACCTTAGGGATAACAGGATAATATTGCCTTAGAGTTCATATCAAAGGCAAAGTTTATCACCTCTATGTTGAATTAAGATATCCTAAAGATGCAGCAGTTTTTAAGGGTAGGTCTGTTCGACCTTTAAAATCTTACATGATTTGAGTTCATTCCGTCGTAAGACAGGAAGGTTTCTATCTACAATTATAACCACATCTAAATATTTTAGTACGAAAGGAAAGAAAAATTGTAAATAAAAGATATAACTTATGAATTAGATTTGAAATAATCAATCTTCTCTAGAGTGGATGTTTACATCACCTCCAGCCTTACACACCTA
>ERZ1740055.130-NODE-130-length-14711-cov-7.783160_pt1 | contig 14711 bp, 4 predicted proteins | sample MGYA00581747_ERZ1740055 | MGnify/ENA primary metagenome ERZ1740055 (study PRJEB43018, sample SAMN04849739) | marine metagenome | isolation source: floating plastic debris | place: Pacific Ocean | collected 2008-08-28 | study: EMG produced TPA metagenomics assembly...
ATATGGCAGTACCTCCCTAGAGTAAACTGCTTGAAAACCATACCCTTCACAGCGGTACATACCTATGAAGCCCATATATGGCAGTACCCCCCTAGAGTAAACTGCTTGAAAACCGGACGCTTTGGGGCGGCACATAACTATGTAGTCCACATAAGGGAGTAACCCTATTCCCGGAATTTTACTTCAAACGGAGCGAGTGAGGCCGCTAACTTGGAGTGCCAACAAGAGAATATTCTTTTCCATCTGATACCCGAGAAGGCAAATTTATAAATACCGTTTTGTTATTATATAGTCTTGAAGCAGTTAATTCTAACCAGCCGTCTGCAAGATTTTTGAACAATGTATATACTAATATTCCACCAAGGGACTTTGGTTTGCATTAAAGGTCCCTTGGTTATTTTGTCAAAATCTGCAATCTCAAACAAAAAATACCCAAAAAAAAATATCAATTAACGTTTCCTTTTTCAATATTTCGTTTTCCTTTTTAATTACTTCGGCGTTCAGTAGTGATTCTTTTTTGCCCTTCTAAGAAACTTGTTTTTATTTCAACGCAACAATTTATTCCCAATCAGTGTTTTGACCAAAATTTAAGAATTGTACGTACGTAAGCATGGAACGTGTTCCAAGGTGGGAAATCTACAAGCCGTAACTTCTTTTATTTTTACGTTGCGGACATTGCATATTATCGATCTGGGTATAGTCCAATAAAAGGCCTTCCGTAAAACGATACTTTGAAATAACTTATACCGGCAATGCGAAAGGGCATTTAACTTGTCCGAACTCTGTACAAACAATCAAACTTTACGTAAATAATCTAGCATGACGTAAGCGATGTTTTGGCAGCCGATATGCGATAACTACGTTCGTTTTCGCTTGTTCCGCAAGACTGAGAATAAACACTCATTAATAAACTCTACAAATAATTTTTTACCTTCAGTAAAGTAAACTTACGGCTTTCATCCCTTGTCCGATTGCATGGCACATGGAAACAAAAAACGGATTCACGAAAAACCAAGAAAGTAAGTTTGTAACGCACATGGAGACAGAGGTTAGAATTCAGATACGTAGAAGGTTCGGTTCATATCTCTTTTAATTTATAAAAGCATTTTAATGATTTTTACCTTGTTATTTGTTCATGTCTTTGGATGTCGAAATTGGTGATGTGTAGAAAGCAGAATACAGAGGAAAGTAATGTGTCCTGCATGACAATTGCAGAGGATTGAGGAGAAACTAGACTTTGTCAAGGATTACTGACAAACCCTAACCCAAACCATGTAGAAGGTTATTTTTAAATATAGTAATGACAGGCTCAAAATTGAACTAAAACCATTTGGACATAGGCACTCAAAATTCTTGTTTCCATTTTGTATGCTCACAAAAAAGTTCCGCAAAATCGAAAAAAAAAGTCTAGTTTTTAAACTTTGAATGGTTTTTATAACAGCTTGAAGATCTTCCTTAGATTGTCAAAAAAGTTAAGCAATTTCATAATTTCTATACGTATGCAAACATTCTTATTTTGTCTTAAGTTAGAGATTTTTAGTCGATTTTTCATAAAGTATATCGTTGCTTATATTTCTCTGTCAGAGGTGTTTCGTATTTCTTTATATGTGCAAGCACTCTTTTAGTATTCAAACTTAAAACTTTGACCAATACCGCCTCCAGCAATGAAACAGCACTGAAATTTTAAAGTTTGAGGGAAGCTCTTGTGATGGATATAGCTAAATGTGTTGATCTGCTTTATATATTTTGATGGCGTTTTCGAAGATCTTTGTAAATTTAGTATAAGAAAGTATGATAATCCAGGACTTGGAATGAAAAACTATCATTAAAGTATTTTTTCTCAGCTTATGCAATATTTTACGAAAAAGTTGTTGCTAGTTATTTTCCACCTGCGAATGACACACACTGATTAAAAACACGTAAATTAAAACCTAGTCATTTTGGCTACATTTTAATATGTTCTGAGGCCATTAGGGGAATCATATTGTCATTTCCTGGGGGTTGTAAACTTTGATTCGAATATTTCCTAACTCCAACAAAGTTTTAGTACAACAATAAAATAGCTGTGTTGATAAAACTATCTATTTTGCATCTTTTTTTAACGGCATAAAATAAAGCACACGTGTGTTTACGTGCCATATGCGGATTTTGATCTGATTGAAACTAATGGAAAAAGCTATTCTTCTAGTCCATTCTCAATCCTGTTTTTCTGCTTCTAAAAAATAAGTGATAGTTTTGTAGATTGTTTATTCTAAAGAAATAACAATTCTTTTTCCCTGCTTAAGTCAGTCTCCAAAATGGTGGCACACGCGCACAGATTTTACAATATACAAAACCACACAAAATTAAGCCATTTTGTCCAAGACATATTAAGTGCTCTGCTAATTGCTATAGCAAATGAAATAAACTAGAATTCGTCCATAAATTCCACAAACATACATATAACAGCAATAACTTATTCTTTGGGGAAGAATAAAATGCGATCCACTTGTAATCTGATGGATGTCGACCTTAAGTCAAAAGGAAGTCGCACCAAAACTCCTGACCGAATTCATCTACCCGTTCTATTTTTATTAACGATCAAAGTACTGAAGAAGTAGTTGAATTCCAGCATTATGATTTGAATCTGTTTATTTTCTGTTATAGTAAACTGAGTAGTTTCGTTCTGGTAAAGTTAGAAACAATTTTTTCGTCAGTGTTTCAAAAATTGCTTCAGTGCGTGTCATACATATATATGTATTTTAAAACGTTCGTGAGTTTTTCAAACTGGTTCTCTCTTAGGGCTCTGGGTCAAGAAGTTTAACCACGAGGTCGTGTATCGGATTAATAACTGATAAACATCATTGCCTAAAGTTTCTGTTATGACGGCACCCAACACGAACTATTTAAAAGACCATTAAGAAATGTGCTAGCCGAACAGCAGGCTTTGTGTATTATTGTACGCTCATTACTTATCCAACTTTTATCGCGTTATAGCTTAATAGAGCAGAGATTTTTTCACGCGTAAAATGACTTCGAGCGTTGAGTTGTTCACCAAATTACCAATATCGTTCTTTTTCCTTGGTATGATGCTAACTCAAAATGATTGATCGCGCGTGAACTCAAGAACTGCCTTTTGGGTTTGATGATATTGCAGGTTCACATTTTGCGCTTCGCTGAGTTGAAAAAATGTGATTAAACCTTAATCGATACGTGAAATGAATTTTTCTCATTTTGTGGAAAGACACTTGTTCTCAAGTTTTCACGTGTTGATTTACAAAATACTCAAAAAGGTCTGTCAAAGTTATTAATAGAGCTTAGAATGTTATATCCAGTCTTAAATTTCCACTAGATCTCTTAAGTACAGTTATCCCTTTGAAACGAGTGTGTAGTAGATTTTCACGCACGCTAAAGCAATTTTGACGAAATTTTGAAACAGCTGAAAATTTCATATCCACAACAAAACACGCTTTTAATTTTTCATCGCTGCAAACAGAAATAAGAGTATTATGTTTTGAACAATATCCTCTGCACAGTTTTTCAGCCATTTGTTTGGGGTTAGAATATTTAACAGAATGCAATCTTAGATGATATCAATGATTGACTGATTTATCGTCTTGAGAATGTTTTTTATAGCACCAGAAGCTATGTGATACAACACGATAATCACACGATGGTCTTTAAGTCTTTTTTGCGTGCAGATTTTAAGAGCTTAGTAATAGTAATAATATTGCTTAACAACACCAAAAGCCGCTAAACCAAACGGTTATATTCAATTGCTGTAAATATGTCCAAAGAGTTAGCTTTATTCGGGGAAAATCTCATTTGAACAAATATCCTTTTATATAGATATTTTCAAACATAATCATCAAAATTTCTATTTAGGTCTGCATTTCAGGGGGTGCGTACGTGCAGAAGAAATTCGCTAGGAGTTGTATTTTGTAATCATTTTTTAGGGCGAGAAGAAAGATGTTAGCTCTTGCGTAACAGGCCCTCTATCAGTCGAATATCTTATACGTGAACGCTATCAAAAGCCCTAAAGGGGATATGTAGAGCGCTGTTATAATTCACACAAGAGAAAATATCCCCAAGGGTGGATACACTAATTTACACGGAAAAATTCCTCAGTAAAATAGTCCCTTGACGCATGAAAATACAACAAATTAGGCACCTTTTACAAAAATCTCCCAAATCGCACGCCGTGATTTTTTTTAATTTAGCTTAAGTCTTTGATGTACATAACTAGCTTTTTCTTCATTAGAACTCGTGGGAAAACTAGAAGATGTTAGTGAAAGTATGAATTCTGGAACGATTTACCACCCGTTGTTTTAATACCACATGCTTACAAGCCGCAAGCCTGCTTTTATGCTCGTAAACTGCTTAAAATATACAGGAAGCGGTGATAGCTTTGTACAGCACCAAAAACGTAAATATTTTGCCTTCTACTATCCCAAGCCACGCCTTGCGCAACGATGCTTTTTAATTTTGCACAGAGTAACAAGCAAAGTACTTTTTGCCGGAAGATTTGCCAAAATCTACTGACTTGAATTAATCGGAAGTTTACGTTGACCGATAATTGAAAGAGCGAAAAAAGTTGAGCGAAATTGCATTTTGTTGCTCTGATTCACTGATTGTTTTGAGGACAGGTATATAAGCGACAAGATGTTTTCCAAACTGAAACTCGCATATTGATCGCAGATTTGTGGAACCTTGTGACATTTCCGTTGAAGTATTTAGAGTTGAGTCCAATCTCGCCTGAAAGGATTTGGTGGCGCCATTGAATTGAAAACTAGACTCCTTTAAAAACTCCCTTACTTTCCAAATTCACCACCCGACGTTATGGCGACAGAGAAATCTTCCGTTTTTAGCGGTCTTGTCGCAAAATGCTTGAAAGCAAAATCTCTTTTATTGTTTGAATTTTTAACGAACTAACGGGCAGGTCACAGTTCGATAAAAACTCGTCGAAATGAAATTTTGATAAAGCGTACTAGACAAAGCTTTAAAGTTTTTGGACAATGTTTGTGAGAAATTAAATTCACAGGTGATAGTGTCTTTGTATAAAACGACAGGGAACCCTAGTGTTTCATTACAAAGCCAAATGAAAGATTATTTTGTTCAACAGTATCGTTTTATTGATTGCAGGTAAAATCACCAGTCCCTTTATATTTATAATTAAATTAAGATGCCATACAACGCAACCAGTTGTAAATATTACGATCGAAAACCACCATGTTACTAATTCAAGAGCAGTACTGAAAACAATTGCAAAAGTCAACCAAAAACCTCACCTCTCTAATTTTAAAGCGAGTGAGATTTAATATCTTTTAACCTCTTAATAAATATCGGAAAAATCAAATTAACCTTCGAAATGAACTAAAGTTGTGACAGCGTGAAGAACCTATTTTCATTGCTCTCGACACACACGAGTCGCGAGAACAATTTTTCTCTTGTAATTTAATGAAATCTATTTTTGATTTGTACTGTATGTTCTTTCCGTTACTATTGCATTGTTAAACGCGGTTAGCCGTTACTAAGAAGTTTCGTTTCCTTTAAGTCGACACTAAAGAATAGCAAATGTAAACGAAAATTTCTTTGTTGTCATTCAGTCTCTGATTTATTGAAACTTAGCTCCTCAAACGACAAAGTTTGAATACGTAACGCCAGTCAGCTTCACTTTAAAAATTAAATTCTATAAACAACAAGAGCAAACAACAAGCGAAATGAAAAGCCAAACGAAATTTCTTTCAGGGCAATTTTGTCCTAAAAACAATTTGTACTTAATTTTCGTTGAAATTGTTAGCTATTGAGAGAAAAAAGACATTCATTTATCCACTTAGTTTCAATAGAATTCGCAACGGTTTCCCGGTATATAATTTACAATTCCATTAAGAAGAGAAATAGGTCGAGGTTTTGTTTGCTGAAAAAAATAATTGCCTCCCGTCTCCTAACCACTCCTTTCGCAGATTAAAGTATCATTCACCCAAATTGGCAGTAGTTAGCAGATTTTCCTTCACAGTTGGAGTAAATTCTTTTGTTGTCAGCCGTTTTCGCACGCGGAAGCAGTAACAGCAACGATTTTTTTGTAACAATTCCCAACATGAACTCGGCATTGTTAACTGTTTTGTGTATTTTGATTTCTATTGTCCAGCGGTGTTCTACTCCATTGCGCCCAAACAAGTGATTGATGGACGCTGTACATTATAAATTAATTAACATTGTTTGTAGCGTAACAATATATCTAGGATCACACCCCTACATCTATTCAAGGCCTGCCATACAAACGACGTAACGGTCTGTGGATCGTGTGTTGTAAGAGGCTTTTCTGGAGCGAATCCAGATACGATTACAAGCTATATTACAAGTTGCGTGCAGCATACTGGATAGACACATTCTGACCCGAGACCTTTCGGGCCAACACGTAAAAACGCTCCAAAAGCACAGAACACGAAAAAACGTATATCAAAGAACTATTCATTTTTCGGTTTTCAACTGCAGAAACTTGTCATCTATACCAAAGAATACAATTTACTTTGGATAGAGGATAAGATAAAGAACTTCGAAATGCCCAAATCATTTTTGATAAAGAAGACAAAAGCGCGTATTTCTGCGGTGGCTTCTGAAGGGTCCGTAGAAGAAAATGAAATCTCAAATCAGGATTTATTTCAAGGTATGAACGTACATTTCTTGATTCGTTTGTTTTGAAAAATTTCCCTACCTGGCATCACAAATCCCACAATTTCGCTTTGAAATTTTTTTTACATTTCCTGTTGTCTCATAATATTTGAAATACACCGTTATCAGGCACTGTGACATCGCATTACAGATGTTTTTTAAACTAACGGTTTCTCAAAACTTTAACATCTGAATAAAATGTTACGCGCTCGCGGCCTTCTGCTTTGTGCTTTTGAAAAGTTTGACTTTGATTGCGGAAGGCAAAATACGAGTTGAGAAAGAATATTGTATAGTCCCTGCTCATTAGGGGTTCCGGAGTGGAGCTTAGAACAATGGGTATATGTTACTATCGCTAGTAAACTGATCTTTATCGTTAGACTTTCAAACTCACGACATTCAGAATTACAATCGATGGAGCTCTCGCGCGCTTTTCTGCAAAACCATTTAGAAATAATAATTACCAAAACGCTGAACAATTGTTATCATAAACCTAAATAAAATCGAAGCTATCACTTTGGCTACCAAAATATGGAGCAGTGCTTGTCCGTCATCTGATAGGTGTATATTACTTTTAATGTTTCAGTAGTACTCACGGAAAACCAGAACATGAGTCACGAAAACTAATTTACTTCGGGTCGAAAAAAAAACAGTGCGCAACAAAAGTTAAAAATTATTATATTTTTGCGCTCAACATTTATTCTCGTTAGTTTGTTTTAATTTGGTTTGTTGATACGGTCAGAGAAACTTTTGAGTGTATAGCTGTATGTTATGAAGTAATCGTTAAAAAGAATTCAACAATGCATATCATTTCTTGATTCTTATTCAAATTTGTTCTCTGTGGCTTTAAACGTAGTCGTACAAAGACCCTAATGGATAGATCAATTGCAGAACAATAAAAGTTTTTGTATAACGTTTTAAGAGAGACCGCAGGCAAGCACAAAACATAACAAAACCTTTCAAACCTGTTATGTTTTCTTAAGAGCTTAGAGAAATTCGCTTTTTTTCCTGCGACATTTAACTCCATCAGTTTGCATTTCCGAGAAGCCTAACTAGAAAAATCAATCAAACTTGCGCCAACAATTAGAGTTAATTTAAATTTATGTAAATTCCTTTCACAGCTAAACGCAGTGCTTTTCAATACTCAGACCATTTTTCTCGTGGTTAGCCAAGTTGACGGCAAAAATAATGCAAAGCTGTCAAGACTGGCCTCGTTTGAATCGATTATTTTGAGAACATAAGTGCTAAAAATGTCTTTTTGCTTGTGCCGGCACGATTTGCTGAATTTTACACAATTTTTGTTTTTAGGGTCAATAGAAGGAGGAGAAAAAATAACACCCAGTGATTTGTTTCGTAACAAGTGTTTTTTCTTTCGACCCTTGGATATCATTAATGGTAGAAGTAAGTCACGGGAAACGGACAGATGGTGGCGTGTTCCGTTTCGAAAATGTCAAATCACTTGCGTGCAATAATTCTCGTTTTTTTTTTAACTGAAAAATTTAACAAACCTTACAACTCTAACGATTTCAATTCAAAATCATTAAATTCTTAATCAAAGAGAAATTGGGAAACAAGAAACAAAAGAAAAATGAGAAAACAAGATTTAATGTTGAAATATTCTCTCCGGTCTTGTGTAATACAGATTGTCAATGTACTTAGACCTGATGTCTTTCCAGCGAAATTAAGAGACTTAGGAAAGTTTACTTTTGGGTCAAATTTAATAGAATTTTAATTTCATGGAAGATGGCGGTTAAGGTTTCACTTATTTCTTTGAGTTCTTTTAATTAGCTAAATTTGAGGAGTAGCTTCCCAAAGTTTTAGATCAGTGACTCGGTGGTTTCACAATTAATTAAATTAGATTTAGTTGAAGGCTTCCTGCAAAGCTCCCCAATTCTCAGTTCTTATGAGATTATATTTTATGTCAGTTGTGAAAGGTTGTCGAATTCGTGATAAATTTGCTTAAAGAAAAGAAATAGTGAATCAAATGTCTCCCAGTTCAACACAATATTTCCGATATGTGTTCGTTGCGCGCCGGCAGACGTCAAAGCTCTTAAGAGCGATATGAGAAATGAAGACGACCCGATTCAGTTTTTTTGAAGAGTGTAGGTAAATATATATGTTAAAGGATAAGCGAAAATAGATTTTTTGGAGTGTTCTCAATGGAAGAGGATTTGTTTTTCATGGAGTAAAATTATGGTGAAAATCAAATAAAACTATAAAACGTTTTTGAAAATATTACATTACAGTTCTCGCGAACAAAAACTCCTTCATTAATACTGAACTAATTTCATCGCCTACCTAAATCTACTCGTTTTCTCAGCTGGTCTTTTAAAATCGACGTTTAAACTAGGAAGTTGCAAGTGAATAAACATCAGCCGAATGTGCATTGAATTAATCTAGCAACATTTGCGGTGGTTTGATCAATATTTGACTTAGATTTAAGTTTGAAATCAAAAGCACAAGAAAAAACTCAAATTTGAAGTTGTAATTGCTTTAAAAAAAAACTTTTAAAGAATTTCTTTTGTCAAGTGCGTTGGTTAAATTGGGTTAGTTCTTGCGCTTTTTAATCGATATTGAGTTCGCCTTTTTTCCTCTTCTCCGTAAAAGTTATTTGACCAGAAGGTTACATAAAACGGTATAATATTCCTCTTTCGATGGATTCTTTTTTTATCAGAAACTTTCATTAATAATGATAATAATACTATCCAGTCAAAGCTTTAATTTTATTTTTTGCATTTTCATTTTATTTTTTTGGCCAATATTCAAACTTTAAATATAAAATTTAAATTTGAATATCGCCCAAGTTTCCGTATTCGTGTACGAAGCTCTAAAGACTATAGTGCTCGTAAAACTATATTAAAGGTAATATTTGTTCAGAGTTCAAACACGGCATATATTTTGAACTTTGGTAGTAACTTTTTCCCACCAATATAAGTCTGAGAAATCTTTGACAGTTATCCGAACTACGATGACATGCATAAGTCGATGGCGGAGTTTTTGCCGACAGAATAGGTCACAATGCCGCGGATCGTAAACTCTTTTACAAGTCAAACGATCATAAAAACCAAACCAAACGATCATTATGAAAAAAATTTATTTTCGCCTTGCTATAAAAGTATGTTTTTGGTTAATTTTCATTGTATCGGTTAAACATCTGCAGCGACCTGACTTGTTACGTTGCAACATGTCTCAAAGACTTTTCTTTTCTCGTTTTCATAATTTTGTTTATTCATCTTCACAATGTATCTTTTGAGTACAGATATACAAAATAGAATACAAATTTGTTTGCTGGAATTTTTTATTCCTTTTAGTTTTATTGAAAAAATAAAGCTTGCGAAGGAAAGAAACAAAACTTAATCGTCCACATAAAAATGCAACAATTTCATTTAGAGTTTCTTTGTTCACATTTAAGCATTTCATGTCACAAAAAACAGTTTTTTTACTTTACTTCACAATGGAACATAAAATGTTTAACAAAGTGGAGATAAAGGCCGAGATCGCTATCAAACTAAATCAGTGACATATATTCATCAATCATCTAGTGACATTTCCCTTTAAAAGTTTAAATAAGTCAAACCATAGCCATCTGTATTCTGAATAAAACTTTTAATGTTAAAACTAATATTTTAACTTTAGAGGAAAGCCTTCATAAATTTCGTGTCTGTGTTTTGTTCTTAAAGCAGGCCATCGCTATTGTAAAAACAAATGTTTTCTTTGGCGTAAAGTATTGTAGTATCTCTATAGAACACCCCTAGGTGTATTAAATTTAACTTTATAACCATTTTGTTGTTTGACCTTGGAAACGCTTCGAGCTAAAATCTTAGACTAAAGGGAACTTTTCTCCCGAAGTTAAGGTAGTGAAAGCACCCTACGGATTATCTCAGTTCGGTTTCAATCCATAAACAACGACATATCTTTGTGTCGTGTCGAGTGTTTGCTGCACAAGCCTAAACCTGATGTTTCCTTATACAGTCCATTACAGTCAAATGAAGTTTATTAAGCTTCGATTAACTCACTGTGTTGACTCACGTCCGAATTTACGGAAAGTAATCAAATTTTATGGCTCAAAAATCTCACAAACACCTTTCTTAAGACTTTTCGCTTACTTTGAAAACAAAACTAATAAAAATAACTGAGGTCTTCAAATTTCGAAGCTTATTTTGTAAATTTACAGTAAAAATACAGATCTCTTTGAATATATATTTTATCGTTTGTATGAATTTACTATTTCAAATAAACATTTAGAAGGTTTTCTGTTTGCCTGACTGAAAATTTCATAACTTTGTATTCTTTGATCAACTCTTATATGTATTGTGAATGGGAAAGAAAACAAAATTTGTTTAAGATTTATTTAATTCCATAACCTTATTTGAAGAGTTTGAAATATTAATCCCATGTCACCTTAAATATTGTTTTTACGTGGCATTTTACTGGCAAATAAAATATATATTCCGTTTTCGGAAAAAAGGCCGCGAAAGTGAAACGTTTAATGACCAATATAAGTAAACTGCAATATATAGGAGAAAATATGACGATCGAGTTTTGAGCGTTGATGAAATTGCAAAAGCTACAATAACAAAACACACACACTTTTTATCAATATAAAACTTATTTCCTTTTCGACTCATATGAAAAAAAGAATGTTAGAAACAGTTAAACATAATTAAATATATATGTATATATATGCATTCATGATTTAAAAGTGCTTCTAAAAATTTTCAGTTGTTTTCCTTTCATATAAGTAATATTCGTATGAGTGAAATTGAATATTTTATGTACGTAGACGTTTTATTTTATTTTTAAGCTCTTTTGAGAAACTGAAGAAGTTAGTCGGTTTCGTTTTATATTTCGGTTATAGCAGCTGAAGTTATTTCAGATTCAATATATTTGCTAATATTTTCGATTCGTTTATAAATTTACTTAATTTTTTTCTTTCAATCGTGTTTTTAGAGTCTTCATTAGAAGAGGAAAAAGAAGAAGCAATGATGCGAAGCCAAACAGAAAACGAATCAAAAGCTGAGCAAGAAATTAAACCAAAAGAAAAGAAGGAACATATAAAAATTGATGAGAAAAAGAAGAAAACAGAAGAATGTGATGATGAGAAAAGTGATTACGGCATTCCGTCTCCTCCTAAATCGACCAGTCCTTTGACTCCAAGACTTATCAGCGCCGAGTATGAAAGTGCTTTTCACAAACACAATGCAAACACAGCCAAGCGACAGAAAGAAAACCCATTTAGTGGGTGTAACGAATGCTGGTGGAACAGTTTGGCTGCCCGCTTAGAGTCACAAAATCTTCCACCGCCTCCAAAACTGATCCGAGCGCCCGTGACAAAACCGTGCCCTCTACCAACACAGGCTTTGCACTCAATACTACAACCAAGTCTACAACCACTGAGTCCAACATATGACATGCGAAGCTACCAGCGTTTTATTCCGCGATCCCCTTTGCAAATACAAGTTCACACGCCTCACGCAAATACACCATACGATATTGAACTTTCACCCGTAAGTTGCTCAGGGATTTCTCCATATGGTCAGCAAACACCGAGAAGCCCTTTTTACAGTCCGCCTCAGAGCGTTCTGAGTCAACTCGAGCGCGCGCACAAACAATGCCGTAAACAAGATTCAGTGAGCAAAGACGACTGCAAGTACAAATGCGAGATATGTAACAGCTCTTTCTCACTGCAACGGCTTTTAAACCGTCACATGAAGACCCATTCGTTCTACAAGCGCTATCAATGCCAGTATTGTGGCAAAGGATTCAACGATACGTTTGACTTGAAACGCCACATCAGAACGCATACAGGAATTAAACCATTCAAATGCGACCACTGTGATAAATCGTTTACACAAAGATGCTCTCTTGAAGCACACCTCACACGAGTACACGGAGTTGTACATAAATATGGATTCCGAGAGCGGCGATCCAAGCTGCATGTCTGCGAGGACTGCGGAAACACTTTCAAAGACAACAGCGAGTTTATGAAACACGTCGCGCAGTTTCATCCTTCTACCGAGAAGCTTTTACGAGCAAGAAAAAATAGTTTTTCGAGCAGGATAAAGCTAGTGTAACTAAAATATATCAACTGTAGTTTTTATGTTTTTCGTTCGCATAAAACTTTTAATGCAAGATGTTTGACATAATTTAATATTTCGCTCTAAAACAAGGTTAATTTGTTACATTATAATGACGAAAAATATTTAATCAATTTAGTCACACCTTGCCGCCTAGAAGTAAAAAATTAAGAATTTTTCGGTGTGTCAGATGAAAGCTATTGTAGTTTGTTAAGGTATGTTTTAAAGTTCGGGTTCAAGATTCTTAATACCACATTTATCATTAAACACAAAATATACTATTTTGATAGGAATCATTCCAGAAAAATCGTTGAAATACCGGATAGTTGCTTAATCTTACGGAAAGAACAATTCCGGGGTATGTGATATGTTCGGTGAAGCTCCAGGCAAGTTCTACACATACCAAAACTAACCGTCATTTTAAAAGATTTCTTTTTTGAAGGACCACGTTTTTACTAACTAAATTCATCACTCATACTATGTGCATATGAAATCTGGATTTTCTTACTGACATTTACGTGAGATATTAGCTCGTATGATACTTCCAAAACCAGGATTTCTTGACCTATGAATTAAGACATTTCACCGAGGGTCAATTTTAAACACTTAAGCATTTGAGTTCATACGAATAACCTCTTTATCTTTCACCGAATACTTGACCCTTCTTCCGCGTTAAGCCCTTCGAGAAAGTTTAATCAGCATAAAACACTGGGTTGTTGAAGAACCAGTTCACGAACCAAAGCGCACTGAAAGACAAATAAATGGTCTAAAAGCTGCCGGTCTTTTAATTTTAACTGAGATATTAAAAAGTTGATACAAAACCACGTAACTTCGTTTTTATGTCTTGTTACTAGATTTATTATTACCTTATGAATGGAAGCATGACGGAAATTCAGCTTACAATGAGTCTGTTTTGAGCTAAGTCGCCAAAAAAAATTATTGTATTAAGAATCTATACTTAAATACATTTCTTGCAGTTTTAAAATAGATTTCGGCAAAAATAACTTTTCTGTTTAAATTGTTAAACGGCCTCGTAACTGTAAAATATACCGAGCTTTGTTGAGGAAGAACTTCGACAGGTGGCCAGTGCCACAAAATAAAGTTAATGAAATAAATATTATCTTGGTCATTTTCTAGCAACGCAATACTAATTGAAATATCTGCAAAAAACATAATCATGAAAAAGGTATTTACAGATAGAGAAATTGTTGTATTGAATTTTACAACTTTAAAACAGAGTGACGTTTGCTTCAGATAACCGCATGACTTGAAAAGGACACGTGCAAACAAAACTTTTGGGATTTTAAAAGTAATTATGTTTGTCTAAAGCAAAAAATAGTGATCGACTCATAACGAAAAAGTTTAAAAATGAAGGCGTCGTGGTTTGAATAGCTTATAACTTCACAAATTCCATTTCGACAAAACCCTCTAATGTACTTGCGGATTTTTCGTTGCATGATCAGCTAAGCATAGAGCTCGATTTTTGATTACGAGACCTTTCTCTTAATTGGCTTTATATCTCAAAATGAGATTCAGCTGATCGCGTCGCCCTATATAATTTATAATTAATTACAAGAGACGAACATTCCTCATGTCATTTTTTAAATTTCAAGCTTTAATAAAAGTATATCTTGATAACTGAGTGTAAAAAAATGCCTGAAAAGTGACAAACCTGCTTAGAAAATAACTGACTCAAATAGATCGATTTAAAAAAGATTTTAAAGGAAAAACGTTCTTTTTAATATCTCGTCTTTCTTTTGACTAATATATATACATTAATGTTTTAAGTAAAACATATATTCAGATCAAAATCAAAAATGAAATAAAATGTATTATATTCAAATTAGAATCAATTATGGTTTGTTGTCCTATAATACACTGTAATAGTTTCTTTGAGATTATGCAATAAATACAATATATATTATATTCGGCAGGGCTGTTGTTGTATTGATATTGCCTGGAGATGTGGTGTTGATATCGCCTTAG
>ERZ1740055.131-NODE-131-length-14696-cov-8.456185_pt1 | contig 14696 bp, 7 predicted proteins | sample MGYA00581747_ERZ1740055 | MGnify/ENA primary metagenome ERZ1740055 (study PRJEB43018, sample SAMN04849739) | marine metagenome | isolation source: floating plastic debris | place: Pacific Ocean | collected 2008-08-28 | study: EMG produced TPA metagenomics assembly...
TTTTGCGATATCTTTGCTCTAAGACAGGATTTTATTCGCCTTGCTGCTGAAAACCACAAGCAAAACAATCGAGGTTTTTTCTTAGCTTTCTGAGCTTTTGAAAATAATTTAGGCGCTAAACAAGTTTCCGGTCATCTCATTCTCTTGTAACATTTACTTCTGAAAACATGCATGTTCTAAATAAACACACCAAATATAAAAACAAAAAATGATTTTAAACTCTGGCACTTTGGCCGCTCATTGCATTATAAAATGACAGATTATCTTTTCTATTTAATTACAGCCCTCCATAGTTTGATCAGTAATGTTTATATCTTCCCAAAAACATCTTCACTATCTTCAGCTTTCTCCTATGTCGATTCCTTACTAAAAACAAATGAATATTATTTCTACATAAACATTTTTCCAAACATTTAATTTTGGGACGTTTTTACAAAGGTTACGTTTATTGCTATAGGAGGCAACTGATTCTGTTAAAACAACACTTTATTTCAAATATGAGAAAAACAGAATATTTCCAAGTTATATACTCATGTTACTCAGCTCTTAAAACTTAAAAGAACAATAAACTTGTATTTGTCAGCTCATTCCCCGCGAGAACTGAAAAATATCGATAATGCTCAATGAAAAAAGGTGTGGTTATTTATTGGTTATCCAAATATTTCAGCTCTGTTGTTTTGAAAGTTATCTGGACTGTGAATCTTCTGGATTTGGAGAGGTATTTCTCAAGATGTTTTCTATTGTAAAAGCTGTCCATTTTGGAGGTTTGATATCCGGGAAATGCACTGGTAAAGACATTATGCTATTTCCCAAGTATGGGGTGTTATAATCGTGTAACACACTCGAGTGATCTTGTTGGACATTGAATGAATGATTTATATTCCCAGTACTAGTTTTTTGTTTGTAAAAGCCACTAACATAACCTTGATAGGATGTTGATGTATTTAAGGTTTTGTTTTGGACAAAGTTATTCGCCGGAGCTTCATTGGCAAGGTCATGATGTGAGGTTGCTAACATCTTCCTGCAATGAAAATTGGGGTGGTCTCGACAAGCTGTGTTTAAGCAAAGTGCATTAACACTGTTGCATTTTGTGCGAGTTGAACAAATATTGTACGATTTTCTCTCTGTGGAACATAATTTGCCTTTCTGGGTCCTCGAGATTACTTTTTCAAAAGAAGTCGCATTTGGCGATGCAAAAGAAAAAAGCAAAGACTGGCAACTTTTAAGTTTTGCCTTTTCAGTTGTCTTAGAATAAATATGACTTGTAGCGGAATTGACTGGGGGCTGACTTTTTCTCCCGTTGTTTTGTCGCTTCCTTCTTCTACGAAATTTCCCATTTTCCATCAAATACTCTTGCAGTAGGTCAAAATCTAGGGTCCAGAAATTGTCTTTTGTCCAAGGTCGTGACGGATTACGATTGATTTTCACAAAGCAATTGTTGTAAGAAAGGTTATGCCGAACGGAATTTTTCCACCCTTGGTATTCTCCCCGGAAACACTCGTAGTTACACGTGAGATAACTATTGATCTCAGCTAAAGTCATTTTCTTTTCTGGCGAGCTCAGAATGGCGCATGAGATCATTGCTATGTATGAGCACGGAGGCTTTGTGTGTTCCACCCTTTTTGACTTTCCCTGATTTCTCAGTTTGCAAGACTTTAAACTCTGGTTCACAAACATTTCTTTTTCTCAAAACCAGTAGGATTAAGGATTCAGGATTTCAAGTTGATTAATTTCGGATTCTTTTTCGTTTTAACCTCTCACAATTGACCACTAAGCGCTGTCACTCACGAAGTTTTTTTCTGAAATGGGACTGTTAGGTTTATAGAAGGAATTCCCCCACCAGAAGATTGTTTACAATTTCCTTAATGTGACAATTAACGGCACTTACCACCCATATCTTGCTCCAACACACATTGAATCGATTATCACTTTGTCCGTGGGGGTAAGCGTTGCCCAAAATTTTGGTCATGTGGTGGTATTAATTTCATGGCTCGTGGTTCGACCAGGATATTATGTAATTCCACGCAAAAAATATAATAATAAAATTACTTCTAGCAATTTTGAAATCTTGTTTATTTAACTTTTTTTTCAAAAGCTTGTGTATCTCAAATGCCTGTTTATTGTGAACTAGGCCGTTGACGAGGAAACAGATCAAGGTAATTGAACTTTGGTTAGATGTGAGATATTTGATTCATTTCCTGCTGATAAAATCAGCAATTTTGTTTTGTCAAAAGAGCTACTCTCAAACTCAAGATCAAAATACAATGTACCGCCTTTCCTGCTATTAACCTCCGTTCTGCAAGGATAGCTACTGTGAGAAACAAAAAACACTAAAATATGGAAAATATGAAAAAAAAATTAATTACTTTTCGACTATTTTTAAAAAAAACGAAAAACAATAATGCTTTGCGAGGGATCCTTTGCGAGACTTTCGAAATTGGTTTTTGTTTGTTCTTTATAGATCTCAATCTGATTTTATTCAGGGGTGTTCCAAACAACCGAGTTAATTAACTTAAGCACTCTTGCGCGTGGTATTTCACCGGGCTGAGAGATCCTATTACAAATAGAGGCTGGCGTGGCAGCTTGATGGATGTTTTAAAAAAACATCTTTAAAAAAATAAATGTTGTTTTAAAAACTATTTTCTTGTTTTTGATCAATCTCCAGTTTTGGCCGCTTTCAACAAAGTCAAACTGACGTGAATTACAACAAAGTAATAAATATCGGATTGAACATTCATCAAAATTAAATATACAGTGCGCCGCGCTCATGTTTTTAGTAGAAATCGTTATTCAACTTACAGTTTCTAAATATGTTTTATCTACGTTTGTTCGAGCTGATCGAGTCTTAAACTTTTCCATTCTGCAGAAATCCTCGTTATTATATAGTAACATCAGGAATTCTGAAGAGTATTACGGAATGTGACTTGCTATCTGACTGAAATATGTTTTTAACATGTAATCTCTTTTTTTTAATAAGATTTTTCTTTAAAAGAACGTCAGGGGACAAAATATAAGAAAATTCTAAAAACACATCCGAGGCTAAGGTAGAGCTCTCAAGTTGAGACTTTTTCAAAGACGAGTGAAACTTTCAGCCGAACTAGCGCAAACAGCGAGTGTTTATTTTATGAGAGTGGCCGGAAAAATTTAATGGAATATGCACTTCTCAAATCCCTGAAAATGCACCAAATTCATCAAATAGGTCTTCCCACAGGCAGCCCAAGCTAAATTTGTGTGATGTTTAAAATGATTATGACGGTTAATAAGACTTTGTGTGGGAAAATATTTGTTAAAAAAAAAAACGAAATATTGTTTACAAATGACAGAGCAAAGAAGGAAAGGGCAACAAAATCGCTTAAAATGCCCTAAAAACCAGCTACAAAGGATCAACAGACTACCAGAAACAACATTAGATCAAAGTTAGTCAAATTTTATTAAAATTTCTATTGGCGATTTTACTTCGCTGTTGATTCCATACAAACACTTTATTTGTAAGTCAACACTCATTTTATGACTGGGCTGCCTGTGGCTCTATAGGCTCCTGTGAGTCAGCGGCGTTGTTTTCATTTTACTAAGTACTTCACTCACTAAAGCAACAAAGTGAAAGAATGGCAAATGGTATGACTTATGATGTGGCGGTGATAGGAGGCGGTGTGGTTGGTTGTGCGGTGCTAAGAGAGTTAAAAAATCAAGGGTTACATTGCATTCTGTGCGAAGCAGAGCCCGAACTGCTTTCACACGCTAGCTCAGGTATCGCTGTGCACATTTTTGTCCATAACAATCTACTCAGTTCTCGTTGCTTATATCTGTATGCCTCCCTAAAGTACAATATTGCTAATCTAGGACAAGGCTAAGATCTTGATAAAGTCGTTTATCTTATGCTATGCGAGAAAAACCTTTGGAATGAAAAATATAGATAGAACTTGCGTGCTAGTAGCTAACTTTAAGCCACTGTCATTGAGCTGGCCACGTTGGTAGCGGACTTTAGTTTACCCCTTGATTAAATCCGCCATAAAGAAAGTGAGTCTGAGAGCTAGCAACTATGGACAGCTCTTTCTCCCTATTTGCCTTTTGGACCTCATAGGCTCATCAAACAGGCTCAGGTTGCCACAGAAGTTAAGTAAAAGTGAAAGCTGAAAAATGAAATGCTTGTAGAATGAAGTTTAAATGAATTATCAGCAACTAATTGCATGCATATATGCATAATACAGTAGTAAAACATTTGAATCCATTGAAGCTGTACTAAGGCCACAGCCTGAATATTTTAAAGCAGCCATGGACTGTCCACTCTTACTGCTCCTTTGGGCTTCATCAGCATGGCATAGCTAATTGGAATCAGATTCACATCACCCAAATCTCAGCCAACCAACTGTAAGATCTCATGAGTAACTATTTGGAGAGGTGAATTCTAACCACAGACCGTCAGGTATCTAAAACATGTCATACATCATCACATGGTTAATGATGAGAAGGATGAGGATGGTCAATCAGGGCTTTCAGAATGCTTTGAAGCAAACGGTTACTCTTAAAAAGTAGGCGGCTGTGAACAGAGATGAACCAGATTTGACACCCATCATCTCATGAACATTTTAAGGGATTATGTTAAGCAAAACAAATGCAACTCCAAAACAAAGTACTCTTACATTTGGCAAAATCACCAAATTGTTGGACTTTTTATACCTCACATCAGGAAAAAGTAGCCAGCAATGAAACGTGAAGTAGCCAGCAGAGCTCCGGTGGTCGCCGGCTTTTTCTGAAAGCTCTGGTCAATGACAATGATAAAAATGATTATTCAGTACCATAAATTGCAAGTAATACAAACAATGTTTGTCCTTGTTTCTCACACAAATTTGAATCAATCAAATAATACATATTGTTTTCCCAAAGCCTGTTTTAACTATTCACTTGCCATGTTTAATTTTATATATTCTACAAAACATAATTGATATCGGTACCCTATTCTTTCAACTTAATCTGTTTCATAGAATACATGGCAAAGAATAACAGAAAAGGAATACATTGTATTCTCTGCAGTGTTATTCTCTCATATTGACCCCATTAAAAAATTGATCCAGAAAAGCAAATGTAAATTATGATCTAAAGCTTGTTTGGCTAGTTGTATTAATAATACCATAATAACTGCCACTTGGTTGTATAGCTTGTTGGTTAAAGGTGCCAGTCTACCATGCTGGGGGGTTGAGTTTAAAACCTGGCGAGACGAACACCCAGGGCCAGGCTACCTTTGCCCTAACACCTGCAAATGGTTAGACCTTCAAGTCTTCTTGGATAAGGATGTTAAACTGTAGGCCCAGTCTCTCATCACAGTATCAGGGGCCCATGCACATCTATCACAGAGAAGGATATAGTGATCCTGATGTTGTGTTGTCTGTAGATGTTCTTCTGAGGACATTCTTAATATCTAAAATACCTCAACTGTTTAACTTTTAAAATCTTGTAATCTGAGCAAATGCACATGGAAAATGTTGTATATAAACTTGACATGTTATTAAATTGTTATTATTTTAATTATACTATTGATGTGATACAGCATTAATTGTTGGAATTGACTAACTAGATAATATATAGTGTGTCCATTTTTTAGGTAACAGTGGCATAGTTCACACTGGTTTTGATGCACCTTTAAACAGTCGAGAACTGAAATGTCTCTTAGATGGGAATCATTTAAACGAACCATTCTATCAAGAATTTAATATTCCTTACAAAAAGGTAAAATTTATAGATTTACCAGGTTTTTAATTAACATGTAAAGTATAAATTGGTGAAAACAATTTATTTAGATTGAGAACAGTTTTAAATGTGAAATTTCTTGTAGCAACTAGAATATTATGTTTTAAACCAAATAAAATTAAGCCTTATTGGCCAGAGACTTGAAAACTTGGCAGCACCATACCATGGCGATTTTTTTAGGGGTGGAGGGAGGAAACTTGTCAGAGTAAGTGCCAAAGGTGCAAGCTGCCTTTGCAATGAGTCCCGAGGTGAAAGCATAATCTAGGGAATCCAAAAACAAAACCTCAGAAAATGTTTGAGATTTTCATTCCTGAAAATTATCGAAACCAGTGGTATCACAAGAATGAACTTTAGGTGTGCAAATTCGGGTTTTGGTCTCTCTTAAAGCATTCTGGGCAAAATGCCATTTTGTTTAGTTGTGAAGGTCTTGTTTAGGGTTGCACTCCATTCAAATAATCAAAGTTGTCTATAACATATATATCAATATCTAAAGAAGACTATAAAGTATAACAAAGTCTTTTTTTAAATTATTTAACAAAAGGTTAACACGAAACTTGGCAGCTATTTGATCACAGAACAATAATATTCAGAACTTTGGCAAAGTTTGTGAGAATTTTTGAGCAGGTGAAAACCTTCGACTGTGTGTAGAGTTTTCACTGATCTGCTTGCAAATTCTCCCAAACATTCACCTCAGTTTTCACCAGGCTATGAAGGCACGGATAACATGTTTTAATTCTTAATTTTATATACTTTAAATATATATATAGCAAAATATTGTTTTTCTCACATTTTACCACTCAGTATTCAATTGAGTTTTATTTAGTAATTTTTGGTATCATAGGTTGGTGCTCTAATTGTTGCCTGGACTGAAGAGGACCTAGTGAAACTGCCAGAAATTGTAAACAAAGCTCATGATGTGGGCATGTTAAGTGTAAAACAGATTTCGGTGGATGAACTAAAGCGCAAAGAGCCCCATCTTAGTTGTAAAGCTTTAGGAGCAATTTCGGTCCCAGATGAGATGGTTATTGACCCATGGCTCCTCCCAATAACCCTTGCACACCTTGCTCTCCATGGTGGAGCCGTTATTAACAGAGAAAGTCAGGTGTTTAGTGGTGAGTTTGAGAATGGTATCTGGACTTTAACAACATCAAACCTTCATATAACAGCTAAAACTGTCATCAACTGTGGTGGATTGTTTGGTGATCGGATCGAGTCTCTACACCGTAAAAGCCCATTTACAATAAAACCACGCAAAGGCCAATTTGCTGTATTCAGCCAATCAGCAGAGAGTTTAGTTAACTCCATTATATATCCAGTTCCCACGGAAAGAACCAAGGGAGTTCTGCTATACCCAACTGTGTATGGAAATGTTATTATTGGACCTACAGCAGAAGAACAGAAAGACAGGAAGACTGCAGAAATAGATGAAAAAGTTATTGATTGTTTGTTGGAGAAAGCTTTTGGCATAATTCCCGCATTAAGAGAACACAAAGTTGTTGGAATATATGCTGGTCTAAGACCAGCAACAGAACACAGGGATTACTGGATTGAACAACAGCCAAGAAAGAACTGGATTACAGTTGGTGGTATCCGATCAACAGGCCTCTCTGCTTGTCTAGGCATTGCAAAACATGTTGCTTCATTTTTCCCTAAAAGTAAGTTGCGTAATCAAGTTTTCAGGGTCAGCCAGGGTTTTTGGATATACGGTATTTTGGGGTATTTAATATTAGGTACATACAGTACAGTATTTTAATGCTAAAAATTTGGTATTTTGACTAATTTTGGGTATAAAGTATATCTTGTTTTTTTTAAATTTTGGTATTTTACATGAATTTTATATTATTTTTGGGGATAATGTATCTTTCTGGGTATATTGGTATTCCTCTACACCCTTGTCTGCCCTTGAGTTTTGATAGTCTTATAATTATTCATTGAGTTAGAACTTGCTGCCTGAACTGTAAAACTGTATTTGTAATTTCATGAACTTTAGTGACAAATTTTTTTCTCATTTTTAGCTCATTCATGCACGTGTGCAAGCATTGAATTAGTTAGTATTGTGGGGGTGAAATGTCAAAGGAAGTGGTTGTAGACTGAAATTTGTGGACCGAAATTGTGGCCAAGACAGAAGTGAAAGTGTAATGTGAGGGTGTCTTCATGGTAGAACTTTTGACTTTTGTGTGCACGGACCTAGTTCAAGGCCCATACTGACCTTTTTTTTTATTTTTTGTTTTCTTCTTCAACTTAAAATTGCCTATAATGCCTTTTTGTTACTTTGAGTAATCATGCATGGTCCGAGGTCATGCATGGTCCATATAGCGGGAGCCAGGGGTGCATATATATGCTTTTGGTCTGACCTCGTTGAGCTGCGCTGCCTCTGTACTTTGAGGTGGTGATGAGCGCGAGTCTTTCTTTTCTTTTCTTAGATAAAGGTTTAAAAACTGACTGCTAGTAAAGAAGAGAGAAGGTTTTGTGTCACGTATGTGTTTTCTTTATTTACTTTGCCAATACATTACATATATAATGCAATACATTACATATATAATGCAATACATTACAATACTATACAATAAAACACAACAAAAAACATTAGATTACAAAAGAGGAAGGGCATCCGCAATAGCCAAGAGGCCAATTGCTTTTGGCACAAATTTTTCCCATCAGTCAGTGGACCAAGGCCTTTAATGAATTAGATTTATTCTATAATCTCTATTCTATTTCTAAAAACAAACAGTATAAATTTTTTTTACTTTGTTTTTACAGGAAAGGCAGTTGAGAGATGCAAAGATGATGCTCATAAAGTTTCTAAATGTTTATTGGATCGCCATGTTGTGAAAAATGCTTTGGAGTTTGGTGGAAGAAGCTGGAAGATAACTCATCCTCTGACAAGACTTGGTATTTCAACAGCAAGGGGACTATTGACATTTCAGGCTAAGCTATAAAATAAATAGCATTACCAGAATTTATCCTTAGCTACTTAGAAAACGAACTTGATCTACAACCTTCACAATTCCTTTCAGCGGATGTTTCCCACAGCACCTGCATGGTCAGTTGTCAGGCATAAATCTGATTTGGTCAACAATCAATAACCAGGCAAGAACATGTTGTGATCGCAAAATGATGAAAATCTGCCAGATGGCATAATCCCTGTGACATGGTGGCTACTGCATTAAAGACAGTAGTCACAGAAAAACACTAATTTTGTGTCAAAACTTGTGCAACTTGACTGGTGTAGTTTTTGAAATATTAAGTGACCCCCTAAAAACCCCTCCCCCAGCTCCCTCCCCCACTAGGTGCAGTATGGTACAGTATCTGTTAAACATTGATACTAACTGTTATATCTATGGTTTTCAACAAGTTTTGAAGTAGTTGGTGAAGTACAGGAATAGACGGCAAAGAAGCTGATGTTTCTCATTTTATTTGCATGATCTGAGTTCTTTAGCTGCCAAAGAAGGTAGCAAATTTATGTCAAGTAAATAAATAGGACTACATTTTAGAATAATCTGGATTTTCTAGAATTCAATTTACCTAACAAACAGTTCTTTCAAGTACTCCAAGTATACTTAAACATGTATAGTAATTTTCACTTTGGGTCATCAGATTTGTTGAAAAAAAAAAGATCACCATGATGCTCACCACAAAGAAAACTACAAACAAAGTGTCTGCCCAGAATGGACATGCAGCTGGAGAAGGAATCGCAGCGATGTCATATTGGTTGATATAAATAGATTTTCTGCAATGATGTTATATATTACATAAGTAAATTGCTGCTTTTCACTTGCACAGTTCAGAACCTAATTTTTATATTGAACTCGTAAAGGTTCAATTACATAAACTTATTACTATAATTATATTTATTTATCAATAATTTATTTATATATTAATGATTCATCAGTATAACGGTTTATTTGCCGTTAAATAAAATTTTACAGAATACAGTAGTAATATGAATAAAGAAAACTGATATATTAATGGCGAGGAGGTCTGATAATGCAATAAAAAAATTAAATAATAATGTACCAGATTTAACAGTGATGTCAATGAACTACCCTGAAAAATGTACAGGATTAGAAGCACTGTTGTTGAGAGCTAGCACAAGAAGAAGACATTTAATAATCTGGATTTCAGGCTAGAAGTTAAGATTAGCAAAATTATTAAATAGTACTTTCAAATTGCTGTGCAGATGTATGTGTATATGAAGAAGCTGTCGCTTCATTCAGTTCCTGCTCTGTGATAAGAACTCCATTGCATTGCAAGGCATTTCCATCCTGTTGCTCTGCAGATTGTTTACCCTGATCCCAAATATTCCATCTGACGACAATGACTGAATCTATGACCAGCACTGCTAGGTGTATCATTACAATAGGTAATGCTATCAGCCCTTGTTGATCAGAACTGAACGGTAAAAAGGCCAAAACTGTTACAGCAACCGTCAAGGATTTTTGACTTGCCAATACAACCAATGTTTTTAAAGCTGGTCGTTCAATTCTGAGGATCAAGGATGCCATTAAGTTGATAATACCATAAAGTACATGAATTGTCAAACCCCAGGCTACACATGCAAAGATACTGCCGACTTGAAGATTGTCAAAGCTTCCGCTTGCACTTGACTGGCTTACTTTCATCCATGGAATCATGACCAAAAGTGTAATGGCAATGATTTTTAAGGTGTTGGTGTATTTCTTCACAAACGGTTTGACATGGGGAATAAAACGAAAAGCTTTTCCAACCTGTAACAGAAACAATAATTAAAACAACACCATTAACTACTGTGAGCAGGCATGGTTGGTGCAGTTAGTAAGATCTCTGCTTTCTGATCACAAGATCCCCAGTTTGATCCTGGCTCTGCTGAGATTTGAATATTTGTATGACCTTCTTTTCTGCTTAAGCTAACTCAGCTTTCCACCCATCTGGGGTAGGTAAATGAGTATCAAAATCTGCTGGGAGCTAACCTGTGATGGATTAGTGTCCTGACCATGGGGAGTCAAGCACTCTTATCCGCTTAACACTACAGAAACTGGAGATAACCGGCTCCATGGGCCACCTGGCTCATAAGTATTTAGCTAGCTAGCATCAACTACTGTATCATATATAAAGCTTCTATTATAAAAATTTACAATTTAGACCTTCCCCATCATTTCTAGACTGTATGACTGTCCCACCCCCCCCTTTTTGCCATAATCCTAAACTTTGAATTGAATGAGGAGAGGGCTAAACAGTGGGACTGTGGACTCTTCACTCAAAAATCTCATTTAATTTTGCGTCTCCCCACAAATTACCTAAGTTGCTATTCTCTTCTATCGATCACATACTTCTAACTTCCTTTAAGTTTCTTCCAATTGGTTTAAATGTTTAACAACTTTTTTTTACAATCACTCAAACAACCAAACAACACGACTCACTCCAATGTTTTGTTTATATCTTACATTTATGCATACAAAAAGCTCCTGCATAAACATATGCTATGGGTAAAGCTAATGTTCAAATGTTGACTGAGTCTTATTTCATGTTTTATTTACAACTAGATGAATGATCTGACCACACAATGAACTCAAAATTATCAACTGTCTAATCAAGGTAATTTACAAAGTTTCAATGAATTATTTTTTTGGAACAAAATTAAGGACTTTCATGAACAAAACTGTTCTCAAACTCAAGGACTTTTTAAGTAATATGTTCTTTCTCAAGTACTGTGCAAACCATTGCTAAATACTTAAAACATAAGCCAAGCATCAAACCCTGCCCATGGTTGGGGGCGGGCATGGCTGGCACAGTTGGTTAGATCTCTGCCTTCCGACCACAAAGTCCCCAGTTCGATCCTCGGCTCTGCCAAGGTTTGAGCTGATTTGTGCGACTTTCTTTCCTGCCTAAGCTAGCTCAGCTTTCCGTCCTTCTGGGGTAGGTAAATGAGTACCAGCGTCTGCTGGGAACTAACCTGCGATGGATTAGTGTCCCATCCAGGGGGAGTCAAAGACTCTCACCTGCTTAACACTACAGAAACTGGAGATAAGCACCGGCTCCATGGGCCATCTGGCTCGTAAAGGATTTAGCTTTAGCTTAGCAAGTATCAAACGTGTTAAACTTACCACCAATGGCAACAGCACAGTTAATACAAGTTTGATGAGCAGTTGCACGAAATCCAGTTTTACCCCCTTAAATTTCATCAACCAGCTGATCATTGGAGGAGCCGTAAACACTGAAGTCATATTGCAAATAACGGTCAACAAAAGGGCAAGAGTTGAATTCCCACCTGCCTGTGCCACCTAGGAAGAAAAAATAGACAATCATTTAAATAAAGTAACAGAGTATGGTTAGAGGAGAAGGTAAAATTGGGTCACATTTATTGGAGTCAAATGACTGCAAACTACAATTACTCATAGTTACCTATATGGGGAATAAGACATTATATAACACTTCCCACCATTTTGTTCTCGTGTTACCCTTTCCACTTCTACTGGCTTTAGTAAATGCCCAGGATAGCCACATTTTTTATGTGCTGTTTTGATGTTAATCTTTCTGCGTGCACTTTTTCTCAATGAATGTAAAAGTGTGCAAATCACTGCCAGCTTGAAGAAGACTGAAGGTTTTGCCTTTTAATGGTTTTACAATTTCTAGTAACAGATTTTAAAATTTTATTTAATTGTGAATTTTAATTGGATAATCAATAACATTCATATTCATACAAGGATTTTTGCACAAGAATTCCAATTTCTCACTAATTTATTGCAAGTCCATTTTAGGAATGGCTTGCCACAGGCAACCCAGTAAAAATAAGATTTTCCCTCGAACTGTTTCAAAGGAAGGAGAATGTATTAACATGTCAAATGTGTGGTTAAGGTTGTGCTAAAAAAAGAGTCTAACTACAGTAAGACCCAGATCTCACCATGTGCTAAGTTGTGATGGCCAATACCAACAACCTATAAAGCTAAAAGCTAAATCCTTTACGGGCCAAGTGGTCAATAGAGCCGGCACTTATCTCCAGTTTCTGTAGTGCTAAGTGGATGAGATTCTTTGACTCCCCCTGGACAGGACACTAATCCATCACAGGTTAGCTTCCCAGCAGATGCTGGTACTCATTTACCTACCCCGGAAGGATGGAAAACTGAGTTGGCTTAGGTGGAAAAAAAGGTTGCACAAATATTCAAATCTCGGCAGAGCTGGGATCGAACTGGGGACCTTCTGGTCGAAAGGCAGGGCTCTTACCAACTGTGCCAACCATGCCTGGCCATAACGAGAAAAAGGAAATGCAAATTACATATTTACTGTGTTTAGAGATTAACTGCTAGTCGGGGAAAAACTCACATGCAAGCATGATACAAGAGAAGAAGCAAAGCTGTATGATGAATTTTCAGTTGGCATTTACCGCCTGTCTACCAGCAGCACTCAAGATCACGAACTAGTTGGACATTTGCCTATAGAATTATCATTTCTGCTGTGTAAATTTTTATCTCATTTAGGTTGCAGCTTAGAATTTTCACCGATAGGAGCAAGGTTTCTCGAGGACGGACTTGTGGTTCCCGGGCAGTACACTGCTTTGTTTAACAACAAGAAAATGGTAGCAATTCTCCACAGAGAACTAGAGTGCAAAATTGAGAAAGTTAAGCATATGAAGTTGGAGGTCATGCGGCCAAAGACCAAAAACAATATGAACTTCCTGCCTGAATAAATCATGACTGATCAGTCCACATTAATCGTTTATTTTTTTGTGAAGAATAAGGATTAGGGGAGGGGGAGAGGGGGGTGTTTATTAGAGAGGGGGGAGCTTAATAGAGGATTTACGGTAGATCTGCAATTATGAAAGCTTGTGGTCCAAATATCAACCTTATTCTTTCTGGTTCTGGCCAAGAAGTGGTGTTAAATTCTACACTCGATGTAATCCATGTATTCCCTGTAAACAAACACAACTTCACTAAATTTTTAATAAAAAGAATTAAAATGTTGCATTTTTTTAAACTTACCATCACAACTCCCGCCGCGATTGTACATGGAACAATAAAATAGATCTGAAGTCCAATTTTGAAAGCTTGTGGTCCAAATATCGATCTTGTTCTTTCTGGTTCTGGCCGAGAAGTGGTGTTAAATTTTGCACTCGATGCATTCCCGTTAAAATGCAATACAACTTCACCGGCTTCGACGTCAAAGGGCAATAAGCTTGTTAAAGACACTCCAATAGTTGTGGTTATGAATAATATGCTTACAATACCGAAACATAACGCTTTGATTGACTTGAAAGCTTCTTTAACTTCTCCCGTTTTCAGTTTAATTCCACTGTGAAAAAACAAGCAAACGATACAAATGAAATGTGTTGGTCCTTTGCTTAAAAATAAACCGGGCTGCGGCACGAATATTCCAAATAACACCAAAAATACGAGCGATAAAGGCAAGTAATTCTTGAACAAGAATGAAAGCACTTGTTTTCGAAGTGTTTTTTTGGTTTTCTCGTCTTTTTCGGAGGAATCTCCTTGCTCTTCTATTTTAAGCAATTCTGCCACCATTATGTAAAACTCGTTCTCAGACTTCTTACTCTTGCCACGTGAGGGTCAAGACACCGTCATGATCACATGAAAGAATACTGGCAATGCTTTCTGAAATATAAAAATAGAGCGGTTTTCTAAAGTTTATACTCAAAGAAAACGTAATTCGAACCGAGGTAATTCCGCTACTGATGTTACTTAAACTGAGGAAACACGCAATGACAATGACTCGAGAAAATGTGCCGGAATGGCGCTGCGAGCGAGTGACGTCATAAAAATTAGACCCCCTGCGACACTCATACAAAGAAAGAACTCTTGTAATTGTGGAATGGCGGCAGACTTGAATATTTTATTTATTTATTTATTTATTACAATTTAATGGCATCAAAGATAATACATACTAATAAGAATAATATTAAATAGCTATATATGGATAATCTGTAAAGGAGTCCAGGACCCCATAAAAAAACAGATCACCAA
>ERZ1740055.132-NODE-132-length-14678-cov-7.346919_pt1 | contig 14678 bp, 6 predicted proteins | sample MGYA00581747_ERZ1740055 | MGnify/ENA primary metagenome ERZ1740055 (study PRJEB43018, sample SAMN04849739) | marine metagenome | isolation source: floating plastic debris | place: Pacific Ocean | collected 2008-08-28 | study: EMG produced TPA metagenomics assembly...
TTATTATTATTATTATTATTATTATTATTATTATTATTATTATTATTATTACCCTTATGGCTGCTTTGTTTCTTTTAATATGCAGTAAAAGGAAAATAAAATACTGTCTGGGTAGCTTAGATGGCAAAGTACCTGCTAGTCTACCATCATGAAAAGGCTCGATGTCTCAATTTGTGATGATCTTATAAATAGTAGAGAAAATTAACAGCAGTGTTCAAAATAACATTCAGAAAATCTAATCTATTCTCTAGGCAATATTGTTTTGCCAGCGAAGGGGGCTAATAAAGTTGTTGCTTGCACTGCATAACAGTAAAAAAATTTTTTTTGGAAATACAAGGGTTATAAACCCAACTTACTTCTACAACAAAAATCTTTGTTTGCTTTGAGAGAAAGAATGGCCAGCTGACAAAATGACAGAAATTGAAAAAGTATCTCTCACGGTTCTTTTTCTTCTTCGTTGAAAACAAAGACAAAATAGGCCAGGAAGAAAAAAGATCTAGGCAAGAAGTTGAATATTTCGGGAAATCCAATTTAATATCCAATTTCTCGGCCAGATCTCTTTTCTTCCTGGCTTAATGTGTCTTCTTCTTCTTTGAAGATGAAGAACCGCGAGAGATACTTTTTCAATCTTCTTAGTCAAAACAAACAAAGATGACGCAATCACGAAAAGCGATCTTATTGGTTACATTTCTTATCTGACTCAGCTCTGATGCTCAAGTCTTCCGCACACGATGAGAAGGCAAAAATTATCAACCAGGACAGGTTATTTTCTCAAGACCTTGCGAGGAAAAATACTCACCAAAATTTTGTTGCACACTTGTGGAACAAGTTGAGCAAACTGCCTCGCGAGGCATAGAGCTCAGAAGTTTGCCTCAAGCGTGCGCCGGTCTTTAGCGATATCTAGCTGCAGTACTTACTACTATAGCTAGATTATTTTATATTACTTTTCGCATGCTTACAAAGTTTTACAACATTTCGTAAACATATGAAGCTAAATATTGCAAGATTTTGTGGTAATCCGCTTCGTATATCTGTAACAAAATATTAAAACGTAAACCTTCGAAAATAGGGTCCCGCGGTAAGTAGTTAAACGGTAGAAAATGTTTCACACTACGCCCCAGAACCAAAATTATCCCAAAACTTTAAAAGTAGTATCTAGTTGAATCAAAAGCATTATCAAATTTAGGTAAGTGATTACACTGGAGCACAAACCTTTTTAAGTAACGTCTTTAAATTTGCGGTATAACTTCCACAAGGATTCATTGCACGGATTCATTTAACTTGCATCTTGAAGCTTCAGCAAGCAATTTCAATGACCAGCGGTATTCCAAGAAAGGCAGACTGCTGCCATCTTGGTTGTTTTTTTTGGGGGGAAACTCGGAAGGAAACTGTATTTTTTGTATAATTTATTCTAGGGAATTGCATTCGTAATGAATAAGAATCAACCAAGCTTACCTGGTTTTATTACGGGCTATAGTGGACCATGTACCACCTCATCGCGATCTTTTCAAATGTTAGTTAAAAGCATTGGAGAATCGAAGTCGCGTGTTGTAAGTATATTATTAATTTTTATAACTGGTCGGAAGTAAATGTCCTATCGCTAATAACGACAGAATAGTTGACTATTTTAGGATTTTTACCTGTAATCATTGATCAATCAGTGAACACCCAGTGGACTGTCTTCTGATTTTTTCTAAAGTTATCTTCAGTCCCCTTAAAACCCCTAATTTAATTTCCTTTCATTTTGGGCTATTTTCCTTAAATATCCCTAATAATTTTTGTCTTTTAATATCCGTCCGCGGTCGCCCAATGACACTGAGATGCTTGGGATTCGCATAGACTACATCCATTACACACATAGATTCCATCAGTCTCTGCTGGCCCCATGCCTGTGACTGACTATTTGAGTGAATTCAGCTTCAGATCCATGGAGACCTTGCAGTATTTATGCTGTTCACCCATCTCCAGTCAATTTGGGCCAAATCTTTATACCTAGGTAATTCTACAAAATGTAAGCTTTCATTTATTTTTCCCACAGTGTCATCCAAAAGGGCCCATTTATCAATGTCTTTGTATATTTCCAAGTTGTAATTTTGGCCTATAATGCCCTACTTTTTAGAGGTTATATCCAAAAAATAATCTCTACTTTATCCCTATATAAGTTCCTGGGCTGTAAGAGTTTGTGATGCAAGCAGATGGATATAAAAATTAATGGATGAAATTAAGCAAAAATTCTAAAAAGCTGAAGTATAATGACTTAAATAACATGATCTAAATTGCATTAGGGCCAATTATTTATATCCAAGCTGTTCAACTTACTACTAACTTGGTGTGGCAGTGTTAACGGCTTTATTATGACTCATCTCCAGAAATCTCCACTCTCTCTCAATCTCTTTTTGTTTTCCTAAAACTTTCAGGAAGAAGACAGAATAATTCGACGTGAGCTTGTTACATTGAAAGAAAAGTTAAAAGAGTCCAGTATATCAGCTGTAAGTTAGTTTGGTTAAGTACTGTAACATCATTGACGGAATGTGTGACAGGAGTTAAAGTACATGTACAGAGTGTGTGGTTTGATGAATTTAAATAAAAAGGAGTTTTCAAGGAGTTTAAGGAGTACTTGCACAAACCCTGATAACACCTAGCATATCCATAAATAAATAATTTTTTATCTATTTATGGATTTGCTAGGTGGTATCAGGGATTGTGCTATTCCTTAAACTCCTTGAAAACTCCTTATAAGTAAATTATACAATTCTCTTTTTCAAGGGTGCTTGAAAGTTATAAGCCCTCAAACTTTAGCTCAGACTCCTTGTTAACTCCTTTAATTTCAATTCAATTCTGCAACATCTGGGGCCATACCTTAAAAACATACTACTTGTAATGCTCAATGGTAAGTACTGTACCTTTAAAAAAAATAGCAATAAAGAAAGTTTCTTTTAATTATTAAAATGATGTTTGTAAGCCAAAAGTTATCATAGAAAATACATTTTATAACATGATACTGCTGACAATTACTTTCAAGTCTTTGTGTACTCTTTGAAAACTCCTTGATTTTTTTAATCTATCAACATGAACCCTGTAATACACTAGTTAAGTACAACAAGAGAGCACACAACAGCACACTAGGTCTCTTATGTGTTGATCTGCCTCCTATGGTCAACATATTCTATGGAATTCTTATTATACTGTATAGTCAAAACTTAAAGTAAAAACTGCATCTTGAGCTGAAAAATATACAGTACTGTCTTACAGTTATACATTTACTAACAGTACTAACATTGCTTGTAAATGGAAAAAAATAAAGCAAAGAATCGGACTAGAGGAGATTCTAACAGGTGCAGACAGAGAGCACCATCACCACCACCATGTTTGCTTTCTCTGTTTACCACTCTTTGTGTAACCACAGATTTTCACTGCAGCTTTAGATAGCACTAATATCAGTTTTTAACTTTTGCCAAGGTTTTTCAAAGAGATTTTAAGTTTTAATCAAAACTTGCTTTTATTGCTTTGGTACTAGACTCATGATCAATTCTACTTTTAACTGTGCTATACACATATATGAACTTGCTTTTCCATTTCTCCCTGTTAAAGAAAATACTTGTATGTCTTTCAGAAACAAATGAGGGAGAATCTTGTCAGATTGATGTACTGTGAGATGCTAGGTCATGATGCATCCTTTGGTCATATTCATGCCATTAACTTTGCCCAGCAACCTAATCTGCTGAACAAAAGGATTGGTAAGCATTTTACATACTACTGTAAATATTACTGACAAGTACTTACTTAATATAGTACTCAGATGTTGTGCATAACTGTGATTAGGGTTGACTTTGTTCATTATACCATACAATATGCCATAGTTTACATTTATTAGAAACTGTTGTTTTGATGTCCAAATCCAGTGCCTAGACTCTATGAATTGTATGCAGTTACTGTATTTCTAATAGAAATCTGTTGAGTTTTAAAAAGTTCCATTGAAAGGTAACTATTGCCTAGTGAAACAGTGAGAACTGAAGATAGCTGTTATGGAACACCTAGGAGCACTAGAGTTCTTTTCCAACAGTAGGTGTTCAATTATAACAATTATTTCTTTCTTCTCACTATATCACTCTTCGCTTGTAGCTGCATGGTTGGCCTGTGATGTGGGAGCTTTCTTCTTTTCAGCTTTCCACATTTCAACAGCTTTGCTGACCATGATTCACTGGCTTCTGTATGTTGGGCTGGTCCATTAATAGTAATGTGAAGAAGAGATGTATTGAAACTGGAAGTACTAGTACTGTTTAGAACTGTGTGGGATTTGAAACTAGGTTTTAAAATGAAATAATTGGTGTTCATTTGAATGGGTAGTTTAACACTTTTAGTTTTTAGATACTTTACAAAAAAAAGCATGTGCACAACATCTGTTACAATCTCCTAGTTATTGTAGGCTAATTGCTTATATTGTAACTACTTCCATCTCCATCTTTCCATCCCAAATTTTGAAGGGGCTAGCAAGCGTTCCTCATCCAGCCATTTTTGTCAGCAAGGGCTGAACTATATCAGTACACTTTAAATATCAGCTATTTCTTCCACAGTTCTCTGTGGACTGCCATTCTCAGGGTCATTCTCCTTTTCCCCTGTTCTCTTCTATGCAGTAAAAATATTCAGTTATAAATTAAAGTTGTTTTTGTACCATTCATTTTGGCAAGGAAGTTAAATGACTGTACTATATAATTATAATAATTATTGTTTCTGTTTTGTGTCTAGGCTATCTTGCTTTGTGCCTGTTTCTTCATGAAAACCATCCTTTGATTGTTCTGCTAGTGAACACACTGCAGAGAGTGAGTATAGGGGGAAGGGCTTTTCACACTTAACAGGGCTTCTGGTGGTACACTAAAAAAAATTGCAGTTTTGAGATGGCAAAACTACAAATATTGACTATTAGCTGGGAGAAAATAGATGAAAATCCATATTAGGCAGAGTTACGTAGCTACAGTTTGTGAGATTCTTGAAATTGTAAAGGTCAGTGATGATATCATACTGTAGGACTGGGACTTTTTAATAAAATGAGTTAAGACCAATGTTCACAGCTGTGCTTTGTCATCATGTGGTAGCAACATACGAATAATTATTATCGTATGTAGTAACCTACATATAGTCAGAATGAATTGGAATTTAGAAATTCACTTCACAAGGAGACGAAGAATATGAGTGAGTTAACTCGACTTTGCCTTGTTTTCTCTCACTACACTTTTCTCGTGTTCTCCTTTGTCATAGCGTTTTATATTACTGTCCAGAAACACATGCCATTGTAAAGAATTTGTAATTCTAATGTTAAATCGCTACTTATTGAATAGTGTTTTGAAAACTTGTGTACCCGAATCTACCCATTTTTTATGACTGAAAATGAAGTCAAGAAGATGTCCCAAAGTGAGCTCATAGCCTTTATTCTGAAACTATACAAAACAATCTTGAAGAAACCTTTTTAACACTAGGTAATTAAAATTCCAAGTCTAAATAAACAGAAAATCTGTACTGTTTAGACCATGTATGATTTATGAGAAACAAATCAAATTGACATTAAGATGAAAAAGGCCATATATTGTATTATAGACCGAGAAATAAAAAGGATAACTGATACCATTGAATGTGAAATAGTCAGTCAATAGAATACCAAAGTGATGATGTCACAAAAATTTGATTTGTAAAATCACTAAATTTGTTTTAATGTTCAGAAATAACAATCTTGATGAAAAATGTCTCCCTGCCAAAATTTAGCATATTACCATGGTTATGCTCTTATAACCCCCTACAAACCCTTTTTAAATTGGCTTGGCTTTGGGATATGTATTGAGTAATTAGTCGAGCACAACTGTGGTAATATCTTGTCGACAATTTGCACTCGGTCAACATGCGGATTTTTAGCAAGGATACATTTTTAGTCTTGATAGCTCAGGTGATCTCAACAAATCCCATAAGTTCATAAATTTTAATTTTTGTGATGTCACACTTTCCACTCAGTACAACCCATAAGAAGATATTGCCTCCAATTTTAAAAGAACTTACTAGTTACAACATCGAGTGATAATTTCAGTAACAGATTAAGAACGGTACAGTATATGTGAATGTTTTTTTTAATCTCTAATTTTTATTCTGTTGTTCAGGACCTACATAGCTCAAATGTCATCGATATTTGCTGTGCTTTGACTGTGGTGTGTAAAGTCATCAGTGAAGAAATAATACCAGCACTGCTACCCCTTGTTCTTGCTCATCTGCGCCATAAAAGGTGAGTTTCATTTCCATGCCTAAGGTATTTCACTGCAGCTATTGTTTTTGTATTGAATTCTTCAATCATGTATTATGTCATGGTTGCTATGAGATACCTAGCTAACATGGTTTTTGAAATCTGCATTGGTCCCTCTAATTTTTGACGTTTTTAGATTCATTTATTGCTTTTCGTGGATAGTTATACCTTCCTTAGCTATTAATAAACTAAGGAACATCTCATTGGACAAAACCCCAGGGATAAATATTTGGATCACAGGATACGGGTCATACCCAAGACCTAAGGGATGATGTTAAGACTTAAGTTTCTTTCGGATACTACTGTATACATGCATTTAAATTTAAAATGTATGCCACTAGAGACCTGTCAAGTTTTGAAAAGGTAATTATTGCCAAGAATCAAATCTAGTGTTTTTAGGTGTTCAATAACAACAACATTATAAAGTAGAGCTATCATTGTTTGGATGATACATTGAAAGATACTTTGCAGAATTGATTGAAATCTAAGTAGTTTATGTGTGCAAATTAGGTAAAATATCTCGTTGTCAGAGTGTGTTTTCTATTCTCATTACATACTAGGTTACAGTACAACTTTTAGTTCATGCTATCATTGCTCTCTGACATTGAATGCTATCCTTGAAACAGTCATATTGGCAAAGCAAGGTTGTTTTGGCATCTTTCAGCCAATCAGAATCATGGCAACAAAAACATTTGAGTCCACGCTCGGAAAAATATGCATTTTACAGAGGGCAGTTTCTCATTTGGTCAAAGGTATAAATGAAATGATAACATTAGAGATTCATTATTTCGTCGCACAGTAACTTTAGTGTTGTCATTATTATTTTTTTATAACTTTAACAGTGAATACACGTCAATATAGTTCGTTACTGTATGTTTCATTGAAAATATAAAATGTTAGAGGTTTCTGTGTCTTGGCTGGGGCGGGTATCCCATTCTTTATTTTTTTCTTAGGGATATTGTCCGTAAAAAGGCAGTCATGGCGCTACAAAAACTGTTCCAGAAAAACCCAGCATCCATTGATAACATAAAAGATCACGCCAAGAAAGCTGTGGGTGACCATGATTATGGTGTCATTGGGGCATCTCTCAACATCTTTCATGACCTTATAATGGTAATTTTTTTTTCTTCTAAATTTTTCGCCATTCAAGCTTCACATTTTTTTAAAAAGAAATGTATCAGACTCACTCTCCTTCAGCTTAAAGTAGATTTTTTCTTAGTATTTAAGCTGAAAATGCTCCCTCTTTAATGCGAAAGTTTGCCACCTTATCTCACCATCGTATTTTTTTTTTTTTGCTTTTTGCTGTTTGGTTTTATTTAGTTTATTAAGTATTGCCTTCAAAAACCATTTACATCAAGATTGTACATACAGTATAAGATGACCGATTTATACATTTATTTACTGCAGTTGTCCATTATAGTTTGTTGAACTCAAGGATGTTGTTTGAAACTTCATGTGTAATGCATTGTGGTATAACGTTTTTAGAAAGATCCAAACAGCTGCAAGGATATGACCGACACATTCGTAAACATACAGAAAAGTATTATTGAAGGAAAGCTGCCACGTGACTTTGATTATCACGGAGTTCCTGCCCCTTGGATTCAGATCAAACTACTAAGGATTATGGGAATGCTAGGAGTAGATGATCTGCAGTAAGTTCCTATAAGCTTTACGTTGTGTTGTGGTTATAGCGTACAGTAGTTGGTGAGATTGTTTCTCTCCCAACCATAAGGTCCCAAGGTTGATCCTCGACTCGTCCGAGATTTGAACGTTTCTTTGACCCTTCTTTTCACCAAAGCTCACTCCGCTTTCAATATTTACGAGATCGATATTTAATGAATACCATCATCTGCTTGATTGAAGGTAATCTATAATGATTGTTGTCCTATAGAGTTTCTATAGCTCACTGGTTGGAGCAACTGACCATTATAGGCACTCAGACGTTTTTTTTTTCTTTGAGAAGATGATTGAGGTAACCCCTATTGATTCTGTCTTTTTCACATTGTTTAGACCAACTTTTTATGTATGGTGCGTGTCGTTCGCCTTGTTTTTGCTTCATTTAAGGACAAGAACACTCCAAGCCCAGTTGTTTAAAATCTGGTTAGCGCTAACCCAGGGTAGATGCCAACCTTTCAGAGTCGGAATTGACCTGTGCATTTGGGGTTAACAATTTTTTTCTTAGAAATGTCCGAAAATTATTTTAAATACAAGAACCGTAATCTTTTTCTGAGAGAAGCAATTAGCGTGTTGCTCATGAATTAATTAAATATCTCACGTTAATAATGAATTTGTTCAAATGTTACGTTAACTACAGACATCTACTTTCTTCTGAAGCCATTAACGTTACATCATGACTGGTACCCAGTTCACCGACGAGGAATCTCAAAATCACTTAATATGGATCTAAGACATGCATCTTTTGGAATGTTTGAGGTTTAGCTAGAAATTAAACACTCCAAAGCACAAAACAGTTAGACAGCACAGTAAAACTCGTTTTATAGTGTCTTAAATTGTGCCATTTTATTACATTTTGCATCGGTTGTTGTACCAATTATCTTACTGGTATCTTTTTGCTCAACTCAGGATTAAATTTAACCCGCCTTTAAACAACCTAGCCATGATGCTAAAGTTTTGTAAAATTCCAAAGAACATTGAAAAAGCCTCGACAAAATTTACAGTTAATGTTTTTTTAATTTCAATTAAAGTTGTTTTAAGAACTTTAAATTTTAAAGTTCAAATAAAAACATAAAGCCACTGCTGCAATGCAAAAATTATAATAAAATCACAGCTGTGTTTGTTTAAGTGCCTTTGTTACTTTTGTTTTTCATTGGTTTGTAGTACCAGTCAGAAGATGTATGATGTTGTCGGACAGACCTTCTTCAAACTTAATATAAATTTTCTCATCGGCTATGGTAAGACATTTTCCCTATATTTAACAGTTATTATACTATGAGTCAATATGGAAGAAAGCTGGAAGTCGTAAATTCAGAAGAAAAAAAACGATTACTTTGCACTCTTTGATTTCATTTTACTTACAAGTATATACCCCAGACTCGGTCAACGTGTTGCTCATCAATTAAATATCTCAGGTTAACAATGAATATGTTCAAATGTTACGTTAACTACAGACATCTACTTTCTTCTGAAGCCATTAACGTTACATCATGACTGGTACCCAGTTCACCGACGAGGAATCTCAAAATCACTTAATATGGATCTAAGACATGCATCTTTTGGAATGTTTGAGGTTTAGCTAGAAATTAAACACTCCAAAGCACAAAACAGTTAGAAAGCACAGTAAAACTCGTTTTATAGTGTCTTAAATTGTGCCATTTTATTCCATTTTGTATCGGTTGTTGTACCAATTCTCTTACTGGTATCTTTTTTTTTTTCTTCAAAGCTGTTGCATACGAGTGCACAAGAACCATTACAAGCATCTATCCTAACAAGACTCTAGTGGACAAGGCAGCTAAGTGTGTTGGCATGTTTCTCATCAACAAAAACAAAGACTTAAAATACTTAGGTAAAGGTTTAAATTCTTAAAGTGTTACATAAAACCTTCAGTATTTTTTCCAAATACTGTCCAGTGAAGCCTACAATTATTAGTCTACAATTATTATGGCCAAATGAAGTTTTTTCTGTTTTTGTTCTGCATTTGCGCATTGAACAGGATAAATTCCTTAGAATAATTCCAGCAAATGAAGTTGTTAAAATGGAAGTTTCTGTTGTAGAGAACTTATTTTGTGTTGAAGCAGCTATATTTGCTATCAGAAAAAAACACAAACTGCGTAAATTTTAATACACAACTGAAGTTTTAATATGTTTTATAAATTCTTCTTCGAAAATACTGCTTGATAACTGCATACCTGATGTTAACATCGACTTTGATGCGCACGTAGGACGAATCGAATTATGATTGATCAAGTTAGTTTCTAGCACGTTTGTGCTAACTTTACTTGAGTTCACCTCCCACTAGCATTGTGTTTTTACCATCACTATCGAAATTGTATGATAACCATTGTAAATAGTTTGAGGAGCTGACGATTCAAGCTTTTGGCTGCTTTGACAAATTACTACTGATCAAGGTGTCAAACCCTTACATTTTTAAAGTCATCAAAAATGCTATACGTACGCTACATGTGACAACTCAAGATTGGGAAATATGATACTTTTAGGTAAAAAAAAAAGGAAAATTAAAAATTTCAACCTTGATTTGCACCAACTACATGTTACTCCAACTCACTGGTTGACACAATATATATCGTTCAGGTTCTAAAACAGGTTAACCGGCTTTGTTGTTAAGTTATATTTTTAGACTTTTCCCCCGTGAATTTGTTCAGTAATAACATGTAAATTTGCGTTAACTTCATTGATTAACAAACCTGATGATGGACGGTGGATTCCGTTCGAAATATCAATTAATTCAACAATTTCTTGTAATTCTTTTTGCAACTAAACTTATATTAGAAATATTGCTCTTTTTAGGTCTGAATGCCCTTGCTTCATTGGTTCAAGTTAACACTAATTTAGCCACCCAACCAGCCTACCAGCGAGTAATTATCGACTGTTTAGATGATCCAGACGAGACGCTCAAACGAAAGGTATTATACTGTATTACAAAATAGTCTGGATAGTACGTGGGTTTTGATTGGTCAACAAGTTATATAAATTATGTAATATCATCACAGATGCATGTTCAAGAAAGCAGTAAGACGATAGAAATAATATCTTATTACTTTATATTCTTTAAATGTGTTACAGTAGTCGGCTCTTTTATCCCTTTTAGTTTTTTTGTTTGTTTTGATTCCAGTTGTTTCTTTATAGGATTTTGATTGTATTTGGTAATTAAATTGATTATACATATATGTTTCAATTTTTTGTTCAACTGTTTCTTTTTTTCTCGAATAGTCATGTCAGTGAACGTCTGTAAGTTTATTCACTCGACTTGATCCAATATCTATGTGTTCTCCATAAGAAAATATTGTAGTCTAAGTTAAAGGACAATTTACCACGAGGACAATGAAGTTCTGGAATACTCATGTCAATAAATGTCAATAAGCTTATTCACACTCGACGTGATCTAATATCTAAGCGTACTCCATATGAAAACATAGTTTAAGTTAAAGGACAGTTTACCACGAGGACAATAAAGTTCTCAAAACCTTACTTATGAAGTTATCATTGCCGTAAGTAATTTCAAGAGCTGACGTCTTGTTGAGCGTCAGTAGCTCCCTTTGTCCGAATGATTTAGCCAGTTGCTCGAAATGCCAAGTTTTTTGTCTTCACAGAGTTTTGGCCGAGAGGCCAGAAATTGAGGAGACATAATAGAAACCTCTGTGTAGAGAGAGTAAGAAAGAGAAATAGCTTTGTATGCCAACTGTATTGAAAGCTGTACCATTAAATCATTTTTAGCTCATTTATGCACGCGCATGCGCAAGCAATGAATGAGTATCGTGGGGGTGAAATGTCGACGGAAGTGGTTGTAGACCGAAATTTGTAGACGGAAATTGTGGACCATAGACGGAAGTGAAAGTGTCCTGCGAGCGTGGTTCCGTGATAAAACTTTTGACTTTCATACACGTGCACGGACCTAGTTCGAGGCCCGTACTGACCTTTTTTATTTTAGTTTTCTTTTCTTTTCTTTTTTTTTTTTAACCTTAAATTGTCTATAATGTCCTTTTCTTACTTTGTAATACAATTTTATATTAAAACATTTGGAAAAAATTTATGATTTGATCATTAGACTGTTTAATAATATTGTCCGTTCCATGAATTAACTGGCTCTAAGAGCCCTTTGATTATCATTTTGCGAAACCATATTTCTGTTGATTCCAGTACACGTTAGGAAAAATAGGAATGATTGAAAGATTTCTCTGTTGCCTTTGAAGCTTACTTATCAAGAACAAAGGTAAAAAAAAATATCCTTATTCCCTTTCCTCCTTCCGTTTTTTGCCAATAATTTGAGTTTCTGTGTTAAAGGAAATTTTTTCAGTTGTGCTGCAAATATAAATACCAAATATGAGTGTTAAAAGCTTCCTGGCAATGAATTATTAAATTTTTTTGTTCTTTTTAGAAACAAAGGTTTGGTGTATCCAATACACAATAGGTAAAAAAGGAAAAATATTGAAGATTTCTCTATTCCCTTTGAAGGTTACATATCAGGAATAAAGGATAAGACTTCTTAATGCCATTTCTCTATTCCCCTCCCAGCTTTCGCCATTAATTGTGAGTTTCTCTATCAGACACTGGACTTGTTATGCCGTATAACCAATGCAACCAACGTGGAGACAGTTTGTAACAAGCTCATTGGATACCTGCGTGTCACTGTCGACTCATACTTTCGAGCCGAGCTTGTTACTAGAGTCACAGAATTGGCCGAAAGGTATCCTTTATATAATGGACTAGATCGATAGTTTACACTTATTAATTGCTACTGCAGATTGTTTTAACTTCCAATATCTTAATTTCTCATAAGAGGTACTCTCCTTAAACATACGTGGCTAATCTCAGAAGTTGTTTCTTGAAGATGTATATATCTATATAGAAGACATATCTGCTTCACCTTTAAAAACACTATACGCAACTTTTCTTTCTAATAATTTTTGGTTGTGTGAAAATAGCAAGACGTAGTGAAGATTATAAAGTATTATGTGCAGCAATAACTCAAATGATTACTCAAATTAGTGGATGTCGACATTAGCAACTTATGCTTAGAAGTAGCTAGATTATTACTCGGGCTTTTTCCCGAACGTTCGGAAAACTTGCGGTATTTTAGCGTCAAAATACTTTTGACGAACCTTTAATTTTGTATACTATAAAAATATCTACAGGTTGCTTTAAATTTTATTAATAACACACACTCGTGTAATTACTCCGAGAATGAGGAAAAAAGACTTACAGGTTTTATGCAGAGAAAATTGTAACTTGGACAACGTGGGCTGAGGTAAAGCTATTAAGTGGAATGAAAGTCCAGAGAAGTGATCTAGTTAGTCAGATTGACACTGAAAAGTTGTTCAAACTCTCTCAAGACCAAGCAGATGCAATTAAAGCAGCATTATTGGAGCCACTTGATCAATACAAACTGTGAACTCCATTAGCGTACTGCAATTTAGGAGAATTCATTGAAATACCTGTAGTGGACGTAGAACATGTCCAGAAAGCGCTAGGGGGTCTTAACAACCACAAAGCTTCCGGACCCGATGAATTACTTAACTTGTTACTGAAAGATTTCTCAGACATAATAATTATTGCGCAACCTATTACACCGATAATCAATGCGTCTTATAACGAGTTCACAACGTCTCCTCAATCTATGGAAGATGGCCAACGTCGCACCATTACCAAAAACCAAGCCAGTGCAAGACCTCAGCAATAATCTCAGACCTATTGCACTCACGTCCTCCCTCTCAAAGGTGGCAGAGGAATTCATTGTTGCCCATTACATCAAACCTGTGGTTCTCAAAGTGATTGATCCAACCAATATGTTGTGATCCCCAGTTCCACTCTAACTATGGCCCTTGTCAGCATGCTACATAACTGGACTTTGAGTACTGACGCTAACGGTTCAACAGTTAGGTCGATATTATTTGACTGTCGGAAAACATTTGATTATATTGATCACGAGATGCTTGTTAATAAGCTGTGTAGGCTTGGCATACCAACTAGAGTAGTATTAATTGGGTGATTGATATTCTAAGTAATAGAATGCAACGTGTTAAGTTCACAAATGATTGTCATTTTGATTGGAGCCCGGTCCCATCAGGGGTTCTCCAAGGAACGAAATTAGGTCCCTGGCTGTTTGCTTTGATGATTAATGATTTATACCTTGGTGACCCATTCCACTGGAAGTTTGTACATGATACAACTGCATCACAAATTGTCCCTAGGGTTAGTGACAGTAATGCACTGCCCATAGTTGATAAGGTTATTGGTTGGTCATATGAAAATACAGTTCAGTTGAACTCCAATAAGTGTTAAGAACTTAGGATTAGCTTGTCTAAACAACCACCTGTATTTGAGCCAGTTATTGTAGATAGGAAAAATAGAAGTTGTAAAATCAGCAAAGTTGTTATGTATTGCTATAAATAGCGAATTGTCGTGGAACAACCACATTGATGAGGTAATAAAAAAAGTTTATAGGATAATTTATTATCTAATTCAGTTAAAACGTGCTAAAATTTCTCCAAAGATTTGTCTTTATTGTATGTGACATGTATAAGATTAGTCGTGCATTATGGAGAAGTGACCTTTATAATTCCTTACCATTGTATCTTAAGAAGGAATTAATACGTATAGAGAAGAGGGTTGTTTCAATTATCTTGCCGGATTGTAACTAGGTTACCAGGCCTTTCACTGAGAGGCGTGCGATCGCACGCGCACGCCTTGGCACACGCCT
>ERZ1740055.133-NODE-133-length-14617-cov-7.597308_pt1 | contig 14617 bp, 4 predicted proteins | sample MGYA00581747_ERZ1740055 | MGnify/ENA primary metagenome ERZ1740055 (study PRJEB43018, sample SAMN04849739) | marine metagenome | isolation source: floating plastic debris | place: Pacific Ocean | collected 2008-08-28 | study: EMG produced TPA metagenomics assembly...
TTTTATGATTTTTTATTATTATTATGATTATTTTTTTTTATTTTGATTTTTTATTTTTTTTATTTTTGATTATTTTTATGATGATGATGATGATGATGATGATGATGTTTATGACTTAAATTATTGGCGGGCTTAGTTGGCGCAACTTGTAAGATCTCTGCCTTCCAACTACAACGTCCCCACTTCGACTTAGCTTTTCATCCTTCCGGGGTAGGTAAATGAGTACCAGGATCTACTGGGAGCTAACCTGCGACGGGTTAGTGTCCCGTTCAGGGGGAGTCAAAGACTCTCATCCGCTTAACACTACAAAAACCGGAGATAATCGCCGGCTCCATGGGCCACTAGCGAGCTACGACTTACATTATGACTTAATTAATTTAATCTAAATTAAATTAGACTGAGGCTACGAGTTTGGCTATGATTACAATGGTGATAATGAGAATGATAATGATTTTAAAAATACGAGATCCTTAGAAGTATAAAGTAACTAACTTTAACTAGCTGTTATGATTGCGATTACGCCTGAGCTTCTATTGCGCATTGGAATGACTTTTTTAGCTATCTTCGCGGTTATAAACGCAATTTGTGAGATTCTTTATCGTTGTAATCATTATTGTCATTGAAATCACTAAAATACTTTTCCACTAAAAGCCGTCATCAAGAGTATGGAAAATTCAACCGCTGTTACATGTAGTTATATAACTTTTGGTTATTCCCGTGAGGAACAGTTGTGCAACGGAAGCAATTCACTTCTTTCTTTAGTAATGTCTTTTGTTTAATGAAAAGACCTTCTACTATTTTCCGTTTGATGAAACTGTGAGCTGGAAATATAACTATTTCTTGTCAGAGTTTTTTTTTAACTTTTTTACAATTTAGCCGTTATCATAATTAATAATAATAATAATTAAAATGCCTTAATGCATAGTTGTCGCGGTTATTCAAGCGATTTAAGCAACTACAAAGGAATGCCTTAAAAACGGAATTCGAACCCATGGCCTCTCGGTTCAACGCTCTAATCAACTGAACAATGAAGCCACAATTGGGAGAGCAGGTCACTTTAAAAACCGCGACGATCATAACAAAATTGTTTACACCACAATACAAACTCAGTCTCGATGATTTTTATTTTAATTTTTTCTACTGTGATTTTTATAAATATCTGTGGGGGTTTCCAGAAAAAACATCAGAAACGAAATAGTTTTATTTTTTAATGTTAATTATAGTATTAATATATATAAGGTCAGATAATCATGACGATTATTAGATAATCAACACCATTTCACTTATCTTTCTACAAATTTTACCAGAAAAATTCTAATCAACGACAATTCGATTCAGTCAAATCACCCTTTTTTTATCAAGGGTAATATATATGATAGATTTTATGCAAAAACATTTTGTAGGGGAAAAATAATTGATTTCTTTTTTGTTCAGTGGCTTACCGCTCATTTGGAAGCGAATGAATAGAATAAAATAAGTGCAAAGGCATAAAACACGTCGCTACTAGTTCCTAAAGTTTCCGTCTGGAATTTAATCTACTAGAAATCAATGTTTAAAAAATTAAAATTTGGTTAGGTTTCGTGAGTCTATCAACTTTGTGTGTTAACTTAAGATTGAATTATTTGTTATCATTTTCAATTTTAAAATTTCACATTTTCTCGAAAAGAATTCCACTAACAGACATCTTTTCATGAAGCAACAGCTTTTTAGTAGTTTAGCATTTTATTTTTTTAAAAGCTTTTTTGTGAAGTAAAGCGCCAAACGTTTACAACATAAAAAGCTATTCACAATCAGAGACAGACCCATTTTATCGTTATATTTTTATCATTCCTGTCTTGTTTGCTGGTTGCGATTGTGGGGGTTTACTTTTATGTAAATGAAAAATATGTTCAACTTTGTAATTGAAGTTTATAGATATACCAGAATATTCTTCGAATTCAGTCCGTAATGATAAAACTAATTATTTAAATTTGATCAATGAAATTTTTAAATAATGTAATGAAAACTGAGATAGATTTTTAAGCTGAGTAATTATAAAACAATCTGAATCCGAATAATTCTCAACGATAAAGAGCTACATGCATGTCTTTGACAAAATACATAGTATAAGACAATTTTTGCGTTATTTTTTTGCGAGAGTTTTCTTGCGTCACTCTACCGCTTCAGTAATGAATGCTTTAAATTTTAATGCTTTAGACACAATAAGGTGAAATTTTAATCATAATTGATAATTCTGATTGACCGGTTGCACAATAAGAATGTTCAACTTTGGCTCTTCATGAAAACAGTCAAAGGTTTTGAACTATTTTATTAAACTAGAATTATTTATCTTGATGCTCATCCGGCACTTTAATACCGTATAACAAAAGTAGAATTACCCATTAAGCTCCTACAGCCGGCCGCTAGTTTTTTCAAGTCCTAACTTCACTTGCAGGGCATAAGTAAGAAACATTCTTTTCAATGAACTTTGCTTCGATGATTTCCGCTATAAAGTCTATTACACTAGCTGTTTGCAATTTATTTTTAAGATTAATAAATTTAATAGTTTATAAAAAAATTAAAATGTTTATAAGCCATTCAGACGGCATGTCATTATATTTAAAGTTATGAGTATAAACTAGAATTGATTAAGTTCTTTTTCGAAGTCCAGTGTCTCTAGAGACCAGTGAATTTATATCAAGCGAGTAGTTAATTTGGTTTTGAAGTCCAGGAAAGAGCGCTTCTAATAGAAATTAGTTAAAGCGTGACTCCGAAAAATTCTCATTAACTTTTTCGTAATTTGATGTTTGATTTTAAAAAACAATATTGGTATATTTGACATAAAACAACACTTTTTTAACATGTTACTGTTAAAAGTTAGTGAGACGAGCAATTTAATGATAAATGAATGGATCTTATTCTTAGAAAATTTAGATACCAACAACATATGCGAGTCGTTTTCCTAAAAACAGGTAGCATATGCTTTTATAAACTTAAAATGCTAACTTAGAATTATTTATACATTAAAATTTAAACAGAAGTTAATCCCTGTTCATTAAAATTACAATCAAAGTCAGATAAATTTCATCTAGGATTCAAAATTATAGTTTCAAACTGGCAAGTTATATTTTACTGCTTGAAAAAGATTTCAGTATGTTTCATATAAGGTTCGTAAAATATATTCAGAGAATTGCTGATAGGTCTTATGGGAACAAATAAAGTTTTCAAGGTGTTTGTTTTGCTTACAAGTATATTTTTTGAAAACAATTTAAAATCATTGTGATGGCTTTGCGGGTTGGGGTCTAATCCTGCTTAATAAAAGTAAAGTTTCAACTTTGATTTTGAAGACTAATTTCTTCAGTTTAAACATTTTAGATGAAGGAATAGGTAGCGTTTGGTTTTGACTAAAGTATTCGAAGATGCAGGAGTTTCTATAGCAAATATCGCTTCAAGCAAAACACACATGCAATTAAAATACTGTCAGAAGAAAAACAGGGATTATGACGCCGATACAATTCTAATAATTACTCAGAATGACTTAGAATCCAATAATCGGTCTTTTTTCAATATTCTCGTACAAAAAAATAGTTATAAAAGTGTACAATTAATTATCAATGTGTATTATAGCACATTAAAATCAAATCATGGCCTTAAGGCAAAAGCTCTTCCAATTTGCCTTTGTCGGTCATGATCTTGACTTGGTAAATTGTTTTCGCTGCAATTTATTTTTTAGATTTTTTATTCATTTGAATCCTTTAATCACATAACGGAGCGGTTTTATTACTGTTAGATCACATAGGGATGTAGAAACGAATGTTTAACTTTTTCCGCCAACATATTGTAGGTCAAAGGGGAATCTTTTTTTCAAAGCATATTTGTATATACTTTGTAAACACAACAAAGCAATGCTTTAGGACGCATGAAATAATTCCCGGCCTTAATTGTCTCAACAAGTATGTTGTGCTTTGGTGAGTAATAAATTTACAACAACTATTCGGTGCATTCAATTTCCTCCTTTAAATATAAATTAAACTGTGTTTGTTTTGAAAGAAAGGACATTGAGAATGCGTGTTTATCTGAAAATCGGTTTTTGAAGCTCTTATCCCAGCGGTACCATCTTGTTCTAGGAATAGACTTGACTTCATTGTAGTCGTCAGAATCCTTACTAGATTTTGAATTGAAAACTTTTACTCAATAAAACCAGTTGTTTTGTTTCCTGGTCAGTTCTTTTCGCCATATTTTTTCTCGTCCTTTCGAGCTTCACCTTTTAAACTGAGAGGAATTTGTTTTTGAAGGAGCCGACCCAATTTTTAAGCAGGAAACGTACAAATCCTATTCTCTGTTCATTTACGTCCATGGGAATCTCTGCCAAACATCCAAATGGTCACACTTTTTCTTTACTGTCAAAACATAATACCGCTAGTTTGCCGCGAATTGCATCTTCAATGCGCTTTTATTTCACTCATATTAGCAAATAACTCAAAAGAAAATACCATTAAGAAAGCTTTTGGTTGCATGTGTTAATGCAGTTGGTTTTAAAATCTTTAGTATTGAGTCGTGCTTTAAAATGTTCAAGGATCGAACCAAGAAATATTTGCGCGTTCTATATTGCTTTGTTTCGCTTTGGTATTTTTGGTTAATTTTTCCTGCGGCAAAAAAGTTATGATTTTGGTTTTAAAGTATACGAAACGACAGTGTCCATTCCCACCGGAAACTTTCCGTTTCTTTTTATTGTATCCGAAAATCAATGTTTATATTTAATGTCTTTAGAAAAGCATTATCGATTAACCGACTAACGTTATTTCTCTCAGTTCAAATGCACTTTATCCTTGTCTTTTATTTCTGTTTTCTTTCACTTTTATTTTGTTGCTTAACTCAAAAAAGCGCACAATTAGACTGCTAATTTGATGCCAGCTAGCACAAGCTGTTCACCTGAATACGAAAATAATTGCATTACTTTCAAGTGAAAAAAAAACCGAACAGCCGCTATTTCGTGAAGACGTGCAAATTAAAATGGCCGTGTAAATCACAGCAAATGCTTCCCTTCTCAGATGGGAGTTTATTTTAAAATACCCGTTAGTTATGTTTTCGATTTCCTTCTGTGCTATGTTCCCTACATCCTGATCTTTTTTGATCACAGCAAGAAAAAGTCGCACATTGCCGATTACGTTTTAGTCAACAGTTGTTGTAGTTCTACTTCAGTTGCTTTCGCAAGGTAAGAAAGGTTATAAATTTGGCTTCAACTCTGTTCTGATATGAATCACATTCTTTTCGAATTCAAGTTTCAGCCGATTTTGTATTGTGGTTCACGTTTTCGTTAATTTTTATTCACAATATTGACTGGACCGTATAACTGTGATTATATGCTCTATGTTGTATTCTCAGTATCCGAACAGTCATCAGTTTTGTAAAGGTAAATCGCTCGGTTTTGACCTCTCAACCTATCTTTTGTATTTTTTCAGTTACCAAATTGTGGGCGATTCAAAAGAACAAAAAATCACGTTTGTTTTATTTCCTTGTTTTTTTTATACCGCAACTTCTCCAATTTGATTTCTTAAGTCCACTCGAAACAAAAAGTTATTTTGTTGCCACTGATGCAGCAGGTTAAAGATTTTCTTTCGAGAACGGTTTCATCAAGAACTCCAAGAAGAACTAATCAAACTAAAGCTTTTGTTTGGAATTGTATTTTTATATAAATGCATGATTCTTGGTCAGCATCGCTAATAAATGACAGGCATTTGCAATGAAATGTGATTATATTTTCCTTGTATCCTTGAGGTTTCTTTTATAGCATAATAGAAATGATGGTATTGCATGCGGTTTCGCTTTAGTATATTTTTCTTCTATGTGCCTTGGTCTACTATCTAAAAAAAACTGTCCTAAAACAAATATAATTTAAAACTACAATTAATTTCACGCCGCGTTTCATCTTGGTTTTCAGACTGTTTTTGTTTTCTTTTCAAATGGAAGCAAAACTTAGTTCTATCCGAGAAGAGAAATTGTTTTCTGCGTTTTTTATACTTTATCGCGTTTTCATCAAACCTAAAATAATTTGGTAACACTTATTCCTTCTCAATAAAATAACCATATATTTATTCTCGTGGTCGTCTCCTTTTTTCAAGCGCATCGTAAAAAATTATTCCATCCAGTTTTTTTTATTTTAAATTTTTACAGCTCAGGAATTTACAACAAAAGCAAATATGTTTTATGAAAGTTATCTTCTATTAAAAATACTATCTTTCTTGCAGATCAATAAAGGCGCAGCGAATCACTTAACTGATAAATATTTGTTTTCTTTTGTGATAGTTTTACTGTAAATAAACATTTTTTTATTCTGCAAATTTCTTTCTTGCTTTTATCACCATGTCGTAACATTTTGCCGATTCCGGTATTGTACGTGAGTTAGCGATAACATCACCCATCTATTTTTTCCTTTTTGGAAAAGTTAACAGAATTTTATCTTCACAATCCAAATCTGTCCGTACTTTACGAACAAGGTTTTGTGTCTTTTGTATTTACTGTTCGGTCAGTTTGATTATTACAATTCTCATCGTCTTTGTGCCAGTTAAAAGTACAAAATACAAATCAGTTTTCTTAAGTGAAGCAAAATTCCTGAAATTCATAAAGTTATCGTACCTCTACGCTCGTTCCGTAAACAAGTTTTTTCCTTGCTTCCTTTTTACAATGGCAGTCGATGGAAGCGATAATTTCCCATTTCAACTCACTTCATTCATTGACATTCAAGATTTCTACCTCGTGAACTCCCGAACTAGCGACTACCTTCAGCGTTAATCTTCTTTTCTTTGCTAAGACAAGAACTTCTCAGTCAGCTCTCTTTATCTCCATCTTATTCTTCAATTTATGTTAGGCTGAAAATGAGTTATAATCCCAGAAATATAAATTCTAATCAATAGTCTGTTGTCTGCAAAACAAATCTCTCAATTGCGTCTATTCTTTATCTTCTTCAACTAAGACACGAGTTTGGAAAAAACTTTTTTTTTTCGAGTTTCTTTTGTTTTCGAAACTGAACCTCTTAGTTGCTGAGCTGAAAAGAGTGGATGTTTTTGCGTTTTTTTCAACGTTATTTCCCCTGAGAGATATATTTCCCGCTGTTTTTCGACACAGAATTTCTTCAACAGATCGAGTTTTCTTTTTTGCCATTGTTTGTTTTTCTTTTCTTTCTGTAACCTATGAATTTGTCAAATGCGGGTTTTATTTGCTTGAATACATTTGTTTAGAATGAAACTGCGAGTCAATTTAAACTGTGATTGCTGACTGTTATAGACTAGAAACCAAGTGTGGCGGGAGCAATACCAAAGAATAACAAACGCGTTTTTGGGCAATTTGACATTCACTTTAGAATAATACCCCACGCGTCCTTTTAGTAGATAAGTTTAGCCTTTAAAGAATATCTCTACTGTCATTGTTTTTCATCTGAAATAGCCTTCTCTTTTTATATTTTATCAATTTTACTTGCATTTTGTTATTTCTGTGAATAAAGCACAAATCGAGGACGCTTTGAACATTTCCAGTGTTTTCCCCATTTATTTTAAAAACTGTTTTACTGTTTGTTTTTACATAAGATCATTTTACACCACTTTTTGAGGAAAAAGTGTACTCCAGTGATGAAAGCCTTATTTGCTAAGATCAGTTATAAAAACAAGGCGAGTTTATTTTGCAGTATTCTCAAGTGTAAATATTTTTTTCATAATTCTGAGCGGAAGAGAATAAAGATTGAAGCTATTGAGTGTCGAAATAAATTTATACCTATATATGTATTAGCAGGAAGTCTACTTCGAAGTCATTAGCTGTTATAGATCTCAATAGTAAATGGAGTAAAACAAACTTAATATTTTCAGATGTGTTTAAAACACTCGTTATATTTAGGGTAAGAAATCAAAGGCATTGAAATAAATTTTATTACGAAATCCTTTGAATTATCCCCTTGTTTGGTGTCAGAATCGATCCGTTGTGAACTCATTAACAGCAGGCATCAGAGTGTGTTCGGTTTCCTTAATTGAAAATGTTTTACACCTAAATCTGAGTAAGTATATTTTTCCTCTGCTAAATTAATTGAACGTGTTCTTCATAGTAAATGACATAATTAAACTAGGTCTTTGTAGTTTGATTAGAAATGTAAACATAAAAAAGAATAAAAAAATTCTAATCTGCGAGCAAATTTTTCGCACCCTTGATTTCATCACCATTGGCACTGACACTTTACGTACAATAAACTTTGTATTTAACCGAGTTTACATTGTGTTTCTTGATCCTTTTTCGTTCCGTCGGAAATGCTACGAACAAAAAACTAAGACGCCTTTCGATTTTACATGAAAAAGACAACTCGAAATCTTTTTTATTGCGACTGGTGAAAAGTGCGCCTCATGTAGTTGTTGGACAAGACAATGGCGATTGCAATTACCACTATAAAACTGCACCTCCATCATTTAAAATATTTATCTTCACTGCGAATCGATCTTAACCAAAGATTTTAATGGTTGCGCAAATATTACGGGCCCCTAGAAGATTACATCTAATTACCCCCAATACTTTACTCCGTTAACTCCCTGGAACTCTAGGCTCAACTTCACTATGGTTACTTCTTAGAAGATTTTCTTTCCGGAGTAGTTACTGATCATGAAACAAAGACAGCAAACCCGTTGGGGTTAAAATCTGAAAAAGGGATTCCTCCAAAATTCATTGTTTCAAATGCACGCAAATTGACCCCGGTAAGCGAGTCAGAAAAGATTATTTGCAAATGTGACACAATATACTCTTTCATTATGCAAATCGCTCAACCGAGTCCATTAAATAGAGAATAAGTTGAAAAGTTTGTAAATCTCTTTAAAAAATCTCAGACAAAGAACAAGAAAAAACTATGGTAAACCCCTAATGAAACACGTGTGAAGAACACAATAGCCAAGGCCGCAGATGGAGGCAAAGCCATTGAGCGGAAAACATCATTAGAATGAAATGGGCCGCTTGCGCACCTGCGATCAAACCGCAGGTGTCGTCTCCTCAGCCGCAAACAATGCTATCATTTGAATATTGTTTAAATGAAAAAGCAAATAGATCAGAAGACGTCTAAATCACTTCTTGTTCATTGGATTTTAATACAGTTAAAGTTTTCAAGTTATGAGCTTTACTCATATTTTTATTATTAAGAAATTTGTTCTAATTTTAGTTGCCAGTAAATATTCCCAACGGCCCGAAAGGAAGGCAATTTTTGCACAATAATCGCCCTCTGAATTTGCTGCACTTTTATTGGCTGAGAAGTGACATATGAATAATTCATCTTCAAATAATTAACACCTATTGTTTACTCCTGGTATTATTATTGAAATGAAATATTAGCATTGTCCTATTATACCATTAGATCCATCAGGAATAATAAGGCCTGTAGGTGCGCATAGTACACACACTGACTCGCTCATAATACATCGAGGTTGCTCCTTTGAACACAGTTCAAACCGGCGAGCAGCGTGTTAAGACCATAGATCAATAGGGGTTTTAAGGCAGCTTCAAGCTTCAGAATCAGATTAAACAATAACGGAAAGCTAATATGGGGAAACAAGACGATGGACATATTAAGCGGCCAATGAATGCCTTCATGGTGTGGAGTCGTGGAAAAAGAAAACAGATTGCGGCACTCAATCCAAGAATGCATAATTCTGAGATAAGTAAAAGACTAGGTGCACAGTGGAAAGAGCTTTCGCCCGAGGAAAAGGAGCCATTTATTGCCGAAGCAAAGCGACTTCAAGCGGTTCATATACAGGAACACCCCGATTACAAGTATAAACCTAAACGGCGGAAGCCGAAATCTTTACCGAAGAAAGAGCTCGCGAACCCAATGTTCAACCCTTACAGCTCTGCAATGATGGCGGTTGATAAATTTTCAACGAATCAATTGCCTCAGACAATGGGTCATTCACCAGCTTTGTCCGCTGATCCAATGTATTCCAAAATAAATGGTGCCCCGGCCTTTCACCACTCTGTATCACCTGGATATCCAGTGATTTATCCTAATGTGTCGACAGTTAGCACTCATACTGGCTCTCCTTCACGTCAAATCTTTGCCGGCTCCCTTGATGGCACTCATTCGTTCCGTGGAGGAGAAATCATGAACGGTCGGCCAATCTACAGTTCTCAAGCCTTCCAGCACGTACAGGGACCATTGCCAAGTCAAGTTCAAACCAGAATATCTACAGTTGAAGAAACTAGAGGAGGCTCGGGTAACTCGGTGAGTGCATCGCCAAGTCCAACTATTTCTAGTACAGAGCCACCTCGTGCTGGAAGCGCTGGTTTTACAGTAACGTCCGCCGATTTTGGAAACCAACGAGTCTGGCAACCTCAACAAGATCTCTCGCACTCAAGACCAGTGGCCTACGTCCCGGTATTACTTTAAATCAATGACAAACTTTATTTAGTTATTGTTTAATAAGTTTGTAGTAGTTTGGGACTTCAATGTTGCTAAACATGCATGTCAAGTACTAGCCGCATGTCTCAGATTTCATAATCGTTTTTATTGAGTTTATTGAGTAGCAATGAAGTTCAATCAAAACATTACCGTTTGTGGTTCTCTCCGTTTTCAAATTACTTCAGTTGTTAAAACTATTACACTAAAACATTAAGTAGAAAATATATTGTATTTAAGTGCTTATATCGAGTTGCCCGATCACAAGAGATCTAGTTTACGTTGTATTTGGTCTGTCCTTTGGCAACAAATTTCCGTTTGCACAATGCACGCGGATTTTCATAATGTTGTGTAATGGCTTTGAATTCTTTGCTGCTGCTCGTAACAACTTTGTGGTATAAACCATTTAGAAAATAGTTTAACACCCACTTTGTCGCTAGAAAAACTAACAACTTTCTCTTGCAGTGATCAAAACGAAACGTTGGCGCTTTCAACACTGCATGGCGGGTCAAACCAAATATCTTCCCATAATTTTAATATATGCAGATTGTAAGAAATACGTGTGTTGGGAAGTAAACAATATTTCACTAATTTTCTTAAATGATTGAGAGCGGTCCTTGCCAGAGTTTCATTGCCATCAATATTTTCATCTGACTTGTTTTTAAATGGCCTTTCGTATGGTTATAGAACAATGCTATAATCGCGGGCCACAAACGAAACTTCTGTTTGGACATTGTTATGCAAAGATTGTAATTCAGTTAATGCGATAAAACAAGAGGCCACGTCAAATCTCAGAACAAAGCAATTTTTAAATATCTCGCTGGTTCAACCGAGGAGTTTTTTTTTATCAAAGCGATACCAATGTTTACATTAACTTTATTCTCTTCTTCGATTGTTTGGAAGTGAAAGATGACCGTCTTCTAGCGAAATATTTATTTTCTTTTTTACATATTTATTAACAGGGTTTTCATTAAAGATCCTGTAACCGACGCGTTATTTCCTCTTGAGAATAGATTTGAAAATTAATTTCTTAACTACACAAGCGTTTAAAATAAACTCTGGTAAGGTGTATTAGTCTAGCGCGGTTACGAATGGTGTCTCTTGTTTTCTAAAAGGATCCAAAAAACGCAATTTTGTGGCAAGGAGTAATTAAAGTTTTTTTGTACAAAATATTTAATATTTACTTCGCATTTTAAGATTCTGTTAACAGCATTTTTTTAAAATGTTATCTGCACGGTTGGCTAAAATTGATGTCGGCCTTTCACTGAATGAAAGTTATGCAAATTGTTATTTCCTTGTTTCCGCGTTCTAAACTCGGGTTTTTCGTTTTCGATTCTAATTTCCTGGACACATGGACACAACACGTGTTTGGTTTTCATTGCGATCTAAGCTGACAAGGATAATGAAACCAATTTATTACTTGAAAATTTCTGACGATGAGTTTATAAGCGCGCCATAAACAGAGACCTTCGACGACTTAAGTGACTCAATAGGTTGTTGAAACAGGCTTTCAAAATATTTAAAAAGAGAATGTAAGAAAATTAACAGATTAAGTTACTAAACTCTAAAGATTAAGACTGGAATAAAAAAATGGCGGTGATTTCATAATCCGTTTGTAACAAAGGATTTAAATAGCAGTCGAAACGCTTAAAGAAGCTCTATTGAGTTTTCAGAATCAGTTCGACAAAGTTTCTGTTCAGTTTAAGCCAGTTTATAGTTTCGCAGAGATCATACCAAACAAGCTGAGATGTCATGTGCTTGTCTTTATTTTCTGCACGTGTGAACAAGCGCATTTCAACTCGCCCTTTCTCAACGCCCACCCACTAAGCCATTTTGTGTGTAAAAGAAAAAGAAAGCGAAAATTATTTTTGACAAGATGTCATTTTTATATACAAACTTAACTGAAATGTTATTCGAAAAAGATTAGCTTTTTTACAACAATTGTCGGCAGATATTGTACAAAACAACAGGCGATCTGAAAGTATTTTTGAGAAAATTTATCTCTAGTAACGCCAAGTTTTTTGATTTTATTTCGGTGCTTAGCAACGTAATTTTATTTTATTTTCTCATCTTTGTTTGCGCGGCCCACATAGTTTTGTAAAAAGTTAACATGTTTGCTTTCATATTATTGTTTTGTAATATAGGAAGTAGCTGGAGCTAACATTTTCTTTACGGTTATTGAATTCTAAAAAAGGATCTTGTTTCCGCTTACATTATTTGACGCGGACTTTGTAAATATGACTTTTACGAACAAACTAATTAAAATGCTGGTTAGTAGTAGCCATCATTAGCACTATTAAGTTGCAGCAAATATTTAGATTATAGAGATACTTTCGTTTCATCCTTAAACTTGTTTTGCCAAAACGATTCGCAGTAAAATGACGTGTTTTTAAAATGTTTTAGGCAGCTGGAGCAAGACGAAAGAGAAATTTTACTACCTAGAATAATTTTAAAAAGGGTTTTTGGCGCTGCATTTTGCCCCATTTATAATTAAGAACCGACTCTGGTTTATCATGGCTTGAATAGCGCAATTGTTTTTAATTTTCTGTATATATGCGGAAATTAAATTAAGTAGACGTTTTAATATTGTGAGTATAATTACAAAGATATTCATAATTTTATGGCATTAAAAAATTGTGATGTTAAAACCAGTTTCCTCTCTGTTATAGATTCATAACCTGAAGTTGGAACTTGACCGGAGAATTAAACTAGAACCTAGGGAGATGTTAGCCTAGAAACTTGAGCGGGGAATGGAGCTTCGACAAACTTCGACATCTGATTTCCAGGACTTTCACTGTGTTCTTCCTCTATCTCCGTTTGAAATGGCCTTTTTAACCGACATTTTTGTTTGTGGCGTTATTTGCCGGTTCTGTTTACCTGCATACCTCTCCACTGTCGTGCCTAAAGATTTGCAGATTTCTGATAATACAAATTTTATCTCTGAGCTGAACCGCTGGCATTCTTTTAAAAGGACAAGCCAGAACGCAATAAATAAAGCTTTCTAGTTAAATTATCTTTGCGCTTATTCCTAAATCATAACTCTACTTTAAAATTTTGGTTACATTCTTTCAACTATTTTGCTACGATTTTTGTTTATTTTAAATATGGTAAATTTTGTTGTAAAACGACAGCTTAAAAATATTTTTTTGCAGCCAGCTATCTGTATCTAAATTTATTATCCCTTTTAAATTTGTTCACTGTTGGCCTTTATTAACTAAACTAAGTTTAGTTTAACAAAACAAAATACACGTTCCTAGCTTTTATTTTTTTCTTTTAAGCTAAAAAGTTAAAATGTCATAAGTCATGTTTTCAATGTGTAATAACCCTTAAAAGTTAAAACTAGGTAGTTCAGGGATTCGATAAATTTGATATAACTAGGCAGTTTAGGGATTCGATAAATGATAAATCAGTTTTACATTTGTACTGTTTGGTTTGCAATATTTATTCAAAATGGCCTTTCGTTTGAACTTTGATGTCTGCATCACAAGTCAAATCATAAAGTTGTACGACTTGTATTTTTCTGAAAATACTCAGTTACACTTGAAATGAAAGTGCGTTAAACCAGGAATGATGTATTTAACTCGCAAAAATTGCGAATAACAGTCATGGACCTTTAATCCGTACAAAGGTTGTTATTTTTGGGCATTACACCTTGGTATAACCAAATATTAGGATTTAAAACATGTAAATAGTGTTATTACGTGTTAAAAGCAACAAAGAGTTAATATTCATACCAACCTGTTGTAAATTACTAAATGTATGCTGTCATGCATAAATTAAGCTTATTAACTACTGACTGAGTTTTATTTTGGATACTATAAAAATCCATTTAAGAGACATTGTTTCGGTTTTATTATTGTAAACTACTCTGATAAACGTCAATTAAAAAATCGAAATATGTTATTGCTTACATTTCATCTATTTGATAATCTTATTTTTCTACTTGTTGCTAGCCTTTTCCGTTGCTATTCTTGCGTCTATTTATCATTATCGCGGTGAAAAGTATGTCAATGAATTTCTTTTTTGCTGTTATGGAAACGGGAGTACGGCAAAAAAATTTGCCTTTCAATGCAACCTTGATCCTTGCACCGATAGTTACCTCCACCAAGGAGGTAATGTTTTTGGCAGGGTTTGTTTGTTTGTTTGTGGGTTTGATTGTTAGCAACATAACTCAAAAACTTATGGACAGATTTTGATGAAATTTTCAGGAAATATCGGAAATGG
>ERZ1740055.134-NODE-134-length-14532-cov-7.920287_pt1 | contig 14532 bp, 11 predicted proteins | sample MGYA00581747_ERZ1740055 | MGnify/ENA primary metagenome ERZ1740055 (study PRJEB43018, sample SAMN04849739) | marine metagenome | isolation source: floating plastic debris | place: Pacific Ocean | collected 2008-08-28 | study: EMG produced TPA metagenomics assembly...
AAACAGCCTATGAGCGCTCTAAAACAGCCTATGAGCGCTCTAAAACAGCCTATGACGCTGAAGGTCGAATGGGTAACTTACTCAAAGTTTTTTGAGCCGAAATGTTTTAATATCACTGCAAATGATATTATTACAGTTAAGAAATACTTATTGAAATCTAATTAATTCGAAAAGACGAAGTTGTTTTTTCGCTTCACAGTAGAGTAGCCCACCAGAATGCAGAGTTTGCAAAATTCCAAAGTAATACCAGTTACTCGTCTCACGGAAGGTGGATGTCTTTTTGCTTGGGAGACAAAATAGGGGGTTTAAACTTGAAGTTTGCAATCTCCTCTAAACCAAAAATGTTGTAAGTGCAAGAATACGCAAAAACCTGTGTTTTCTGTTTGCATTTTGAAGCATGATTAAAAACATAAAACGGAATCTTAGCGCATGCACAGATTAAATTATACGTTTTGTTTTTTGCTTGGGTTTTGTAATGGACTGAGCCAAATTTGTCTTTTGAAACATTTAATATAATTTTAAAAGTAGTTCTAGATATTTCAAATATAAATTGATTATAAAACATAAAAGAATTAATCTCACCCGATAGATAGCCATGTTCATGGGCAGATGGGATTCTAGTGACAGAAAAGACTGGTTAAACCCGAGGTGAATTTTTCCAGTTCTATCTCCCTTCATGTGTCCAATAACAATTGATATTGATGAACGTGGTCTAATTGGCCTGACAACTAACAGCTGTGCACCACCATACAGGTGAAGCTCATCCAACATAACACCAATCCTGCTAGAGCCAGCACGTTCTTCGTTCAATGTCAACCAACACCGCGACTCAGCATTTAAGGACAGGTCTGTGTAGCTATTCTCAAGGCTCGCTTTAGCAGAACGAGGTGTTTTACCCCTTGCATTGATATACAGCGTTCGATTTTGTGTAGTTTTTGTTCCATTAGTTACCATATCTTCATGGCTAATCCGACCAAAATGTGCTGCAAAATCGATTGGGTCACTCAAATAAGTTCCATTGACCTCCCGTACCAATTCAAGATAGACACTACCCGGTCCCCCTGGTTCAAAAGAACTGCTGCCCCCTGCACCGAGAAAATCACCAAGAAAGTGGTTCTCTCGGTAGTACAAAGCTATTCGTCCTGCAGCGCCTCCACCGCCATAATACTTTGTTGACGAGTCGCCTTTTCCACCATCCACCATGAATGTACCGTCACCGTGGACCCTTGAAGCGTATACTAAGATGCTACCACCACTTCCACCTCCGCTGCGAGTTGACTCTGCAACACCACCACACGAAGAAATTGCTCCATCAGCTACCAAGGTGTCATAAGCAACAAGACGAATCGATCCTCCACCGCGACCACCCTTAAATGGAAAAATATTTGCGCCACCTGTGCTTCCTGGTAAAATTGGTTTTCTATAATCTCCATAAGGGATTCCCACACGCCGTTGCCCATAGCCTCTTCCACCGCTTCCCTCATAGCCCGCACCAGACCCCCCATTGGAACCTCCTAGACCATATCCTTTATGAGGTGAGTTTTCCATGGCAGTTGCTGAACCGTCTGCAGATAATATGGCAAATGGCTCCACAGTGATATTGCTATAATCCAACGTAAGACTGTTTGCTTCAAACTGGAAATTAGGAAAAACTTATTAAGTTGACCTGCTTTAACATTTCACAACTAGCAGTAATGACCACGTTTTTGTAAATCTTTAAAATAAATTATAGGTCCAGTTAATTTGCTCCAATATTGGTTTTGGATCAACAACGTTTTAGCAGATTGATAATAAATTTACTTAGTGCCCGCTGATTAACAGTAAACGACAAATATCTTTAGTATTACCTTTGCACCACCACGAATATCAATCGTCTTTCCTTTTAACGTCACGAGCTGTTGATCAAATCTTATAGCTGCCATGTAACCGTTCGTTTGCACGACCACGTGATCGAAGTCAAACTGACTCTCCGTTGAATTCTCGAGTATGAATCGACAATTTGGACCAATGGTTAGGTTTGACATCTTGTCCAAATATCCCCGCAAAACAACCTCCACTGCTCGGCATAATGTATTTGAAGGTAACTTTACGTGACTATTCTCTTGGCTTAGAACTGAGAACGGAAGCTGCTGTGCAAAACTTGTCACAATAAACCGTTGTCTTGGGCGCACAGTCAATAATCCGCTGTTGTCTCCGAATACAGTATGGCAAGTAACTGAGGTGTTGGGGCCAGATACCGCTAAGCTTCCTCTTCCAGTTATGTGCAGCTTTTGAGAAATGTGGATGCAATTAGTAGAATTAATGAAAAGGAGAACAAGTGTTACATACAGAACAACCAATGAGGCAGATCTATGACGTTGCGATCAGTAGGGAGCTATATAACGACTCTAGAGTGGATAAAAAATTAACAACATAATCATATAAAAGGTAGTTTTTAATCCTATCCCGGATCAGCAAACAATTGATAAATTGTTACAGAACAATTTATGTAGCCTCCTTTGGAGTGGCAAAGGTGATAAAATCAAACGCACAAATCTAGAGATTATAAATGACTACGCAGACGCGAACGGAGGTTTGAAAATGCTAGATCTTACAACCTTCAGCAAGTCTCTCAAGATTAGATGGGTACAAAAATACTTGATTAACGGGAACAATGAGAAATTGAAAATTTTTTTTGACTATCATCACAAGACCGTTGGTGTACCAATACTTTTTCTGCAACTTAAAAAAGGATGATGTAAAGTACTTAAATATCCCGGACATGTTCCTTAATGAAATCCCAGAGCTTTGGGCCGAGGTTATAAAATCAACAAAAGAATTAAATTAAAACTCAACAAGCTGCAAATGAGTCCATCTAAATTGAACAAACTGATGTACTCAATCTTGATAAGGAAGAATATTGCCGCAAAATAGCCAACAAATATGAGCAACGGATATAGCCGCATGTCTACAAAGAAATATTGATATAAACTGGAGAGCAGTATACACTTTAGCTATATGTTGCACAACTTTAACCTACCTGAGAACTTTCCGCTTCAAATTTTTGAATAGACGAATTTCCATAAACTTGTTTCTTGTTAAGTACAAAACTTCCCAGACAGAAAATGGTACTTTTTGTAAGAACCAGAAACATTGATTCATTCATTTCTACAGTTCCCACTCACAAGCAACTTTTGGCTACATCTAACAAATTGATGGCAAGAGACTTGCCGAAACATGTATAGCATTAAAAGTGTGGCAATTTTTTTAAGATTTATTGTGAATTTAATAATATCTAGACCCTTTGGTAACATCATTAAAAATATTACTTTTGATGATGCTAAGCTACTGGATCTAGTAAGATTTGAAATCACTATCCTTACATTAACAACTCTCATCGCTCTCTCATCGACATTTTATCTTCTTGTGCAAAAATCGGAATGAAATTCCAGCTCTAACACCTTTCAAACAAAAATTAAAAGATTTCTCTCTCTAAGAAAAAGAAAGCTCGATTATAAACGGAAAACAAACAAACTTTATTAAAAAATGGATCCCTTTTTAAAACAGCATGGATTAGTCTTTGCATCAAAAATAGCTAACTTAAAAGACGAATATCTAGATCAAGGAAAAATACTTCTTCGGCTTCTCACATTACCCATTGTAAAATGAGCTAATGTACAAAATAAAATATTAAAAACTTGGGAAAGCCGGGATCGAACTGAGGAACTTGTGGATGGAAGGCAAAGATCTTACCAACAGCGCCAATCATGCCCGCTCGAAGTAACTAGACCATGGATATAAAAATCTTAGGAGTTTAAAAGCAAAGATATGAATCCAGTTTGTAGTTAACTAATGCAAAACTAAATCAAAAATGTAATGAACAAGAACTTTTGAAGCAATGGTAATTAGGCTGCAGTTTTTTCAAGACAAAAGTAACAAATATCATTATAGTGGAATGTCAACAAAAATGCAAAAGTAATTTGACAACACAAACTGACATACAAGCCCAGACTAATCTCTTGAAACTTTTATGGTCGGTTGTTATAAATTTAGGGAAAGCAAGACAGGTTCCACATAGTTTCGCTTTATAACAATATAAATGAACAAGATCTGTTTCGTTAGAGTTGGAGAATGATGGGTAGTTAAAGCACGGAGGACACAAAACTTGAATTTTTGTTATGAGATTCTATTACTACGATCGCTAAAAAGTAGCTTTTATTTTGGCTTCAATGAATTAAAAGGTTACGCAATTTTACAACGATCAAAACATGAAAGAAATCTCTGAGAAAATATGATAAATGATATAGCTTTACATGCTTTACATGATATGCATGCTTAGCACATTCATTTCTTGTTCCGCGTGTACAAAACATAAATATATTTATTTATTCAGCTAAGCTTGGTTCATAAAAACAAAAATAAATTACAAAATCAGTATTACGTCGAAATCAATAGTGAGTGAATCAAATAGTGAGTGAACAACTTGTCTGTGCTCCCAAAAGCAAAGGGCTTTGTATATTCTAAACCTTCATTGTTTAATCCACGGCTACCAGTCAAATATTGTTTTACGCTTTAAATATCCAAGATTTCTGGTAGAAATAAAACATACTTTCCCAGGGTTTTGAATTTACCACTCCGCTTCTTGCAAGTTTCCTCAAACTACACATGTCCAGCTCGCTACACACAACGTTTTACCAAAATTATGTTCCTCATATTTGGAGATAAACAATTTATCTCGCAAGTTACAAGGTTCTTAGCTTCAAAACATCCGAAAACGTGCGCAATTTTGATAAAACATTTTTCACTACAAGGAGCCATCTTAAAAACTTGACAACAGTTTGCCCCTCAGGGCGCAAAAAATTATGAGTAAGAGTTACAGATTATCTTGCATGTTGATAGCACAGTGATGTCTAGCTACAAAGCCAGTAACCACACAAAAATCTTCTAAAGCCTACACAAAGGTCACCTTCTTTGCTGCCAAAAACTACCAAAATCTAAATCTGATAACAAATAATAAAGGAAAGGAAATATGGACGCAGTTAGTAAGATCTCTGCCTTCTGACCAAAAGGCGCCCGTCTCGATCCACGGCAAAACAGAAAATTGAATATTTGTGTGACTTTCTTTTCCGCTAAATCTAACTCAGTTTTCCATACTTACAAGGCAATAAATGAGTACCAGCGTCTGCTGGGAGCTAATTTGCGATAAATTAGTGCCGAGTCCATGGTGAGATTATCATCCGCTTAAAACTACAAAAACCGGGAATAAGCGCAGCCCCATTGGCTCGCAAGGGATTTAGCTTTATCTGTAAATGGTTATAACTGTACCTCATCAAAATGTACTAAATGGGTGTTTTCGTCCTTGCCTACAATCCAGGTGGTACTAGGTGTAGTGTAGAAAAGCGTCTGGGAAGAGCTTTCTGGATCCTCGCGGACAAAAAATCTCACCAAGCTCAATGCCGCAAATTGTTTCACTTTCTTTAAGCTAACTGTGACCTGGAGAATAAATTACGAATGAGAACCAATGACACAGCTATTGCAATCAAGGTGACAGGGATCACTAGCAAACAAGGATCACTTAAGGAGCTGAAGAAATTTGTTGCAGCCGATGATGATGATGATAATAATAATAATAATATATGATAATAAAATATTTTTAATAATAACGATGGCAGTAATGGTATAATGAGATGATGATAAAAACGATGATGATTATAATGAAGATGGTAATGGTGATGATGATGATAATGGTGATGATGATTATAATGATGATGATAATGATGATGATGATTGCTCGTGGAATCTAATAAAACAAAACAAGGTTCAAAGGGTTTTTATTTCCACACATTAATATACGAAATACCTTAATTAAATGAATAGTTAAAATCGAGGACACTGAAGTAATAGCTGGAAGGGTAAACAAAGATCTTTTGGGTAATAAAGCAGCTCGCAAAAACCATCGTGGCACTTAGATATCGCTTACAAAAATTAAAAGAAATAAAAGAGCAGCTGTCCGGAAATCAGTAAATCTTCAAGCTATAAAAATCTGCATAGAAAGGAAAAAGTTTTGAGTATTCTTTGTTCATCTCACTGTTTTTATAACCTGTAAACAACGTATCCTATCAGAACACCCATGCTAGAGCCCGTGCAATCACAGACTTTAAATGCGTAGTTTGTCAGAATATTGTGATCGCGTTTTTGTAAAAACTAGTTAATAACATTTTAGAACTTGTTTTGCACTTTTAGAACAAATCACGCTATATCAATACAAAAAATATCAATTACTGACGGCCACACCCCACAAGCATCACTCTATCACTATTACTCATCTTCCGTGGGAACCCGAGCCTGTTCAATTATTAGCTATGCTATGGTGATGAGGCCAAGAGAGGCCTCAGCAGCTATCCATGGCTGCTAAAATTCAAGATAACAATTATTTACAGTAATTACGCTATTAATCTGGCTTTAGTGCCCATTTCAGTGGCTTCACGTTAGCTACTGGAACGCATATTTTGAAGTGCCAATGGATTTCAGTACGCAATTTTATAAAAATTCCTATTCAGTAGTGTTCAGGCTATCTTCTACCATCGAAATATAGCCCTCCTTAGCCCACCGATGCAGCCTGCTGGTCTATTAGTTATCAGATATAGTACTATTATCTTCACAAATATGGGATTGCTAATAATAATCTTAAGAGAATTGCTGAAACTTTGTTTCGCAACCTTAAACAGGGTAAAACAAACTCTAAACTGAAACAAGTAGTAAGACGTAATAGCACTTTACCTTATCTGCAATGTTTTTCACGTCAATTCTACCCGGCTGTCCTTGTAAGCAATGCGAGGTGTCTACCCATTCGAATATATCCGTAACCATACGATCTCCGAGATAAACCTGCACACTGTGCTGTGTAATAGTACTACAGTTTGGATACACCAATATATACTCAAGATACAAGGGGATTGGAAACTGATAAGTCACAACTGGAGATACCTGTGACGTGTAGTACGAATTGGAGTTGCTGACGAACAGATTCTCAAGGAGGGCGTTGCCGTCATCACATACACCAGGGTAATGGGCATTCACTCTGTAACAGTATGGTATCCCTGTGGTACTAACAAGCACTCCATTAGGGGCCCTGTATGTAGTCTTTTGGTAGGGCCTATTGTTCTGATTACCAGTAAGAACCAGTTCTTGAATCTCCCTCACATGTGATGGTTCTGTAGACTTAATTCCATTGTCGATAACAAGTTTTCTATAAATGCTGCTAGAATTGGAGTCATCTTGAACGTAAATTGTGCCCGCTCCTCCTTTCTCGACACTGCTCCGTCCTCCATAAGCTTCTTGTTTGCCAATAAACGTCCTTTTTCCCCAATAATACAAAGCAAGACGTCCTCCAGCACCTCCACCACCGTAGGGTGTTTCGCTCATGTATCCAGAACCACCATTTACTTCCAAGGACCCATCACCATCAAAGTTAAACGTACGGACTATGATACTTCCACCAGCTCCACCGCCCCCCCGAATGGTACCACCGAAAGCTGCCTCACCATTAGCGTGAACGCGTCCCTCTAGACGAAACATCCCCGTAACAACAATATGCAGACTACCTCCTCCTCTGCCACCACGATAAATCTTATTACTGCCACCTCCGCTACCCGAAGCCACAGGTGTATAGATAGAGCCATATGACAGAGCACTTCCTAATCCTGCGGTACCGCGGCCCCCTCGACCACCGTGCCCCCCACCACTAGGGCCTGTGACGTAGGAAGTAGTGGCAGATCCACGAGCGGGTCCCTGATTACTGTCATATCCTCTGTAGTCAACTGATATTTCACCTGAAATTTATCAAAAACATGGTAGTATTAGTAAACGAAGAAACAGCTTTGACCTTGTACTGGCAAACGAAAATGGAGCAAGATTACAATTGTGGGAAACAAAATTAACTTAGTTGACATGGTTTGTTCAAATTCCTGACCTAACGTAATGAAACAAACAACTCATTGTGAAATGATAGACACTCTCGGAGATTTCAAGATTTTATAATTAGTGATTTTCCGGTTTATCATTACTAATAATAAAAAAAAAGTGATGGTATTTGCTCCTTATAAAGAAATAGTCAGTGCTAAGTGTAACACACGTACACCTTAACATATTTTAATATTTTGTGGTCTGTAAACAAAGCTGGACAAAAAGGAAGAGACCTTGGTTCTCAAATAAATTGAGAGTAAAAAACTCATGTACATCTTTTTGTTGAAAAAGAATATGTGAATCTAGGAAACTTATGATTTTTTACATCCTTAAGATAAAACAAGAACCTTACCCTCAACGTCAATTGTGATGTTAACAGCCACAATCCCCAAGCTGTTACCGCTTACTCGACCTCCAGCATTCACAGACAACCGTGTAAGGTTTATTGTGACTTGATTTTGTCTTGGTAAAGTTGTTGTGTAGAGTAAGCCTCCAGAACGTACCGATATATTAATAAACTGAAAGACACCTTGTTCTTCCCCAACAGAATTTCCTTCCGACCACAAAAACAACTGACCACGACGATCAATGACGTAGTCGTGAGACTCGGCCAAAGAACCATTAACCTCCATATAAACCTCCCTAAGAGACAACCTGGTCGGTAGTGCCAATCGGCCAAGTGCGTAAACTAATGTATTGATCGGAAAGTAAAGATCAACATTATTTATGTAAACATATTGATAACGGCCGATGTGCAACACACCACTTCGGTCCCCCTTAATTAACTGTACCTGCAGCACAACACTCTGTTTAGAACCTTCCCCATAAATAGCCAAGTGCGCGTTACCATAGAGACTCAATTCATCCAATTTATATTCCGTAGATTGGAGAAGCCAAGTGACAGCTCCAACATGGCTGGTGTTGCTGTAGACGCCATTTAATAAATGTCGCAACCTTCCCTTACTTCTGTCAATAGCCCATGGATATGTTAGTTGTCCGTTATTCACTCTTAGTTCCCGATGATGCACATGCGAGCCGTTTCTTCGTTCAAGATAAATAGTTCCCGCAGCACCCGGCTCGATGCTACTTTTCCCACCTTTAGCTGACAAAGTCCCATTAAAGTTAATCATCGTAGTATGGTATATTGCTAGCCGCCCTCCCGACCCCCCTCCTCCTAGAGTGGGTGAGCCAGCCCCACCATCAACACTCAGTGAGCCATAACCACTTAAATCTTGACACTCTACCCAAACACTACCCCCACTGCCGCCTCCTGCAGTGCTTAATGGTGGGCCACCTTCGCCATCAGCAGTTAGGTGCCCATCAACTATGAAATGACGGCTGACAATTTTTAAGGCTCCACCCCCCTGGCCACCTAGTCCACCCCTTGTGATGATGTTTCCGTCAACACTGGTGCTGCCATCGCGGTAGTTACCGTAGTAAAGTTCACCTAAAAAAACGATTATATTCAAGTCAAAGGATAGAAATATTCTAGATAACTTCATAATCCATACATTAATGCATAAACAACGCTTAGTATGGAGAATCCAACAATGTTTATCAATTGAGAATTACTACCAGTGGCATTAGAAAAATTTTAGTTTTAATACAAGGGTTTATACATTCAACTGGCGTTATGCCCGATAAAACAAAAATTGCTAGAGTGATTGATTCTAATCTATAAAAAGTGTGCTAGGGATGATATATCAAATTATCCTCTGTCTCCCTTCTCTCAGTCTTTAATAAAACAATAGAAACAATAATGTACAATAGGTTAGTTAAATTTCTTGAGAAAAACGAAATGTTGTTTTCAAACCAATTTGGATTTAGATCATGTCATTCAACTACCCATGCTAGTATTCTCATTGTGGACAATATACAATAGAGCTATTGAAAAGAAAGAATTTTCTTGTGGCATATTTCTTGATCTCGGAAAAGCGTTTGACACGGTAGATCATTAGAACATTATGGAGTAAGAGGCATTGCCCAAAGATTTATTTCTCAAACTGGAGACAATTTGTCTCTATTGGAAATTACAAGTGTCCCGCAGGGCTCTGTATTGAGACCCTTATTGTTCCTTGTATCCATAAATTGAATTCCATTTATCTGCAGACGATTCCAATCTGTTCTACTTGCATAAAAACCTTCATTCCCTTGAAGAAAAGCTAAATCACGAACTAACTGAATAGCATCAACGAGTGGCTCTCCCTGAATGTTGAAAAATCTAATTTTGTTATCTTTCCCCTAAACCAGAAAAAAAACCCTTTCCTGTTAATCTCAAATAAGTATCTGGAAGAAAAAAGGGTTTCAAATATTTAGGGGTATTTTATTGACTGTAATTTGACACGGAAATTTCATATGTATGAAATAACAAAAAATAATTCAAAACATATTGGATTCGGTATTATTTCAAGACTCCGTCACTTTATTCCTTGTAATTTACTGATTCAGATTTACTATGCAATAATTTTCCCATTCATTACGTATGGTATCATAATATGGGGCCGGGCAATACCTACAAAACTAACTTAAATCCTATTATAACCTTACAGAAAAAAGCAGTTAGATTTATTACTTTTTCTCATTTTCAATCTCACACGTCACCAATTTTAAGAAAATCGACTTATTACATAATTACTAGATATAGTTAAAATGTACACAATTATTTTTATCGTCTTCCTAAAGCACTTAATGATTTTTTCAGTCTTGTGAAACATCAGCACCAATATATTACTCGACTTTCTTCAAAAACTACATGTGCTCTGCCTCTCACACATTCAAACTATGGACTGCACAACATATGCTTCTACGGTCCAAAGCTTTGGAACTCAGTAGACGAAGAAATCAAATCTCTCAGTGCCTTTTCAATTAAATCAAAATTAAAATTACACTTCTTATCTGAATATTAATTTACTCATTCAACCGTAATGTATTACATTGTGCTCGCCTAACATATAAGAATGCTTTATTTTTTTTAAATTTTTATTGTTGTTTCTCCGTTTCTCACTTTTTCTTTGTATTAATGTCTTTAATTTTGCATATTTAAAAAATACCATGAACAATTACCGTAGTTTATAATCTATACTCCTGACCTTAGCTCACCTATTATTAATATTACTGTCTAAAGGCCACCTGTCTCGATTATATAGCCCTTATGGTTGGGTTATATACAGGTAGCCTGCACTTATTAAGTGTTAATTAAAATGTTGTTGTTTGAAATAGAAGACAGCTGCCGCCGAATTCTGGTTTCAAAATTTTACTAAAATTTAGGTCGTTTGCGAAGTAATTTCTTTATATTTCGAGCTCAAAAGTATTAGTAATCATTGCTAAAAAATATTTAGTAACAAATGCAACTGCTGTTCGATATTTACCGCCATAGGTTCAACAGTTTGAAACATAAAGTACTGGCGCCTTCTTCAAACAATGGACACTAAATTATGCAAAGATCATAATTTGGCTGTTTAAAAAACAGGCGGCAAAGTTTCCCCTGCAAACCAGGCCGAGAAACTGCATGATTAGCAATTTTTCGAACGTTATTTTAAAGACCGATAGTTACGTATGACTAGTTACAAAAACTTTAACATAAACACTACGTTTTTCCGTCACTCGGTTTTGTGATATTTTGAAGAAGTTCAACACTACAACACGAAAGAAAGTTTTGGTATTGCATCACTAATCAACCAAGCCAATTCAAAGTTGCTCGGTTTGATTTGTCGAGAACTTTTGTAAAGCAATAATTTACCATAATGTCGGCCATATCCACCAACACTGCCATAGTTCCACGGTGTATATAATGAACCATAAAATTGTCCAACTTGATCTGTTTTATTTCCCCTACCACCTGTCCCAGCATGCCCTGCACCACTGGCACCTCCTACGCCCCCAGTTCCTTGGCCGGGCCCTTCTGAAGCTTCGTACTTGGAACCTGATCTCCCTTCTTTTGTCTTGTAGCCAGCGTGGTTATGACTCAGTTTACCGCCAGAGTAAATCGCAAGAAGATGTTGCGTTGATATGTTGAGACGACTGTTAGACTTAAAATGACCACCTCCGTATATCTATCGAGAAACAACCTTATGTTAGAGTGTGGAACTTTAATCCTAATGCCCAAAAATGAGATAAAATGCGTAAAAGTTTGAAGAAGGCATTTGTACGAAGAGTTAAAAAAATCTTAGAATTTGGATTAGGTAACCTAAGGCTGTTATCAACCATTTTAGCAACACGTAAACAGTGTTTTTTAAATGTCTGTCATATAAACTCTAAAACATTTCTAAATTTTAAACATAAGGAACGCGTTGAAAACGGAGTCTATGGTAACAACTTTTGAAAATAATGGCTTTCGTATGCAAGGCAACAGCCTTTGTCTAATAGATGTACTTTATAAATGATTAACATGACAACCATTTCTTTGGTATATACGTACTGTGAGATTGGTGAGGGTCAGCTGACTGTTGATACTCAAATCGTAAGCGTGAAGCTCAAAAGTTCCTTTGTTCTGGACATGAAGGGACTTCAGCTTGTATTGCCCAGGTAATGAATCACCACCGATACTGGAGTTTGAATCAGAGAAAAACGATCCACCATCTAATACATAAAGATCCTCCACACCAGATATCTGAAGAGATATTTCATAGTTTGTGGTATTATCCAATAAGTAAAACCTTATATAGTCAAAATACTTATCAATAATACTTTGTGCTACACATGTTGTGACAGAAATTTAGGATCGTTGCAAGTGGAAAGTCATTTGGTACAACTTGAAATTCTAAACTAATGAAAATGAAACTATATACGATACATACAAAACACAAATATACAAAAACACGGATTCAAAGCTCCAATACCAAGTTAAAGGAGAGAGAAATAATTTGAAAAATACTATTAAATATTGAATTAAACGATATATACCAATAACCTTCAGTAGTTATAAGGCAACCTACCTTTCCAGAAGATACAAAACTAACTCCTTGTAAGAAGGCGCGTTTGGGTATGGTTACCGACCCTTGCTCATACACACGAAGGTTAAAAGGAATGTCAGGCTCTGTGATTCCGACCGAGAAGTTCTGATTGTAGCCAACATGCAGGTACCCGGTCCGGTCGCCATACACACGTCGTGCGTGCAGAGACACAGAAGATTTTAATGATCCAACTGCCATAACACCTAGCTGCGCCGAGCCCAAGATGTGAACCTCATCAAATAAATAGCTGTTAGTACCTGATGCTGGTTCAATCCAGGTTTTTGCGCTGTCAAACATTCTGTACTTGTATCTTTACAAGAAAAGGAGAATTGAAACAAATTTAAGAATAAAGAACTTTTATCCTGTTTACAAATCTAAATAACAACCTGCACAAATTAAAACGTGAAAAAATAAAACAACCGAGTAAAGTAACTGATTCTTGTCTTTACTATGGCAATTAGAGTCAGCGGTTACTACTAAGATAAGTCCGCGGAATAGCGACCGTTTCGCATGCTCTTTTTAAATTGTACTGGTCTCTGGTCTCGAGTTTGATCATAAGGCCGATTTCAATTTCTCATCTCCTCCGGTAAAACACAAAAATTAAATTCATTTCTAATTTTTTTGTTTTTTTGGAGAAACTTCACCTTCTTTCACACTTTAGTCTTTTTAACTAAATTTTTAAAGAAGTTATTTATAAATTTATATTGTTTCAATTTTTTTTTTAATTTCTATCTAAGGTTTAGTTTTAGATCGGAGATTAAAAAGTTGTTAAGCGCTTAGAGCTCACGAATAAGCGCTATATAAATATATTATTATTATTACTGTTGTTGTTACTGTTATTGTTATTATGTTTGAAACTTTTGTTCAAATTATCTTTTTTGTTTGACTAATAATGCCGACCTAGGACACTTTTAGGGTTGTGCTTATGGGTTTAGGGATAGCTATAGAATATTATATTCAGACTATTTATTTGTTATTATTATTATTATTATTATTATTATTAATATAGTTATTATCATTTTTATTATTATTATTATGTTTGAAATTTCTCTTTAATTAGTTTTTTTTGTTTGTCTAATAGGGTTGTGCTTATGGGGTTAGAGTTAGAATCGCACAGAATGGTTAACTACAGTGGGTATTTTTTGTGGAATATCCAAGGTTTTATTAAAAGCTGATTGAATAGATAAAAGAGTGCGGATTTCATGAAAACTATCTTCAACGCAAACATAAACTTAAATCGTCATTTCGATTTAAAAAAAGGTGTGAATGGCAGTCTCTAAATTTACTCTTTAAACTGAAGAATTTCCAAATTTTGAGCTTAAATTTGCGTTGTTAGACAGACTAAAAACACTTAGTTATTCTTAAAAGTGACCAAACCAGCTTTCCCTTTTAAATTATCCCTAGTTTGATTTCATAATGTTTCTTTTTCAGAAACAGTGCTTGCTTAATTGGAGTTTTATGACTTTTTGCCGACAGTTACTTGTTTGTTGTCATGTTGCCGTCATTTTTGTATTTCTTCAATTTTTAATACTTATCAAATAACTATCGCAAATACTGCAATCTGATTGGTTACCGTACTCACTATCTATCAGGTGATAGATAGCGTCTGCGGGATGAAAACAAGAAATTCAATATG
>ERZ1740055.135-NODE-135-length-14506-cov-7.661961_pt1 | contig 14506 bp, 7 predicted proteins | sample MGYA00581747_ERZ1740055 | MGnify/ENA primary metagenome ERZ1740055 (study PRJEB43018, sample SAMN04849739) | marine metagenome | isolation source: floating plastic debris | place: Pacific Ocean | collected 2008-08-28 | study: EMG produced TPA metagenomics assembly...
CCAAAAAAAGAGTGAGCCGGAACAATTTAGTCATGTCACTTTAGAGCCACCGTAGTTTACTTATACACTTTTACAAACTTGTTGGAAGACACACTTTTTCATAAGATCGTACGTCTAACTTTTGGTTCGAGATTGAAATATTTTTCATTGTCTGAGTATTTCAGTCTCAACTATTAAAACATTCTGTAATTGCAGAATAGTTTCGCTTATTAAATAATTTCAATCTTTCGAATTTTTAAAGCCAACATCATTTATTGATCAGATCATAGCAGAATTTTCGTCAACTGATGCTTGCAATTTTTTTTTACATTGATTTAAAATACACCAGGTTTGTCATTTTTAAAAAAATTTGATTACATACGCTTCCGCAAATTTTACAGGTAAAATGGATGTTTCAGTTGCCACACCATTATGTCTCTAGAATATGCTGCCGTGATAAGCATAAGTCGAGAACAATTATCTTCATGTTTTTTCTACAGTAAAGTTGATAAAAGTCTTTTCTCTTGCTTAGTTTTAGCTTGTTCTTAACACTCATAAGCTAACTCACTGACTAATAACACTTCAACTATGCAAGTGCTCCACTCGTCCCCAAAACCATTTCAAATTGCTACATAACTGGCTTCAACTGACGAAGTGTCGCACTTTTGCCTTCGGTAACACTATTAAAACTGTTCCTTTGAACCAGACGAATGACTGCTTTTCTGATTTCCGGAATTCTCCAAAAGTAGAAGGCTGGATTCAGACAGGAATTAAGGAATATAATAGATGCTGTAACATGTCTTGCAGTGTGGATAACCAGAGTATCACCTAGAAGTCTTCTTGCGATGAGATAACTGAAATAGGGAAGATAAGACACCAAAAATGCAACATAGATGAACATCACTGTGTTGAGAATGTGCTTGTAGCGGTCAAAATCTACAGCATCCTTCTGTATCCTAATTTCTTGGTTGTTTTCTGTTCCCATTTCATGGAACTTTTTCCCTTGTTTCTTCAACATCCGACTGATGTTCAAATAATTGAATGTGGTTACAAAAATACAAGACGGCATTATAAACAAGCTCAAATAGAACGTCAGAGTTAGGCTAAAAGCTACGCTTACAGCCCAGAGTGAAGCAATAACCATAAGAATTACAGCCGCAGTGGTAGTTCGCTTTCTGGTGACAGTAGATCGGTATTTCATACAGAGACAAATAGCAAGAAAACGATCAAAGCTAATGGCTGTTATAATTAAAAAGGAAAAGCCCGAAAGACAGACGACAGCCACGTTATACGCCACAGAAAGCGGACAAAACATACCAGTCGAGTTCTGAAGCTCTGCGACTCTGGCTGCGATATAAAGAGGCTCAGCAATAAGACCAACGCCAAGGTCGGACAATGCTAGAGTGAAGATTAGTAGGAACGATGGTGAACCACGAATGGAAGCAGCTTTATGCATGGACAGAACAATCAAAGCGTTAGTTACTGTAATTATAACGCTAAAGAAGCCATTTACTATGCATAACGTGATATATAAAGACCGCAAATCGGCAGTGAATGGAATCGGGCGAAGCACTCCATTGCAGTAAGTAGTATTCATCTTTCAGTTTAGCCGTTTCTCTCGCGTTTCCTTGTCGATTGACTGACTATTCCCTTCCCATTTCTTAATGATCATATTGAAATTATCTTGAGTTCCTGCCGTAAAAGTGTTTCATAAACAAGGATGACGAAGTTGATTGGGTAATTTGTTCCAAGGTAGTCAACTTTGGTAAACAACAACATGAACACAATTTTCCGTTTAGGAGGAAACACTCTGGCAATAACTCTAAAATTTCCGCTTCAGCTGCCGGTCACAGCAGTTTTATTCATAACAAAAAGAAATAACAATAATATATTAAATTATCGTTAGCCAACCAAATGTAATTTGAACAAAATTTAAATTAAAAATTGGTTTTCGTACGGCGGTTGCTACGCACTGAATATAGCGATATTTGTAAAGCTTAAACTTTTCTCGAAGAAATTTATATTATTATTAACAACTGAATTACTATTACTGTAAGCTAAAACTCTGCTGTATAAGCTAGTATACACAAGATGAAAAAATAGAAATTGTTTCTTTTTCTCAAAATTAAACTGACATAACATACTTGTTGCTATATAATTTACATGTTTCTGTTTTTTTTAAAATAGTGCACCTGTCTACTTACTTAAATTTACTATTTTATTAGAAACACAAAAAATATATAGAGCTTCCTTAAACCAGAAAATGACATTTTTTCATTTCTAAAAAAGAACACCAAATGATCTATTTACAAATTTAATAAACTGAGTTAACTAAGCTTAATATATGTAAAGACGGATGCGAATAATTCAGCTACCATAGTGTAAAAAATCGCTAGTTGATAGAATCCAACATTACGTAGCATTTTGATCTATAGAACTGAAATAATCAACTTGCTTTCATATTTTTAAAATATTGTTGGTTAAAATCTGTTCCCAATAGGCATGCGTTAAAGTGCAAGAAGGACTTGAGTCATCAGTTGATGACAGCAAATTCTAAAAGAAGTAGCAGTTTTAGTGATCCTGGAATCACCTGGCAGGTGTTTTAAAGGTCTGTGATAATTACTTGGGATGTTTTGTTTCAGTATAAATATTAACCAAAACATTTGTCGGCTAGTAAAAGTAGGTAAAAAAACCGCAAAGGAAACTAATTGTAATTTTGCGCCGCCCTCACAACTAGTTAGCTGTTTTCATACACCTAAAAGTCCTTTTAAATAATTTTAAAAGAAATCAGTATATAAAAAGTCAACTTTGAATTTATAATTTTCAAAATTTCATAAGAAATATAAAAGGCTCCAGGCATTCCCAAATATAACTATAATTGTTGTAAAGAACTTGTTACTTATTGAAAATTAAATATGAGTAATTTGAAAAAAAATTTATAGGAAAAATTTGCTCTCTAGAAGACAGATGAAAAAAAAAAAACAGCTTGTAAATCTTAATTGGTAAAAAATGGATAAATCACTGTAAACTGGGAGAATATTGAAACTGATAAGAACTGTTGGTAAAAACCAATACGGGAAAAACTAAGTGTTTCTGCCGTTTTACTGTGTCCTGTTGCAATTTGCAATAGCATCCTGTCGCAATTTTGTAAAATAAATACAATTTCTTATAGTAACCTTTCGCATTTTGGAAATAACAGCAATTGCAATTTGTAATAGTTGTTGTTTTTGTAGTGTTGCACACCATAACGAAACAAAGAAAACGAACCAATCATACAAAGGGTAGGTTAGCCCAGCCAATCAGGAAACCTTTAGGTCAACCAATCACGACACTGATCACTGAACGAGAAAATGTATAAAACAGGCGTTCCTCGCAGTCTGCCCTATGCCGATAGACTCGCAGGTTGTCGAGTGGAAACGTCGAGGTCTTTATTTCCAATGACAAAAATCGTCAGTGAGACAATCGGAGAAATAGTTTAATTGTCAATTTATTCCTACAATGGATAATGTTTTTAACTTTAGTATTCAAGAAATCATTTTTTGTAATTCGCTTTTCTTATTTGAAAAGGAATCAGGTAAAATCCTTAATTCTCACCAAAAATCAATGGCAGCCATATCTCAAAACTAGTTTTATTCCTATGGTTAGATTATATATGTAATTCGGATCAAACGGGTTAGACTTTAAATTAAATTTGAATACATTTTGCATTAGCTTGGCAATAAAGTTAGTGTGCCAGAAAAGTATGTTTTACCCCATACTGACGGCAATTTGTTTCGTTCGTTCATCTCGATCACTTCAACAACATCAGAAAATGTAAAACATAAATATAGTGCAAAGTTGTCGCATACTGCCAGTTAATTATCGGAGGAACCGATTCGCTGTTTGCTTGGATTTCTTTCTATTTGTAAAATGCAGTTTTTAAAAGGCTTAGTTAATTTATATTTTTCAAAGTTTATTTCATTATGTTACAATCCATTGTATTATATTTGGAATTATACTTATATGAGTGCAAAACGAAACAATTTTGATTGAAGATTGAATGAGTAATTTAGCACGCCTAAGAACATTATTTTACTAAAGCTATTTTTCCTTTGTATTAGAAAACCCAAAATTTCGTTACGTTTCATATCGTTGAAATTACAGCATTCGTTAACATCATTTTGTCGACAGAGTGTGAAAATGTTGTAATGCTACGCTTACTTCAAAAATAAATAGCGCTGCTTTGTTTAAAAGCAACTAACACGAGAGTTTTTGTTTGGGTTAGAGTTATAACAGCTGACATCGTTTTGTTGTTTATGCACATTTAAAAGCCTTTTTGTGACATTTTGTAATATTTATACAGCAAGGTTACGTGACAATATGAAAGGAAAGAATCTAAACCGAAAGTTGATTCTACTCAACAATAGCTATTGTAAAGTTGAAACAAAATTTGAAAGTAAAAGTAATTTCGCATAAGTATCTCAATGTCGAAGAGATGATTGAAAAGATATCAAAATTTGTTTGTTTCACACACCAAAAGGGCAATTTCACAGATTCACCTTTTGAGCGCAAAACGATGGCCAACGGTAAGTCGACAATCTTTAGCTACCAAAGAGGAAAATAAGTTTTGTTCTTAATTAAGATAATTTTATTTGTAACAAGGAACCTCGATTTCATGTGGAGGCTTGGTTACCTTTTAGAAACTCGGAAACAAAACCCGGCAAATTTGTATTTCCATGGTACCAGTTAATCTTAGAAGTAGCACATTAAAAAGGCATTTGAGAAATAAGACAACATTTTTGGCTTTAAAACATATGTGTTAATCTTTCCACGTTGACCTATGAAATACAAACGATCATACCATTTGACAAACACTCTACGTAAAGTAATATCTTACTACTCTCTGTCGTTTTATGTGTTTTTAAACGAAAAATAATAATTCAAACTCACTGAAAGAGGTTTTCATGCAAAGATTTAAATATTAATTATTCAACATTTTTTCTTTTGTGTAAACGGATCTTACTACATTTATTTTTGCTGTCCTCTAGCTTTTGAAACGAAAAACTTTTATGCGTTTTTATATTTGTTTTTAATTGTCTACAAATGTGGTGTCGTATTGTATGGAGTATTGCCGTCTAACCTCGTTACTAATTCAGCCAGTGTGACTGTCAGCTAAAACAAAAGAGTACTGAGAAATGAATTCTTCAACTTTTTCTACAATTGTTTGTTGTTATATTGGTTACGTTTTTCGACAGTTAGAAAATTAGGTGAGAAAAGTTAAATTGTCACTCAATGAAAATTATGGCGTTCAATAATTACAGGTGATAATTACAGTGCATACAAAAAATTGATTTTCTTTAAACTAGTAAGATGATGAATATATGAACAGTCTGGTTGTAAAGGCACAGGGTGGGGTCTTATAATCTTTGATAATTTCCTTATTTAGTGCAAACGTAGTAGTTCGTATGCGGGAGACTATGGTAAAGTGTTTTTCAGGTTCTCTGAAGTATATTGGAGACTCTCAAGGCTGTTTTAAAATCAGAATTAAACTTGCTCTTACATAATATGAAATGCATTATATGAAAAAAGTTATCTCAAACAAGACCTTGTCTTCAGTCTATTTAGATGCAAATTAAGTATAGCAATATTCAAAGTTTGTCACTACAATGGTATGCTGAGCTCTAATTTGAATGTTCTTAAACATTCTGATTGTGATGTCTCCATTCAAAATAACGTTATACATTCTTGTTTAGAACAAGAATTCATTTAAAATTTTATAATAGGCTACAATTTTTGAAACAGAAAATTTGAGTCCGATCATTTCTCAGTCTTGCGTTCCTGTAGATAAGGTTTTTTCGCACAGAAAATATGTATTTGTAGTAGCAGTTTACCATACAAAAACAGAGTCGAGAAATGTTTGTCATTGCCACGTTAAAGTTTTTGACAACATTAATTAGTTAACGAAATTGCACATTGATTTGGCTCATCTATTGCTCATATGGAAATTTTGTATGCAACGAGCAACTTTCCACACTAATCCCGTTCATTATTGTCCTGTAGTTCGCCTGTGGATTGCTGTACTTCTTGTCATAATGGTATTAATTCTAGTGCTATTCTTCGTCGTAGTCATCACAAGAACAGAAGTTGGTAAGTTAGTTTTTCTCTTTGTTTATAAATTTCTCACGTTGGTGTTTTTGATCTATTCCAGTGACAGTTCGACAACGAATTTGAGTTTCCTATCAGCCAATTACAAAGATGGTGACATTCTCAAAATCAAGCTTAATAAAGAGAGTTTAAGAAATGATAGCAGACCAAAAAAGACAACAACTGTAAAATTTATTTCCGTATATTTTTTTCTTTTTATATAGATAACTAATTGTTTTACCAGTGTCGAGTTTGCACAAAATGTGTGAACAGAAAAAAGTGATGATTCAGTCTAACGAAGTTTGAAAAAGTTGTGGTACTGTTACGTTCACAGTACTCAAAAAATGTTCGCGGTGTATATTAGTGAAAATGACGGTAAGCAAGTTACCCAGCTTACTGCATTCAAACATACAGCTTTTGTACTCTTTTTACTGATTTATAATTTAAGCATTAATTCTTAGTTCAAGACAGCTCTATTTCCCTGATTTCCTCAGCAATGTAACTTCAGCATTATTGATAAGACACGATTTTAAAATTGCATTTCAAATTTCTTTATATTACACCTCGTCAACTTATGAAAACTAACACAAGTCAACAACAGCGATCTTCAGTTAGGACACTCATAAATGACAACTTATTTCTTTATTTGCCCCACGACCTTGTGCTCGATCACATGGAGTGTTTCAGCCCGTTTGGGAGGCTAAAACTCCAGCCGGGTCTCTTTGACAAATGGTTATAAAAATGAATTTTCAATTACATAAAGCCGGGGCTGAATTCCAACCCAAGACAACCTTTCCTACCCGGTTTGCGCCTACCGGGCTGGAATTTCTAGCCCTGTAAAATTCACGCCAAAAGTTTGAATCTCGGCCCGGGTTCCATCATATGATCAAAAGAAAATTGTAGCTTTGCCCCAGGGTGAAAACTCTCCATGTAATCGGGCCCCAATCACTTGCATGTTACTCGGCGTTTCGACTGCTTGTCTTCTTCAGGCGATTTGGCTGATTGACGTTAGCTTGTTCTTACTTCACCCAAAAACTTTCGAGTGTGTTTGTTCATGATCTATTTTTTTCGTAACACGTTCCATCACGTTTTTAATTAATTCATCCAGTGTTTCCAAAAACGGGCGTCAACCGCCTTTTATTGGCTAATAAATACTGAAGAAAAGCCGAGATTTGTAAAAAGGCACTTGTTTTAAGGCTAGAGAGTCTGGGTCCGAGTAAGCAAAAATCAAGAAAATCTTGAAAAATAGCCACCTTGTCGCGATATCAAGTTTTGGCGATTTTGTGGATGACATTGCCTACATATTTTCGCTTCCAAGTGTTCGCCACCATAAAACAAACCAGTTTCAATGATTATAATTTGGTATACAGTAAATTTGGCAAATGGTTGAACTCCATTTTAAAAATTTCAACAGAAAAACTGCATAAGAAACCCAAACTTCAAACTGTTTGAAAGGCGGGAAAATTCCGGACGCTCGTAAAAAAAGCCCGCGAAAGCACTTAAGAGAGTAAAGTCTGATAAATGACAACTTTCACTTGAGTAAAAGTTCAAAAACGATCATATTGATTCATACATTCAGTGGTTTGAATTTATTGAAGACTTGGGTATTTTAAGTCTCGGGTTAAATAAAAAGGTTATCCAAATTAATGCACGGTCTTAGCGGGTTATTAACAGATAAACCGAAATCACATGATTGATTTTAACCAATCCCGCACGCAAATTTTTTTGCAGCAAAAGAAGGTTTCATATTAATAAAGATTAAAACGCATGACTATTTCATAATAAGGTAGCAGTTGTTACCACTCGTTTACACTGCTACGAAAAGCAAACCCTAGCAGCGTAACGAGATTGAATTAAAAAATTATAAATAAATTACTCACGATTTATTCAATCTGCTCACGGCTAGTTCAATTTGTTCACGGCTATTTCAATTTGCCCACGGCTATTTTAATTTGCTCAATGTAAAATAAAATTGCTCACAGCTAATACTTTGCCCACCTGTATTTCAATTTGCTCATGGCAAAATAAACTTGCTCACTGCTAATTCAGTTTGCTCACGGCGAAATAGATTCACTCACGGCGAAATAGATTCACTCACGGCGAAATAGATTTACTCACGGCTATATCAATTACGCAATTAGATAGTGAATGTTCAAATACGCTGTTTACGGTATAAAATGAACAAAATTACGTAAAGATATAGTAAGAGAAAAACAAGATAAAATGTAACTGCTGTAAACACCTTAAGTACTAAAAGTTATTCTAAAAATATTAAAAAGGTTTAAATATCTTTCATTTGCAATTTATTCTATGACTAATATTAACGTCAAAATGTGTTTCCGCTTTTTAGTGGCTGCTAAATCAGAAATGCGTTATGGTAGAGCAATCTTCCCGATATCGGCTGGAACAAACCAAATGTTTTGCAGGAGTTTGGCGTTCTTGCCTCACTTTCCTACAAGCGATATAAACGTGCAACTGACTCCGGCCCGCTCACAAAGTATGTTTAGCCCAATGATGGAAGCATCCACGGTGTGGGTGGAGCAAAAAGCAAAGTCAGGATTCACTGCTTGTGTGCAGGCAACAGGCGCAATAAAAATATACAGAGTAAGTTCTCACCAATGCAGCATGACGAAACTGGTTTTAGCCATAACACTTGTCATGACCATCAATATTGTCTTCATAATTATTGTTGTTATGGGCTTCTGATGCTGTATTTAATGTGATTTAACGCTCTTCTGAGTTGTTTGAGTTTTCATTCATTAAGACGAGTGTCGCTATCATCAGTGTCATCATTATTACTCTCATGACCACCGTTATCACCATTGGCATCATCGTCGTTTTTATGGACTCCTTATGATTGATTTTATGCGTACTAATACTCTTCCACGTCCTTGCTTAAATGTATTCATCGACTCAACATCATCATTTTCGTTCAGTATCAAAGAACAACAGCTTAGAAAAGAGAGAAACTTTATTTAATTATTTTATTGTTAATTTCTAGGATATCAGCGTTCAGTGGATGGCATTCAGCGGGAATCCAACAAACGCAATGTCTGGAAAACTCGCTGTTCCTCTTTTTACTACTGGAACAATTTGTAGAGCTGTTTACTTCACTGGAGTAAGTAGTGGTAGTTTTTAATGGTGGTTTTTACTTCATTCTTTTTGTGACTTTAGAATTTTGCCAACCGTGGGATATTTGCTTATCTTTCTCTTATTAGCAAGCGTAAATCATTTCAAATTCACGTATCGATAACATGAATGGCAGTTTCTACTTAGAAACCAGAAATAAGTAGTCTACTTTCAAAAATTAAGATGCTTGTAAAAAGATGTCGGAGATGTTAGGATAGTGTAGCAAGCTCGTTGCTTCTATGCTGTCATAACAATTACTGCTAAATAAAAGTTAATTTTGCTAGATCTCCGCCTTAAGACCTTTCAACATAAATCCACTCCACTTGCTATTGAGTATAACTACAAACCATAAACTCCTTCTTTTCCCTCAAAAAAATTCTCCGGCTTGTTAAACGTTTTTTTTTTTTAATTAAAACAAATTTTAAAGAAACACCAAGGATGAGATTTGCCAAAAAATGAAGAACAACCTAAGAACAATCACCAGGCTGAAATTTTCATCAGACAAATTCAAAAATTTTATAAAATTCTTGCACACAGATTGAGATGTACAAGCAAGTTGATAATAACATTTCTAACAGCTATTGTTTTTAATTTTAAAAGCAGCCAAAAAAGGTAACAATGTTCCTACCGTTGCATAATGTACAATACTGTATGATAAAGACGTTTTGTTCGGAATCTGCATGTTCAGTTTGGCAACAATATTATTGTATAACTACTCCGTTATGGCAAATTTAGTGTTGTTTGTAAATATCAGGAAATAAGAACAATTTAAGAAAAATTCAAGGCTGATATTGCCAAAAAGTTAAGAGCAGCCCAGTCTAAGCCAAAAGTTACTGGTTTTAATAAAACAAAAGGCGTGTATGCCAAGCGGTAGATCAGTGGTAATCCTAATTTTCTTATTCTTATAAAAAAATATACATTTTCCTCTTCTCGGATTTATTGTTTCAGAAAAAAAAAGATCAACGTTTTGTTGCTGTTTATTTCTAGCGACAAGCAAAGGTTCCAAGAGTGTTCTTGACGCTTTCCCACCAAACGAAAAGACGAAAATACGACGCCAGCTTGATATGGTCTGAAGATGTAAGGCGAGATGGGTTTCGAATTTGTTTGAGGGAGCTGAAAAACTATAATGGCAAACACGAGTTTCTGAAAGTGGTATAAACCTTAATAATTAATACACAATAAAATTCACGTAACGATCCTTTATGAAAATTAGAAAACTAGTGGTATTTTTTATTCCAAAAAATATGTATTTCGCTAGTTGTAACTTGTAGTTACAACTAGGTTTGTTTGCGAGTATTTCATCCGTAATCAAGTAACTTTGCCTTAATAAATGCATCTTAAGAAAGAAAGAAAAATACTTTTGTTTCCTCGCTTACCGTGCAATCAATACTTTTCTTTTAGTTTTTGCAGGTAATTTTAGCTCCTGGCTGCACAATACCAATTGTTTAATTATAAGTGGAATGTTTCTAAATAATTATTAGCTTGAAATTTTTGCTCTGGGAATATCACTTTTTGGTCAAAATATAGTTTGTTATAATTCAGTTTCATTATTTGAAATTTCGTGCGAGGTCTTCTCTTGTTTGCAAATGGCAAATAATTCAAATCAGTTGCCTGATCGAGCAAAGTAGGCGACAATGCCGACAATGCGGCCAAGAAGTGGAAACGTGGCTAATGGGTCATGCAGTTGGATTTAAATTCCATTTTGACCACTATCTGGATTTGTGTTGATTGATCCCTTAATTAGCCCCAACAACAAAAATACCCAACTAGTTTTTCTTTTGTAAGTTTGGGTTTCTAAGTATGTCGAACATGTGTCATTCTGGAGGCTAATAGCTTATTACTTCTCCTAGGTTCGATTTAATTTTAGATAATTCTTTTTTGTTCACAACGTGTAGATGTTTCTCTCATTGTCAGGATTGGTTGGCGTTGTTTGAAGTGCCTTCTGAGTGGAAAGTGCCAGTCAAGGAAAGAGTATTCTTTGAAAACAACTTTCCACCCCGGGTAGAATACCATTATAGCTATTGCCAGGTATTTGTACCCCCTTCCGCCAGTTTATATTGTGATGTTTGAGTTTAGAATGTTATACCTGCATGACACGCCACTTAGTAGCCGAGCTTTCTTGGCCTTTCTGTAGTTTTGTGTTTCGTTCTCGATCCCAGAAGGCTAATCACGTGTACATATTACATGGTTAACTGCCACTGAATAATCATAGTGTTATCAAGCTGCGTGGTATGGTTTCCTGTCATTGTATATCCAAGGGTATTAAGATGAGCGGTATCGTATTTTTATTTCCATTGAGCATTCATAGGTATCAATGAGCTTAGTGGTATCGTTTTCTTCCATTGAGTATTTATAGGTACTGATTAATAAGCTGAGAGTGGAATCGTTTTCTCCTATTGAACATGCATAGATACTGATTAATGAGCTTAGTGGTATCGTTTTCTCCCTTTAAGTATTCATAGGTATCAATGAGCTGAGAGTGGTTTTCCTCTAAAGAAGAACTAAGTGCAACTTGAAACGTTAGGTTAATTAAAATCCATTTAAATCTGTGACTTACACATATCATCACTTTCAATATTTACGTAATAACTAATAAAATAGTCAAATGATCTCACCATATGCTGTTACTTTGAAGAATGTTTACTTTTTGAAGCCGTTTTACTCTGTCCCAGTCTTGATCGCCACGCCTAGCCACAACTACACATCTGGGACAATGATAAGAAGTATTGGAGCTAGTAAAATAAAGACCACTGTTTCTCCTAAAAACAACGCAATAACAACTTGGATCGAGGTAAAGAGGTTTTTGTTAATGTTTTTCGCTGTTCTCTATTTGTCAGGTGGATTAATTGGAAGTTATAAACGCAAGTAAATCTGGCCTGTAGAGATACATTTTCTTGTGACATTATACAATATTTCAACATAGAACGCACTAAAACTACAACGATTACTTGTTTTTGGTTAAAGAGCTGTTTTGCTGTATTTTCTGGAAAGAACTTATATTCAGGGGCGTGGGACTGTTTTGCAGACTTAGATATAGGAGTTGCTCCTAAAACCTCTGAGAACATCAAAGAAATACGAGCTATCCTTAAACGGCATCCTTCGTTTGTTAGCTCTCCATGCAGTGTATTTTTGTTGCTCAGTATTCTGCTAAAGAACAGCTAATATAAGTACACCTAGAAACGTTTAGCTGAATGAAGGTTATTAGCTCAGTTAAGAACACCATCACAATACAAGTCGTTAATCATCTGTCTCTGAAACAGCCACATTGAGAACCGCTTAAAAATAACTTAAGTTCTTTTTTTAGGACGTCAGTGTGAAATACTTCAAGCTGTGTATGAAAGATCTTCAACCTTATAAAGCACATCACGATCCAGCATCTATCGATTTCATTGCAATCGGAGGTAAGTTTAAAAGTTTTTGTTTACTGTTACAACAAATAAGGGATAAAATTTTTAGTAGTAGCGAACAAAATACAATTTTGTTTAAACACTTTTATCACTTTTATTAGGTAGCATACTTACTCTAAATACAATATGGTATGTAGTACAAGCATTAGATCACATCACGTGCACTTTTTGTGTTCAAGCACTTTCAACACTATCTTATTTAACAGTTATAACTTATTGTTTTGTTCGGTAAGACCAAATTTAAACAACTCTCCTCGTTTTCAGCTCAAACAAAACTTGGGCTCGGGATTGGTAATTAGAGAATCTTTCCCTGACGTCTTTAATTGGAAACAAAATGAAAAAGATTAAAAACAGGTGATTTTGAAACTTGTGATGGTTGGTCGAGCCAATAAAAAATATTTTTATTCTTTTTTAAAGATATCTGCATTTTAAACATCTGGGTTGAAAACCTTTTTAAAAATTAGCTATAGAATTTTTGACGACTTTCTCTTATATCTCAGGAACAGTATTCAACATATGAAGCTTCTAGAATCAAAGGGAATTTATTTTGCAAACACTTTTCTGTTCTGAATTTGTGATCATGATTTTGTAAACTATCAGATGCTAAAACATGAATACTAATGGTTAAAAAGGTATAACCATATATTTTCTAATAAAATCGAAGCACACCTTTTTAGATGTAGAACTTTCTGGAATCCAGCCATTCCTTCTCCTCTCACATCATTGTATAAAAAGACCACTTTGTTCTATCTTAACAGATCTTCACCCGTGCAATGAGTTGCATTGCGAGTACTTTGCGGTGTGTAAAGCGTTTGGTCCGAACGAGGCCAAATGTGTGTGTCCAGAAACCTGCCCAACGTACGAGAGTCAGGTTTGTGCCAAAGACGGTATTACCTACCCCAACCCGTGCGAGTACCAAAAGATAGTCTGCCGCAACAAGCATTACACACCTGTTTCTCACGAGGGGAGCTGCATCAGTATGTAATATCATTAGATCAATAATAGTATTACATTTAATTGTGCTTGTTGCAATAAAATTTAATGAGATGGAGTGTAATAAGAAACACAGGGAGAAGCCGGTCGTCTGTAACTTTACGAGTCACTAGATTGATTGATATTATTCCACTAACTGATTTTTTACATTCAGTGTTTTTGTTGTAGGCTTTGTGTCCTACCGTGGACGCGCGGTGCTTAGATTAAATTCAGTTGAGGTCCAGTGCAGAGAAGTTGTAATCTATCCGAACAGTTTCGAGGCAAATTACAACCGTTTTGGACAAATTTACGTAATCTTAACGATAAACTACTTTAATTCGTCTGGGACATTTGTGCACGATGCTGCAGTCTCTTGGGCCGAATCCGTGTCGACAAAAGGCTTTACTGTTTGTGCCTTGAAAGTAGGAAGGAACGACCGCAAAACACCGGATAGTGGGCTCACATTTGTTGATTATTTCATGTTTCAAGGATCACCTACAGGGTCTGTTAGCGGAAGAGCAAAGATATCTGATTGGTGGGAAGGAACCACATGTAAAAAAGTACATTTACCCTTGGTAAGTTAAAAGTGGTAATTATTTGCAAATGCAATTTGTTTAAGAACGTTCTTCGACTTGTTGAAATTGACCAAAGGAGAAAAATAGTTTTCATACCTCCGTACATGTCTAAATTTCGCGAGTTTTATGGAGGTGTATATGTTGCAGTTAATTTTTTATTTCAGCTAAATCTTGTTCTAATTCTAACAAGTTTGTTTTTTTCTGACTAGTTATTTTTTTAAACTATAGTTAATTTTTTTCAAACGAGTTAGGGTGCAGTGTAGGAAGGTAAAGGGTTAGGGTGCAGTGTAGGTGGGTAAAGGGTTAGGGTGCAGTGTAGGT
>ERZ1740055.136-NODE-136-length-14505-cov-8.300554_pt1 | contig 14505 bp, 7 predicted proteins | sample MGYA00581747_ERZ1740055 | MGnify/ENA primary metagenome ERZ1740055 (study PRJEB43018, sample SAMN04849739) | marine metagenome | isolation source: floating plastic debris | place: Pacific Ocean | collected 2008-08-28 | study: EMG produced TPA metagenomics assembly...
CAGGACGATCATTATAATAAATAAGATATACAAATATATGCGGAGACAGAGAACTTAGAAAAAATCTGAGCTCTGAGCTCTAGATGGGAATCGAACAATAGAAAGAACTATTTATATATTCTAATTATCTACATTTAGTATTCTTTCCATATCGTGTATTTCTCTCTGTTTAAACTCTGGTTAAATTATTCAGCTGTTGTCAAAACGTAAATTGTAAAATATTCCAATTATCTACGGCCGAAACTTACAGGAGAAAATTTACCAATATAATTGCATAAACTAGGTCGGCTGTAACAAAATCCTGCTGTGTTGAGCACAATTATCTAATAATGTTCAAAACTCGAAACGAGTGTTGCATTCTAGAAAAAGTGTTACAAAATGATTTCTTGTCCCATTTTAATCCAGTATTTTAACACCGGTGTTAAATAGTTGATAACAATACAACCAGCCAATTCAAAATAAATTAGAGAAAATTTTGACGATGAAACATCAAAGAAACCCCATGGTGAAAACACCATAACAACTTGCGGACTGGCGCAGAAGCAAAATAGAAAAGCTCATTGTAGTTGGTCTTTGTAGTGTTATAAGTTTTTCAGTCACTTTTATCCTCTGACTGACAAAATTAGTGTAAACAAATAAGTTGTATACTCGCTTCCTTTTATCAGAGCGGTAACACTGATAGCTTTGTAACTTCTGTATTCCTGTTCAAATAACATCTGAATGCCATTTAGAAATATGTCTGTCTTGGAAGTATAACAAATCCCGCTTGTCAACATGCCTGTCAATTCTTTGTCACGTAAGGCATTGTTTTCAGAGGCCCTCGAGCATGCTCAGTCAAGCGTCCCAAACAGAAAATTTATTCTAATCGTTCTGCTTGTTGATACAAGTCAGATATTATTGCTAGCTTCTATGCAGCTAGGGTTTAACAAACTCTAGTCGCTCTCATAAACGTGTGAAGAGCGGAACACGCCATTAAAAGGCATAATGCCCGGGTACACGGCTTTTTTCGTCCCCGCGGCAAGTGAAAACTTGCTCTGCCGTATTTGTCATCTACCAGTTCGCGATGCAGTTCAAGTATCGATCTGTGGGCATCGGTTTTGTGATTCTTGCTTGAATAACGCGCTCACAGGCATAAGGTTAGTACAATTATCTTATCAATCTTTTACACAACATCTGGGTAATTTTTTTTTGAGTTTTTTTTTTATCCTAACTCCCCTATGCTTTTAGACAAAAGTTTAAGTGATTTCAGATAACCATTGACAACGACGGTTTAGATTTTGGAATTTCTCACACTTCGTCTCCTTACTCTTCATTTACGGGCAAAATGTGGTTGTTATTACCTGTGTGAAGTAACCAAAATTTCATCTCGAAAATACTAATGTTTTGGGCTAAAATTAGTTTCAATAATTGCTCAACATCTAGTGACGAGTGCATGTCAGAGCTCTATTGGTCAGACAAGTTCATTCAAGTACCCGGGTCGTTGTACGAAGCTAAATCGCATTTTGCATATGAAGAGAGAAATATTGTATATTTTTCAAACATTTTCCAAAATACTAAAAATCAAGTTTGCGATCGTTACACTTCAACCAAAATTATGTTTATCCGGTTTGTAAAACTTTGTGTTACTCGCGATCTTCTCTTCCATAATTATAAATTGGTATCAGCATTTGTTTTCATTTAAAATTTTTTTTTGCAAAACAATTTAAGTAAACGACCTCTTTATATTTTATTCATCGTTCTCCTGAGATACCCGAAGACTACAACTTGGTTACAAAGATTCTTTAAAGTTGTCTTAAAAATATATGTTTACTAATTGCGGAGTCTGATATAAAAGTAATTCACTGAGATTGTTGCCCATGTTGGTCAATTATTTATATCACGTCCTTTCAGGAATTAGGTTCTATGTGTTTACTGGAATTATTATCACTGCGGAGAGGCCATTTTTCTTGAAAAATACTAAAGCTGTTTTCAGTTAATTGATAATTTTCTCCCGCAGCAAACAAACATGAATTTTGAAACAAGTTGTTTACTGAATCACTAGAAAATATTTCGAAAAAATTAAATCGCAGAAGCTGCTTTTCATAAAAGTGAAGAAATTAAAAGCCGAGCAGTTGTGTTGAGCTTGCCTTCAGCTCTTATAGTTGATCTTTATGGAAATAACCAATCACTGTGAATATAATATCTTGAGAGAATAGCAAGCAGATTGTGCGAAAACGAAGCTGACCGTAATTCGACAGAGCTCATTTTGATTTTGTCGAGTATTTAACGTCTTCAAACGATCCTATGTAATATATATTTGCAAACATTACTGTAAAGCTATTCATTCTAAGGATAGAATAGGAAAAACGGACTTAAGCTTGTGTTTGTTTAGATTCGATGTTTTACTTAATGCGAAAACCGAACAGCGCACCTTCGAAATATTTTACCCATTTCCTGTTCTCACAGAACATTTGAACAAAGAAATCTTCATACTCTACTTTTATCAACTTGTTAATATTGCGGTTATTGAATAAATATAGAGACTGAAAAAAACACCTGAACGGCAGGTTGGATGTGTTTGAAAAAAAAAGTTCCGTGGTGCTTGCGATATTCCAGGTTATTCATGTCCCAAAAGCGAAAAAAGCTTTGGTTTAAGGCTACGAGATAATTCGCCCACGGCAACGCGGTTTCTTTCGTTAGGATAAGTACATGGTAACTGTGTCACAAGATACTTTAAAGTCTATTTCCTGAATAGTCTGAATGAAGTTTATCATTGGATAAAAAAACAAAAGAATTGAAAGGACAATCTAAATGAATTGTTGTATGGCCTGTGAAGTTTAGTGTGATTAGAACATTCTGCTTCAGGGTGTTGGTTCCGTAGCGATTATTCACGTCTTGTTGGGATTATAAAACAAGTATTAATCATAAGAAAAACTCTCATATATCTGTTATGCTCTACCGTAGTTAAAATTAAACTTAAAAATTTATTGGTTGATTGGATACAACAAACATTTCCTGACGAGAAAACTTGCTAATGCACCGTTCTCATACTATAACTATGTGTTGTACGGTACTGCTTTGCATTTCAAATACAAACCACCCACATAGTGAAATAAGTCTGCGTACGGGTATATCAGAGATTCTTTACAAGAATTCTCACTGTAGTTTTATAGAACAAATAGTCGACACACAGTTGCAATTTTCTAATATAAATTCGTTTTAGGCTAATATTTCGTTCATTAACACTTCTTTAAATCCCTTGATCCTAAAAGTATTTTTATAACAATCGCATATTTCTAAAAATACAATAATTTTTGAAATTTCTTATCACGAAAGCAAGAATATAAAGTCCCAGTTAAATAAAGTTTTTTGGTCTTTTTTTCTTTGTGTCTGTGTCAGTTTTGTGAAATTTTATCAGATTCAAAGATTTATTTTGGCTACTAAATACTTCAAATTTTAAAAATATTTATGCCTTGTTTGTATTCATGGAAGGAAAATGCAATTTAAGAAAGTAATGGTTATGACATGTACAGAAACCTTGTGGTTTCTTTATATTAAAATAATATTAAGAAAACGAATGACAGAAAAAAAATAGAATATTAAGTTTTCACGAAATCGCGTTCAATAGTTTGATTTGCGAAATGTTTATCATCTTACGAAGAGCTCAAAACATTTCTCACGCAACAAAAACAAGACTAATTATAAAATTAGTTTTGCTATTTCGAGTGCAAATATTTTGCAATACACTATGTAATTCAAAATAATTTTTTCATCTTACAAGTAATCTTCTGTTCAGTACTTTTGTTACAAATATAGAAATAATTCTTTTAAATCTAGTAAGATTTAAGGATATTTTTGAGTCGGTAATGATTAATCTTAATTGCTGATATTGGTCGATGTGTTGCTTGTTAGCACGTTGCATGTCGTGTTCTCGGATTTTTCAATTAATTTATTTTATAACTATTATATCTGTTTAGCTATTTCTTTCGGTACTATCATGATCAAAGTTTGGCCAAATATAGTTTTCTTGTTTCATTGACAAAGTTTCTACATTTAATAGTGAAAATTTGTTATTCAGAACACTTACATGTCCAATTCGACTAGCCCCACGATCACATTGTTTTTTTAAAATAATCATTAAGATTATCACCGAAATTTTTTAAATAGCAAGTTAAAATTCTCAAATTTTCATGAGTTATTTTTTTCTATTTTACAATTACAAGAAAAGCTATTCCTACATCAGTGTCCTTTCATCTTAATTACGAAAACATAGTTTGCAATATTTGGTTGGATGTATGAACAAATATTTCGGCCTAATTTGTACCAACGTCAACGGAAATATGTCCTTTGCGTCATCGGTGCTCCTTCACTTTTCTGATTAATGCCGATTTTAAGAAGTTTTTCTGGTAGTTTAAATTAGGTAAAACAGCGCTTCTTAAAAATAGTTGGAGACTCTCACTTAAATATTATATAGATATGGAAGAACAGCACGCGGATAAAACAGTTTTTGTCAGCAATAAAAAATTATTTACGATTATAAGATTATGGAAAGTGAGGTATTAAGTTTGAGCGATTTCGAACGCTTTTTGTTTTTGAGAAAATTTGCATATCTAAAGACAGATTTTTAAAAAATATCCTTAGATTAACTGCTGCTATAGCACCCGAGTTTCGTATTAATCAATTATGGAAAACGGAACCAATTTGTCTTATTATCATGGGTTTCTAATCCATTGTTTTGGGGTTCTTGTTTAAAAAACGGAACTATCTCCATATTGTTTTTGTTTCAGTTTAGATCTAAATTTTCGAGATTGCTGAATATCTGAATTTTTTTTTTTACCAGAGTTTCAATAAGATTTTAGTAAATTATTGATTAGTTTAAATATGTAAGTTTAACTTAATAAGGAGTTTCGAGACCTACCTCAAATTGACCAATATTTGGTCGAAGGAAATGCAATCGATATATTATATCAACTTAGTCCATATCACTACTTGAACACTCGTAATAAACTGATTTCATTGATTTATTTATTTAAACACTGCTAAAAATTCGTAATCATAGTTATAGAATCGAATCCCACAAGTGGCAAATAACAAAATTATTATTATGATATAACATGATGTACAAAACACGGGCCCAAAAGAAGGCATGATATCATTATCAATTCAAGAAATTTAAAAACAAAGTTTTTAACGAATTTTGAAATCAACGAATGTTAGTCGGCCTTCCTACATTTTCTTTTTCTAGTTCTTGGATGTAATCTTATTAAAAGACTGTTTTCAAAATTGAACATTTTGGCGTTTAGCATATTTTTATTTGAATTTTATTATGTATAAATGCTTTCAATAATTCTCAAGTGTTTTCTACAAATAAACAAAGCAGTGTGTAGACCAATGAATAACAAACATTTTGAAGCCAGCGGATATAAATAGACTTGTAACTCTTGCTTAAATGTAATGAATAAAACATATCATGTGAAAAAGAAAAAATAATATTAACAACTAAATGTGTGTTATTAATATTATGTCATGAGAATCAATTTCATTTAGCGTTGGTTTTTAGAAGCGTTTCAGGTCATTTTTGTTTCAAAAAAATCTCTTACTACCATACAGATGCATATAGATGTTTAAAAAAAGATTGTATCTTTTTATGAAAACATTTATGCGGGTTTAAGAAACACTGACTTAGATTTTACAAGCGGGCGAACATAACCGAAACATATTGATTGATGACTTCGCCTCAGAAATTGTAATTGGTAAGCAATTTTTAATGTCTTCATTGTAGAGATTTTATTCCAAGAAGAAAATTTTTTAACAAAATAAATGTCTTTCTCAGTTAAGATTTTAGAGGTGATGTGTGGTGTTTGTTGCTGGTGACTTGAAATAACTAACAAAGTTACTATTGTAAAATATGTTCTTTTACTTTACCATCCTTGAAAGACTTCGTCCGTCACATTTAGAACCCAGCCGGTTCTATTTCCAACGGGAACTAAATATTTAAAGTTTGTTATCTTCTTCCTTCATTCAGGAGCGGCCATTTAAGATGTCCTGTGGATAGTTCAAGCATTGATTATGCAAATGTAAGTAAACAACGAGAATTTTAAAAAAACGAAGTGTATTTATCCTGCTACCAAAAAGGTACTGCGAATTCAGCAATTTTACCCCTTTTAGACAACACAACGAATAAAATTGTTAGGAAACCTTTAAAAGCAATTAGCGTACAGACTACAGTATGTTTTCGTCCAAGTTGACAAGGGAACAAAGGAAGAAAACTCACAATTAACGCCTAGAAACGTCAGAGTTTGGCTGTTTTTCACGTGTTGAATTTGCAAGATAAGTATATAGATTGAGCAAGAATATTTTTGTTCCAAAACAAAGTATTTCTCAACATTATGATATTAAATGTTTGCCATTATGCGCTTAGCTTTTCATTAATGGGAGATGTTTTCTGTTAATATTTTTTTAAAAAAACGTTTTCATTATAAAAACAGATAATTTATTTAATGTACTTTTCTTCTTAGCTGAGTTTTATCGCTATTTTTAAGCGTTCTTCAGTATGTCATTAGATCCCCTCCAATGTAAACGCTTTCTCCTAGCTGCCAGTGATTTCTTTGTTGCCGAGTAGCAAAAATCCTTCCTGGTTGGTACTAGTATTTTTAGTCGCTCCGACGTTTTTGCAAGAAGAATAGAGAACAAGTCAAGAACCAACTAACTAAAGTGAAGCCAAAGTCTTTGGATTCGTGTTTTATTGAATAAAAGTACTCCGATAAAAATGCAAAGTTCAGGTTATATTTAGTTTTTAATCAAACTAGAATTTAACTTTACTTCGATAAAACACAGCATTTAATTAACCTTAAATATATTTCTTTCCTTAATATTATTATGTGAAATCTTCTTATGGTTAAAGACGCAAAAGAACTAAGAACAGAAAGTGTAAGTTTAAATGTACCAAAAAGCGGTGTGTGCGAACAAATCATAATGGCTTTTGCTTTTATAACAGCCAAAAACAGGCACATCTTCAGAACATGTTCAAACGCAGAGCCGAGCCCTGATTATCAAAATCAATTTATTCAACATTGATCGGCACAAAATGTTTTAAGTTCAAGGTCAAAAACAAAGAACATATTTTCATTACTTATGCAAAACTTAGGTTCGTTTTGGCCAATCGTTTTGTTTTAGTTTCCATAGCTTAAGGTCAAGGTTGGTGAAACAATTTTGACATTGACGCATTCCAGTTGGTATCGCGTACACAGATTGCAAACCCTCAAGATCTCAGTTTTCTTATATTCCATGTAGGCAGATGAACATCGTAAGTGATTTTCAAATTTTAATTTTAAAAACAAATTCGTAAATCCCCATAAATTGAATTATCTGTGTGCATCATTACGCATGTTCGAATCTTGAGTCTGACAACTCGATTGTCAGACTTTGTTGAATACGTAGTTGAAAAATCGGTTTTTTTGCTTGGTTAAGACAAAAGCCGTTGTTTTTTGTTTTCAAGTTAAACCTGAAGTTTCGTTCACTAACATTTGTAATAATTATAATTGTTAAATTCGTCATTTCTTGCGCTTCAATATATTTTACTGAATTTTAATTTTGACAATTTTTGTGCAATTTCGTTCGAGCATCTTTGACTGACGACTTCAGTCGAATTTGTTTTAATTGATCCTGAATTAGTGAGTATGTTATCATTGCAACTTTTTAAATATATGCCACTTTTAAAGTAAATGAAATATAGTGTTTTTGGAACGTAATGACCTTAAGATCTATCCTTGTTCTTTGGACCCCCCAGATCACTGGAATTTGTCTGAATAATAATTCAGCCAGGGCTTGTTCATACTTTTTTCTTGATTTTTGGAACACTGTCTTGCCTATGGGGTTTACAAAGCTAGTTCTTTTAAAAAAACTGCCTGTATGTTACCAGTAAAAAATTGCTTTTGCTGAAAGCCAAAACTCGCTTTTTATGAACCGTGAATGTGTTGCAATTTTGTGGAGGGGTTTAAGGGTCGATTCATTGACCTGTTAACATAAACCCACGTGACCTGTTCAAACAACCAACGTGCTATCAGGTGGTTGACATTCCTGCAGTAACATGTGTTTTATAGCAGTTACTTTTACTCTCTCATCTCAGATCTCAGTTTAATTTGACCCAAGCTCAATTATGGGTTGATTTTACTCTTATCACAAAACAAAATGAGATGAATTATTCTACTTGTTAACTTGTGTTGTAGATTTACGCAGATGACGTGACGAACCAGATGATTATGTCGTTAAACGTGTATTGTGATAATTACCAGTCGGGATGCAAATGGAAGGGCCAGCATAGAAAGCTTCAGGTAATATTGATATTGTATTAACCCTATCATCAGTATAGTTAAGGTATCAAAGCACTGGGGTGGATATTGCATTGTTATGTAAAATAGGTTTGTTTTAAAATATCCCAACTTTTTTATCAGACATTGCTGGCCTCTGGTTCATGAATTACATTTTCCACAAAAAGGATGCAGTGATTTTTTATGTTAGTTGTTTTTCTTTTTAAATAACTTAGTGTGCTTTTCACCAGTCTCTAACTTAAAAAAAGAGAAAGAAAAGAAATTCTTTGTCCAGATCAACAGGACGTAAAATCTGATTTTCTTGATTTCGGGCTTGATATTTTTAGGCTCACTTAAGGGAATGTAAGTATTTGGTGATCGATTGTCCAAACCTTTGCGGACGGCGTACTACAAGAAAGAAAATGGACGAACATATCAAAAAGGAGTGTGCCAAAGGGAGAGTCGCGTGTCCCAGATGCCGTCGGGAGATATCACGTGACCAGGCTCAGGTAGATCAAGATTTATATCATAAATGAATAATGAAAAAATTTGAGTGATGCAATGAAGGAAGAGAGAGAGACAACGATAATAAAACATTTTATGATAGACAGTTGACTTGACGGCACACAAACTGTTAAAACTGAGATCAGAGGTCGGGAAAGGATTACTTTTGTTTCATGATCGCAGCAGCGGAAGGTTCAAGCAACCAGGGGTTAACAAGCTAGACTAGTAGGTCAAACGGTATTTAATAGGACTGTCTAATACAATACAGATAGCTGAAACACCTGAATCTCTCGGTTACTTTTTCACATCATTTTTCTCGAAGGTGTTGCCCAAATATTTAGAAAGAAACATTACGCCCTTCATACGAATAGGTTTTGTTTTTTTTACTATCGATTAAATTCCTTTTGCTGGTAATAACTTTGTTAAAAATATTGTTTATGTTGTAATCTATCTGTGTTAACAATATAGCTTTTGAAAATACACACAGTTATTGCAAAAACTTAGAATGATTGCTAAGTTTTAAACCAGGTTGACTGGGTTATGTTTAGAAAACAAAGTCAAATGACTTTACTGATGGGTTGTGTTTATCCTATTTACGGTCGTGTCCCTAATAAGAATTTATCTCGAACGTTTAGGTGTTGTTATTTAAAGGTCCATTTATAAAACCAGTTGTTACTTCACAACAGGAGCATTGCTGTAACATCAGCGTAAGCGGAGGGCGTGGGCAGGACGTGGTGGAATTGGTGTCCTGTACCAGTAGATGTGGTGCTCGGGTCCGACGGGAAGCGTTGACGCAACACGTCAGAATAGATTGCCCCAACCGCAGGGTATATTGCGAGTATTGCCATCGGGAAATCGTTTACAAAGACAAACAGGTGTGTTGGCAACTATGCGGGAGGACTTTACTGGGGAAACGGACTTGAAACCTATACAGGCATGAAATATAAATGGAAACAAAATAGTTAATGTTCATCAATAGGATGCCTTAATTATATTAAATGCAAGTCTGCTTGCAGTGGGCTCCATTATCTCGTTGTCTGAAGCTCAAGCAAAATAGAATATTCAGTAATTACCCCTCTCCACAGTTAAATTCTGGAGTAGACAGCATTTGTTGTTGTTGTTGATCTCCATCTAGTCTTCAAACAATCTTGAAATTTAGTATTTTGGATTTCTGAGAGATCATTTCGAATTGTTGTTGTTCCAGTGAATGCTGTTAAGAACCGGAATTGTCGTCAAAGAACCTGTATTACGCTGATAGCTTATGGTGTTGATAGAGCGCAGGAATCAGTTCTAGTAATCATGATTAATGGATGTGGTAACGTTAACAACCCTGGGCTTGGTTGTTCAAAGGCAGAAACTTCAAACAGCAATTTCTTCTCTTAGAATAGCTTTACAATTGTTTTAAAAGGGAAATTTTATTATCTTTGGAAAAAACTTGTTCATTGCAAAATTACAGATCAAACCTGTAAGGTAAGAAGCAAGACCTTGGGTTAAAATTTAACCGTGCGTTAGCGCTAATCAGTTTTTGAACCACTGAATCCAGGACGCAGGAAAAAGTTTAATAGCTAACACTGAGTTGAGTTACTGTAAATAGCTCTCAGACAGGCTAAATATTAAGTTTGTGTCAAACACAAACTGATTAACTCTTATCGTAGGAACATTTACGACGGTGTGACAAGTATATTCAGCGACAGGGGGAGCAACCATCCGTCCGTGAACAGAGAACACAAAGCGTCAATACAACTTCACCTTCCGTTCGCTTTGCATCACGTGATACCCGTCGAGTTCGCTCCAGAGAGCTATCCTCCTCCCCACCATTACGATCTCAGTCGTTCCCAGCTTTTCTCAATTATGTTGGTCGAGAGGAGTTTGGGAGTCAAATTATCCACCGTGGAGGTTCTCGGAGTGATTTAAGCGAAGGGAGAGTCTTAAGGGGTGACGTAGAAAATGAGGAAAGTGACTCGGACATATTTACCTGCTCTTGCGGCCGGCGGATATCCCGCGCCCAGATTACGTCACACATGTCAGACGATTGCCCTAAGAGATTGGTTAAGTGTCATTGCTGCTCCTCACAGATCAAGTTTGAAGATCTTCAGGTTAGTGATATGTGTATATATTTAATTTAAATTTTACATAGCAAAAGAATCTTCGTTTTGTTTTTTTTCTATGTTTAGTTTTGGAAAAATCTTTGATTATAGTTTGAATCAGTGGAAGCTTACTGGCTTTGCTCTCATTTTGCAGAGTCATCTCCAAGTTTGTCCCTTGTTTCCTGTCAGTTGTCCAAACAACTGTGGCATGGCGCAGATTCCTCGTCAACAGGTACGCGATGTAAAAAGTACGCTGTAAAAGAACTTTCTTATTTTGTCTAGTAACCAGTGCATAAAGGATAGCCCTTTCTTTTGTCCATATTTGGTGTGTGCAAGAAATTGGGATGGGAGCAAAAAAGTATTTGAGGCGGAGTGGGAGTGGAGAAAGTAGTTGTACACATGCACACAGGTCAACACTATAGTTAGTGTTAACAGAGGAACCCGCCATCAATAAACTATTATTTCTGTTCCAGATTGATTACCACGCGGCCAATGAATGTAGATCAAATGTTGTAACTCACTGTCCTTTCAAACATGTCGGCTGTCAACACCAGGTAATTGCAAGTTACACAGGGAAATGTCCTTTGTCTAAGGAGAGAGGTTTTGGTTATTTATACCACGGCACTCAGAGCGCTTTATGAAAGAGTTTCCACAGTTAACTTTGTATTTACAGTTATTTATTAGCTTTAGCTTTAAGGGTTAGGAACACACAGCAAAGCATGGCTTCAGATTATAAAGTGCGTCCAAATGAATAACAATACATGTATTAAAGTGAACACTAGTGAGGAACACACAGCAAAGCATGGCTTCAGATTATAAAGTGCGTCCAAATGAATAACAATACATGTATTAAAGTGAACACTAGTGTAAATTAGATCAATTGTTTACTCAATTTCAAGAAAAAAATAAAAGCAAAAAATAGTTTAAATATAAGAAGAGTTTAAACACAATTCAAAGAAAATAACCAGATATCTAGTAGCAGCACGATGAAACTGCAGGTAAATTATTAGAGGTAGAACATTTCGTGCATATGGTTCGGCAAGATTTGCCAGAAAAGAACAAATCATAAAAATAACCACTTGTATGTTCACTTCTTCATGCACCGATCTGTTAAACCAATTTTTCCAGCTTGCCTGTCTCAGATCAAACTAAGTCCCTAAATAGCTGTTTCAAACACACTACTCCACGTTTCAATATTAATGTTGTTTTCCAAATCTCTCACCTGTTTACCCGTTGAATTTGTTTTAGTGCTCTGCACATGCACTCGTTCGACATCTTCAAGACGGCATGAGTAAACATCTGGAACTGGTTTCAGAACTTGCCAGTCAACAACAAAGACAAATCAACGACTTGAAAGAAATCGTAAAACATTGCAAGCCATACCGAGACAGCAAATTACTTTGGAGAATTAACAATTTCTGGGAAAAATTTGACGACGGTAAAAGGAAACCTGGACTTGAACTACACAGTCCTCCATTTTATACAGGACAGTACGGCTACAAGTTTAAAGTTGTTGTGTTTCCATACGGAAATGGAAGTGGCGAAGGAACGCATTTATCGCTCTATATCCGTCTGTTACCAGGCGAGTACGACGCACTATTAAAGTGGCCTTTCGAAGGCGAGATTACTTTAACTGTTCTAGATCAAAGTCCGGATTCAAGATCAAAACGAAACATTAATCAGTCCTTTAGTCCTGATCCAAGTTGGAAAAGCTTTCAACGACCAAGCAAAAACAGCAGCGCTCTTGGGTTTGGATATCCACAGTTTCTTTCTCACAGAGGAATAGAATCGTATAACTATGTTAAAGACAATTGTTTATTCGTGAAAGCTGTTATTGATGGGAAATACGCCATTGATTTATAACGAACATACAAAAAGTTTTACCGGCTTACAATAACATAACTTGAATTATCCATATATACCGCTACCCACGACATTGAATTATTTATAGACCGACAATTTATTAAGGTGGACCCGACTCCTAAATCATGTATCCAAGTGCTACGAAATTACAAAGGCAAGAAGTTTTTAACACTTGAGCTTACAAATATTAATCTTTTAAAGGAAATACAGAAAAAAAGAATTATAAATTTTTAATGTTACTTCTTTTAAGTTTTGTTGAACGGATCGCCTTGGTCTCACGAGTACTTGGATCTGGTCTTACGAGTACTTGGATCTGGGAGAAAGTTGCTCTCTATTATAAACCAGTTAACAGCCTGGTATTGTGTTTCTTGTTGGTGTCCTAGCCACGTGTCTGTTACTGGAGAACCCAGGGCAGGATAACAAAAAGAATTAGAAATCAGACCAGTAAAATATAGATACAGGGATGATCAACGTAGTGTAAAGTTAGTACGCAGTTGATGCACTAAATCCCGAGTACATTGAAATATATAAATGAAGTCTTATAAAATTATATAAAAAAACAATTTTTAAAAATGTTTTTGTTTAAAGTACTTTTGAGAGCACTTTTTAAATATGCAAGTTTTGTAAATGTTATTTAAAAAACTTTACTCTATTGTATTATATAACCATAAAATTTATTCTAATTGCAAGTTTTTAAATTATTCGCCTCATTCTTAAGCGGTTTGCCTGTGTCATTGACGAAAGCAGCTTGTCGAGGGTCGTTTTGCTCGCCTACGTCACAGGAAGAAAAGTTAATTGGATATGTATTCTTGCCGAAACGTTTAGAGCAAGTTATAGCATCATTAAACTGCAATTTTATAACGCTTCATTAGAGTTTTTAGTGTTAAACTTGACGACAATGGTTTGTTTTGAACCATGCTAGAATACAGTCCGTTCAAACAAGCGTACGTTCGGCCGGACGGATGTATCCGGAAGAATGACGTCATCACACGATTGGAAAACCTTATGTGCAGTTTGAGTTAAAATGAATTAGACCAGAGAAGTTTTTCTACCGTTTGGTTTGTAAGCAGATTTTGCGTTACTAACTTCACTCATTTTGTGAGGCTACGTCTTGTGGCCCAAAAATGGCTTTTGCTAAAACGTCACACACTGCTGCTCTAGTTTTTCCGTGATAATTTTTTAAAAGGATCTATGAATTTCTGAAGATGGCTGTCGGATGACAGCCGAAATATTATTAAACAACATCAAAAAATGGAATGGCTTCTCGTTTTGACTTTTATTATCTATGAATGGCATATCCCAAAATCTGTGAAAGTTCAATTATTTCATCGTCTCTCGGGATGCCATGTTTTGCTAGCGCTTCAAACTTTAGCGCGTTTGTCTTTGTCATCTCAATTTGCCCAAACCAAGTAATTGTATACCTTACCCGAGAAAATGCTTAATTTAAAAGTTTGTATCTTGCAAACGTTTCAATGGCGCCTGATGTTACAGGTGTTGCTATGGGGCTTGATTATCTTTCAGTCAACGATATTTGGATTAACCATCGTCCACCGAGTTAGAAATGACGTAAACATCAAACTGAAGGAATGATTAAGCACAACATAGTAGGCAAGGCCGAAACACTACAGAGCCGTTTTTTGTGGCTACTGCGTCGATAGACGTAGCCACTTTGTCGCCGTGCAGGTAAGTGTCCATAACACCATAACATGAAGCCTAGGCAAGTCACCAAATAACACAGGAAGCCCGCAGAATTTCGAAACATT
>ERZ1740055.137-NODE-137-length-14481-cov-8.584708_pt1 | contig 14481 bp, 2 predicted proteins | sample MGYA00581747_ERZ1740055 | MGnify/ENA primary metagenome ERZ1740055 (study PRJEB43018, sample SAMN04849739) | marine metagenome | isolation source: floating plastic debris | place: Pacific Ocean | collected 2008-08-28 | study: EMG produced TPA metagenomics assembly...
ACGCATAACCATACTTATAACCGTAATCATAACAACAACCAAAATCAACAGAAAGATGGCTTGTTTTTAACTTTCACTTTTCTCGCAGCCAGTTGATTGATTCCATATTTATTAAATTCTGTGTCTTTTTCACAAAAAGGAATAACTGGTGCGTTTCAAATGAACTTGAAAGATCTCGCTTCTCCTGAGTTCAGAGTTCACGAAGAGGACGACTCCGGAAGATACCTTGCAAATTACACTCTGCTTGAACACAATGATACTCATCTTCTCCTCAGGCGAACATGGAACAATTACGATTACATAGAGCTCCCTGACAACCTGCCCGTTAAAGGTGAAAACGTACATAAAGTTAAAACAAAGTACATAGTACACGCCGATATTATTGACGGAAAGGTTCAGAAAGTGCGACGAGCTCACGAGGCTTTTTTTCAAAATCCTAAAGGGCATCCTAGAAGCGAGAACTTCAAAGGGTTTCACGTCAACAGCCAGGACATTGACATATCGGCAGATGGATACAGTCACCTTGTTTTGAGATCATGTTCTAGGTTACAGAACCATAGAGTTACTCGTTCTGCTAAAGATGACCTTCTGGAGACAAATAAATTTACGAAATCCCTCAAAAAGGATCGACTTCTCTTTACTAATCAAGATCAGATCAAATGGGCAGTGGTCGGTGGCGAGGAAAAAAAAACCCGAAGTCTATACGAGCTCATTAAATGTTATTCAGATATGTCAATCCCTGAAGACGAATTTGCCGAATGCGTAAAAGAACTGCACTATCTAGTAGTCAATAAGAGAGAGGTGTTTTTGCAAATGCGAAAGCTGATAGACGAGCGCTCTCATCAGAATTCTACCACTTGGATGGCATTGATTAATGCGATGAGTGCTCATGGAGGATTTGAAGCTCAAAATGTTCTTGCTAATGCTCTGCATTTTGATATTCCACGGCCTTTGAACAAAGAAGAAAGACAAATTGTTTTGGAAGCTGTATTTTTTCTTCATAAAGCTCCTTTGCATGATCTCCTCTTCCGTAAATTAGTTGAATACGTAAAAGATGAATCCAGATACAAAGATGCATCTGCAATGTCAATGTTGATTCTTGCAAGCGTCATCAAGAGAGCACAAGCGCAAGGTTTTAACGTTTCTCTGGGAGACACGGTGCTGCGCCTTATTCATGACAGCTACACAAATAAATCAACTCGTTATATTCCCGGCACTGCTGAGCATGAATCTTACCTTAGAGACCACATATGGGGCCTCGGTAACCTTGGCCACGTCAAGGGCTTAGATATCATTTTACGACACCAAAATCATGATAGCTCTGACATTAGGTCAGCCGTCATCTCTGCCATGCGCAAACTTCCCGCAGGCCACACCAATGAGCATTTATTGAACGCTATCTACCATGACGAAGAGAACCACGTCAAGTCCGAAGCCATCAAAGTGTTCATTGAGAGGCATCAAGATCTAACAGAAACAATAGCGAAAGCCATCGAATATGCTATGTCTTCCGCAGAGATTGGCGACGAGTTACATTCTGTCATAAACGAGTTCCTAGAGAATCACGAGAAGCATCCTAAATCTGAGGATCTTAAAAAAAAGCAAAAATATTTTAATCGGAAAAAACGTGCGTTTTTTCCTGGCCTCAAACCTTGGGATTATGCTCTTGGTCCGAAAAAGCTTTGGAAGAAAGTTTTTGGGGGACGATGGGCTGGGGCTGAGGCTTTGGTGCGATTTGTCAATCAAATTAGGCTCCGCCTTGGGCTTTTTGGAGGAAGCTTTGAAATCAACGTTGACAATCTGGCTGTACTTCGTGCTCACTTAATGAAATGGGGCTACAAACTTCTAGATGGAAAAGCTGCGTTCAAAGTCGCCGCAAGTTATAAGAATGACATCCCAAATGACATTATTAAAATTGTCACAAACTTTGTAGATAAATTAATTAACAATGCGGGAAGTTTACTGGACGTTTTCATAAACTTCATCAACAAAGCTCGCGAAAAGGTTGCAAAACTCTTTCCGCTCAAAACTAGCGGACTTACAAACTTCTTCAGAAAGATAGTTGAATTTGTTAAGAATTTATTTAAACCACTGAAGTCAGGAAACCTTATTAACAAAGTCATTCGATTCGCAAAGAAAGTAATAACCAAAGCCAAATCGTGGCGAAATATTCTCGACCAAGCGAAGGCAATTCAAAGCGTTTTAGGATCCGACAGCGCCGTAGGAAAATTTTTGGACAAAGCACTAAAGTTTTTTGAGAAAATAAAAAAGTCCGTTGATAAAGTTATCTCTAGGCTTCCTCGCGGAATCTCTAACAAGTTCAAAATGAAGGATCTCACAGAAAGGCTGACTCGAGTGGGTCTCGACGATCAAGACAAGGAAATTGATAGTTATTTTAAATCGATCGGAGAAAAGAAACCAGAAGGATTTTCCAAGACGTTGAATTTTCGCCATGCTTTGAATCTTGTTCGAAACTTAAATGGGTTTTTGAAAACGCTTAAGGACACGATCAGATTCGGAAATACTTTCTCCGAAATTACGCAAGGGTTTAAAAAGATTGGAACCCTAAAAATACCAAAGCCAAAGGTCTCAGAATTAGAAAGAAAATTCCCGAGGGATGACGTAGGTACCAAAAAACCGTTGCCGTTCGGTTTGTCGTTTGATTGGAAAAAGCGCTTCAATTTGAATGTAGATCTTAATTCAGCAGAGTTTGTGGCATTTGTAAATAAGTTCAAAGGCGTAGCAGGTTTTTTTGGCCGTTTTAACGTGCCAAACTTTGATCTAAACTCGTTTTTGAGCGAAATTGGTCCTGGTGGAAAAAGTGACCTCAATGTTTTGTTTCCAGAACTCATGAAAGGCGGTCGAACAAAAAGGCAGACAAAGGGTTGGCCCCCGAAGCTAAGAAACTTGTACGTATTTCTTGAAAATGTACATTCATTGGTACAGGAACAATCGTCAAACATTCTCAATTTTACTGATATTGCTGATTTTTTTGGCAAGATCGGTGACGATCATAAAAAATATCATTGGTCATTTAGACACTTTTGTAAATGGGTTCTTGCTTTGCCTATCAAATCTGCACCTTTTATCAACAAATTTCTCACTGGGATTGAAAATGTCACCATTGTTTTTCTGAAGGAACTTGATGACAATATTTTTAATTCTACGTCTGAAGCGCAAAATTTTACAGCTTTAGTCGAGGAATTTGTACAGGAACTTGAGTATAATGTCACCCTTAAAGTTAAAAAATTTATCTCAAAATCTCTCAGACCCCTCACTGACAAATTACAAGGTGTGGCAAATCTTACAGATAAGATTTTGGATTTTGCAAACGGCACTTCAGAAAAAGCTGTTGCTTTGTGTAGAAAAGGTGCAAATTTTACGACTAAGGTGATTGATGATGTCGAAGAATGGTCTGTTAAAGCAATTGACGAACTTACTACTTTCATTGGTCCTGTTTCCAGAAAAGTTTTTAAATTTACGGTGGGTTTCAAAAAGGTTGTCACAAAGGCCGAAAAATGGTACGTTGATAACATGGACGATCACGTAGGAGATGTGTCAGCGGTTGTTAATATAATCTCAAAAGTACTCACTCAAGTCAAGAAAGACAACGACTTTACAAAAGGTCTTAAAAGAATCCTTGTGTTTATCAAGAATGGTACTCGAGAATTGAAGAAAATCCCTGACCACGCAAAAAAGGCTAGAAAAATTGCAAATATCGTTGCACAGTTTGCGGGCGGTGCTCCAGCGTTGAAAGAAAAGCTACGCCAATTTCGTAAAACGTTTGTAAACAATTGGGAGATCAGATTACGCGATATGTGCTCAAAGTTAAAAACAAAAACTCAGCAAAAACTTCAACAGTTCCGAAATATCAATCTTGCGGAAATGGTAAATAGATTCTTGACCAACCAAGCAATTAAACTGATTAAGAAGGGAATAGAAAGATTGAATTTTCTAAAAGAACCATTTTACAGAATCAAAGAAGATTTCGCAAAAATAGCAGTGATTGGTCATGAAATGATAGAATTCTACACTCAGCTAAAACCAATATCAAGCAATTTGTCCCCAATTTTAGAAGCTTTAGCAAAAGCGCCAACTTGTCATGACATAGAGGCTATGCTACGTAGCGTAGGGCCCTGTTGGAGCAATTTCTGGAAAACATTTAGGGTTGCTTGGAAGCGATTCAAGACATTTTCAAGGGAGCTATGGGTGCTTATTAAAATGATACCTAGAATGGTGGGTTATTTTGTTACTCATGTGTTTCCAGATTGTGTTAAAGGTGGACCATGTGTGCAAAAGGAATTTACTGATCAAGCAAAAGCTTTAGGAAAAGCCGCCGGATACGCATTCACCGAGTTGCCCAAAGCTCAAGAATATTCCCGGATGATGAATTCCTGCGTCGTTGTATATGACAGATTTAACGTGTTAAAAGAAAAGGTGCAAAACCTAATTTCTAAGGTCAAAGAATTTTCTCTTAAAGACGATGTCAAAAAAATTGAAGCTCTACTTGAGAGGCTTAACGGTGCAGAAATTCAAAATAAAACCAAAGATCTGGGACGAAAAAGGCGAGCGCTGAAAGACATACCAAAGCGGTTGTTGGATAAATACAAAAATATTGAGAAGATTATTAATAAAGTAAAAGCTTTGGTCGATACTAACCACAAAGCATTAAAAAGTGCGTATGATAACGTCTTTGCAAAACACAAGAAACTAATCAACGAGGTGAGCACTCGAGTAAAACAGGCCATCAAAATTTTTAGCGAAACAAAAGATGTGGCTCCTTCCGTTTATGCTGTACAGGAAGTTGTTACCGGGGCGACAAAGTATGCAGACTTGATTAAGAACAACATCGGCCCCTTAACAACACCGGTTATAAACCTCCTAAATGGAGCGGCCAACATATCAAAAAAAATAAGCCCCGACTTACACAAATTTGTCAAAGTCATTCAAAATATCACAGCAAAAGTTAAGGTGTTCATGGAGAAAGTTACAAAGTTTTTAGATAAAATCCAAATTCGTCAAAGAGGACTGGATCCGAAACATCAAAAACTAGACCTGGCTGATTACCCATATTGCTCAGCGGACGTGTGTTTAAGAGTGCTTCGCCGTTCCTCCAAAATATACCTCAAGTACATTTTTACCTTCAAGTATGCTCACTTAGATGATTTAGCTTCCCTTACAGACACGGGACATTGGGTTGTTCCTGGACTGTTTGATAACTACAAAGTAAAAGGTATTTCCCAATTGACAAGTTATCTCATGATCCTTTCTATGCATGGTGTTTCTACCAATGAGGGAAAGCCATCGTTGTTCGTGCTTATGAATATGACGAGTGGGGCTGTGACAAAAATAATTGAACTTGGAGGAGAAAAAAAGAATGTTTCTCTAACAGCTAGACTTGGCGGTGTGGCAGTCGTAGAATCTTTTATCTGGACTGGAAATACACAAAAAGGAAAGTTGTATGGTTATCGTACGTCTGATGTCCTTGCTTCATTGAACCACCTTAAGCCCTCGAATATTACCACAGCAAGTGTAATAGAAACAAAATATAATATAACGTCTCTTTCCTATGATTTGTTGACTAACAGTCTTTGGATAACCGATGGTAATGAAGGTAAAGCTTATAGCGTCCGAATGGCTTCAAATGGTCATTTCATGTCTGAAGAAGTGGAGCATGACAGGATCGTTACTCTTGGAAAAGATGCAAGAGGAATGACTGTGATAAGACAATTCGGATATACATACGCATGTGTTTCACGTTGTGCTTTATCAACTGGTTTTCAGTGTAGGTTAGAGTTCCACAAGCTGGGAACAGATAGAGAAGTTGAAATCAATGAAGAAACCCTTCAGAGATCTGTTAGAGTTCCATCTGGTCTAGAATCTGTTCAATCTGTTGACGATGAGCACGTTGTTATTGCATTTTCTAGTGGTACAATCTCAGAGAAAGAAAAATACAAAACGACTCTTGGCGACTTCGAAGACCGATTTTTCAAACTAAAGTTACCAATACTGCAGACAAACTTTTCAGTTCACGAAAATTGTCTCAAACTGAGATATCGTGGCGAATGGATATTCAAACCAATAAGATTGCTACCAGTTGGAAAGCAAAGATGTGGGACATTGCGAATGCGGCGATCACAACACGAAATTTTACACGAAGATATTTACACAAAAGAACTAGAAGTGAAGCACAGACGCGGGAGAGCTAGGCGGGATACAGATGGAGTTACGGAAGAATCAAAATGTACAGACATTAAGGAAGGTCAGTTGATGAAGCCAAGGGCTTATAAATTCTTTGAGGTCAGCACAACTATTTATGTTTTTGGGATACCAGTGAAGCTCTTTGCAGGAGCTGATGGACATTTAAGAGTCAACTACTACGCATCTATGTGTCTCAAAGACAAAAAGGTAAAAGCTGGCATAATCCCTGGTGCGTGGGTATCAGTTTACGCCGGAGCAAGTATTTCTCTCTTTGTGGTAGAGGTTGGAGTGACTATAGAAGCAAGAATTTTGGAGACTTATGTCATTCCCACATTAACTGCAAGTATTGACCGTTGGCCACTAAGCGCTTGCTTTGAGCTTAAGTTACGCATGCGTCCTCTTACAATACGTGTTTATCTCTGGTACCGCTTGCGACTTTGCATCTCGATCAGATGCTGGTTTTTGGGATGCTCAATAAAAATAAGGTGGTGCAAGAGAAAGACGTTTAAGGAGTGGACGTGGGCAATGCAAGAAATCGAGAGGACCCTCTTTACTACCTGTCAGAGAGACCATGACGTTACACCTCCAACCATTGGCCAGTGCAAGGCAAGCCAATCAGGACCGAAGACATACGTAATTACATGGGATGGGTTCAAAGAGGACAAGGCAATAAATCATTATGAAGTCGCACTTGGAAGAATCCAAGGCTCAAAAGAATTTTACAGTTTCAAAGTGAACGACAGTCTTAGCCACCAAATCTATCCAATGGAGATCAGACACGGTACACCTGTCCATGCTAGTGTCTGTGCGGTCAATGACGAAGGACTGAAAAGCCCTGTTGCTCCCTGCGGTGTTCTTTATGCAGCAACTCAAGGCCCAAAAATTTCTTTTGTGTACGACGGAAGTGACCAGGGCGTAGATGTTGACTATCAATCCATTACTTTATCACTGGCTATAAATTTTGAAATAAAGGATAAGCATCAAAAAGTCCTTAAGATTCAGTGGGGAATTTCCTCAAGAAAAACATGTACGTTGAACGAAAAAGAATCGGATATAGTCCCATTGAATGAGTTAGGAGAGACGACATCAGCGATTGGTACAGCCCTTATACTTAAACACGGTAAGACATATTTCTCTCGTGTTGTTGCCACAAACCACATCGGCCTTCAGTCAGTAATGTGCAGTAATGGCGTTCTTATTGACACGACTCCGCCAATAGCAGGACTTATTCAAGATGGTAAAGAATCAAGTGACTTGGATTTCCTTTCTTCGACGCGCCAGGTGTTTGCTAAATTTAAGGACTTCACAGATGCCGAGAGTCCCATCATTAAGTATGAATGGGCAATAGCGGGAAGAGATACTGGAAAAACAGTTGCTTCATTCACAACGATCCCTTTAAGTCAAAGGCTCCTTCTAAGACAGAACCTAGCTCTTGAGCCGGGTGTAGAATACAAAGTACAAGTTCGGGCAACAAACAAAGCAGGACTGCAGACAACAGCGAGCTCTGACGGTTTTAAGCCGGATATCACACCTCCAATTTGTAAAACTATTATTGATGTCCAAAGTAGCAAAGATGTTGACGATGTAGATTTCGTAATGAAATTGTCTGTTATCCGTGCCAAGTGGCATTGTTTTGATGACGAGTCGGGAATTGCAATGCAGGAGATTGCAGTTGGTCGAAGCCCTTTTGGTTCTGATATTCTGAGGTTCACCAATATTGATGAAGTTTCTAGGCTAGTCAAATATGACAATGGTTCAATGTTTGTGGCCCTAACAATTTCTGAAGGCAAAATTCAACCAAAACAGCGGTATCATGTGACTGTAAGAGCCACGAATAGAATAAAACTGGTAAATACTGTTACTTCAGATGGAATTCTAATTGATCCCAGTCCACCATCTGCCACGCCACAACGAATATTAGATGGTACTCAAAGATATGATCTCGAATACTCAAATCAGCAGTTTCAGTATCAAGGACATTGGGAAGGTGCATTCAACGAGGGAGAAAGCAATGTCGTTGAATATCGTGTTGGACTGGGAACTAGTCGAAACCTTCATGACGTGTACGCAATAAAAAGTGTAGGTCAAGAAACTGAAGCAACACTCACGGGTATTGTGCTAGAAAGTGGAAAAGTCTATTATTTGTTTGTCATTGGTTGTAACAGCGTTGGCCTTTGTTCCAACGGGAGCAGTGATGGTATACTTGTCGACTTTAAACCTCCTCACCTTGGACAAATTATCAACGGTTTTGAGGGCCCTACGGTGCTGTACCAAATTTTAAATTGGGCCGTGTGGGCCCGATGGGGATGGTGCCAGGTGGATGAGGATCGCCTTCATGAGAATCTACCTGTAGCAAAATATCAAGCTAGGCCGAAAGATTATGGCACGTGTTCAGATACGTTTTTCTATGATAAGGACTCTGGAATTCGTAGTTTCAAGTTATCAGTTTTCTCCTTAAAGTCGTCAGCATTGTTACAACCTCTGACACCAGCTGGCCGTGTTCACAGAGCGGGAATACGGGTTAATATGCCCGATGGTTTGTACTCAGTAGTTGTGGAGGCCATAGATCGCGTTGGTACAAGTGCACAATCTTATGGTGAAACCCTAATTGTTGATACCTCGCCACCTTTAATTACTCACGTTCAATACGGTCACGAAGATACGATTCCACCTCGGTATATCAACAAACATCGTGTTCAATTTACTGGCTTCTTTGAAGCTGAGGATTCTGGTTCTGGAATAATGGAGTACAGAGTAGGAGTAGGAACATACGAAGGAGCTGATGACGCGTTGTCCTTTGAATATTTCAAGTCCCAACAGCCCATAGCCTTGCTAAAATTCAACTGGACAAGTAATGAGATATTAGAAACTATCAATGGTTATAAGTATTATGTTACGTTTGTCGCTATTAACGGCGCTGGACTTCCGGCTACAAACTCGTCAACTCCACTGTTGTGTGACATCGAGACACCCAAAGGTGGTATAATTTTAGATGGATGGCGATATGGTGACACTGATTATCAAATGATTAGCGACATGTATCGTATTCACTGGTATGGATTCAGAGACAACATGGAAATAGCGGATGTCTTTGTAGGAATCACCGAGAGACCTTTTTCAACTATCGGTGAGGTTGCATCACATAAAAAAGTGACAACGGTATCAAACAGCTTTACCATGGATAACCTTTTGTTAAAGTCTGGACATACATACTATGCCAGCGTATTGGTAACAGACATGGCAAATAACTCGGCTTACTTTTGGTCAAACGGAGTTACAATCGATAAAACTCCTCCATTCTCTGGTTATGTTATCGATGGCAGTAGTGGGGCCGATATTGAATTTCAGACGCAAACAACTATACTGAACGCCAACTGGAAAAATTTTACTGAAAACGAAACACGTATCATTTACTATAGATTAGGTTTTGGTACAAAACCAGGAAGCGATGACGTCCAAAGGTTCATTAAGATAGGTTTATCAACATCACACCCGAGCTCAAGGTTAAACGTCAAAGAGTTAACTAGCGGTCAAACCTATTACGCTACAGTAATTGCATATAACGTACTTGGACTACCGAGTGCAAAGGTGACGTCTAATGGTGTTAAGGTTGACGGAACTCCGCCTGTATTTAGTGTCCCTGTGCATGATGGTACTGATCCAGTGATTGATTCCCAAGTTATCATAGGAGAATCTCTTTCTGCCTACTGGAATTGCTCGGATTCTGAAAGTTCGGTAAAAGAGGTTAAAATTGCATTTGGTACCGAACCTGGTGATTACGATGTGATGGATTTTACTTACTTGCAGAAATACTTTACTTCATTTACTTTCAAACTAAAGCCAAAAGTGGGAGTACGTTACTTTGCAACGGTTGTCTGTACTAACCAAGCTGGTTTGAAGACAACCACAATATCCGATGGTGTTATTATTGACATAACACCTCCTGTTGCACTTTTTGTCAAAGTCGAACGCTTTCAGAGAGCTAATTCACCGATAAAAGTCGACTGGAGATTTGTTGATCCCGAAAGTCCTGTTAAGAAGTATAAAGTTAGTCTTATAACGGAACAGAACGCAAAAAGCAATGTGATTTATGGGCCGTTCGACCTAGATTCTGAAACCAGAAAGTATTTTATTAAAACTAATAGTTCGTTATCTAATGGAAGGAATTACTACATTCGTATTTCTGCTCAAAACAGCTTAGGCCTATCATCATTAGTAACGTCCGATGTATTTACGGTAGATGGTGCTTCTCCATTTTGCACCTCTGTCTGGGATGGAAGCAGCTCAGTAGAAAACGATTTGACATTTGTTGCTGGTGTTACCAGCTTGCGTGTGTCATGGAATTGTCACGACAACGAATCAAGGATAACAAAATACGAGTTTAGTGTTAAGGAGAAGTTAACTGGAAAAACGTTAATACCATTTCATACAAAAATGAGGCGCGTATTAAATTCCACTAGTGCTTTGATTAACGGCAATGGTTTGTTTGTTCCTAAATACGTTGATGGAATACAATACGTGGTAGGAGTGAAAATAACTGATGTCGTTGGACATACCGCTGTCTATTGGACAAATGGTGTAACAATTGACAATTCACCGCCGGAAGTTAAAGACATCAAGATCAGGTACAATCCTGTTACTGAAGATCTTATGTTCACTTGGTATGCAGGCGATAAAGAAAGCAGTTTGAAAACCCAGAGTTGGGGTTTAGGAACCTCCTCGGGATTACAGGACGAAAAACCACTTTCAATCATCTCTCCATCTACTAGCATGTTGCATATTGCGTCCAGTACCTTAAAACTTGGAAAAACTTATTACCTTAGTCTCGTTGCTGAGAACAATGCAGGTTTAATTACTATTGCAGCGTCAAAAGGATTCGTCATTGACCACACACCACCAGTAACGGGACAAGTTAAGGCACGTTTAGTTTTGCCCAATTCTTACAATCGTAACTTAAATTACATAAGCAACGTTTCTATTGTTCTTTCTTGGAGTGGTTTTAAAGATGCAGAAAGTGGAGTCGACTATTTTAGCTGGGCTATTGGAAAAACACTTGTACGACTTACCAAGTTATCGAGCAACAAATATACAAAAATAACTTCACTTAACAGTGTCAATGGAATCGTTTTAAGGAACAACACTTTTGTTGGCAATACCACTTATTACGTGTGTATACGTGTACGAAATGGTGTTGGTTTGGAAGCGACTGCATGTTCTGATGGATTGACGCTTATCTTAGGAAAGTTTACCGCTGGTATTGTGTCTGACGGCTCTCGAACAAACAAGGGAGACATCGATTATCAGTTAGATGACAAAGCAATTTGGTTACATTGGGAAAATTTTGAAGATCCGGTCTATGGAATCACCAAGTACGAGTGGTGTTACGGAGCTGTTCCACTAAAGACCTCGATAAATGAAGCAAGATGTGATACAAAGTATTTTCCAGTCAGGCATTTGAGGACATCAGCTCACAAGTTTCACAATGTATTGTTGAAAAATGGAATAAAATATGCAACCGTTGTACGTGCATACAACAGTCGAGGAGAAACGATCACTTCAACTTCAGACGGAGTCACAGTAGATCGAACTCCTCCCCTGACCGGAAAAGTTCATATTGGCCCTTCTAAAGGAAAACATACCCTTTTTATTACGTCATCGTCTGCTCCTACGGTTACATGGTTGTTACCTGATCGTGAAAGTGGGGTAAACCATTATAGTGTAGCAGTAGGAACTCTGCCATTTAAAGATGACATTATAGGCTTTACCTATGTTGATAAACTGAGGAATTCATTGGACCTTGATGAGATAAACATAACTCTGACTCAGGGGCTTTCCTTCTTTGTTACCGTGAAAGCCGTCAATAATCTTGGCCTGGAGACAAGTGTGGCATCCAACCAGATTGTGGTGGACTGGAACCCACCTATCGAGGGTAGTGTTCTTGAGGGTAACAGAACAGTGGATGTTGATTATCAGCATGAAACGCATATTCTCTCTTCACATTGGTCTGGCTTCCATGACCCTGAGAGTGATATTAAACAGTACCACTGGTGTATAGGAAGAACACCTGGTATGTATGACAATCTATGTTTATATGATTGATTGAATAATCGAGTAATTAAATAAATGATAGACAGATGCATGGAGAGACAGACTGACTGACGGATATGTAGGTGGATAGGCAAAATGTTAGGCAAGCAGGCCTGTAAGTAGATAGGGAGGTAAATAAACTGGCGAATAGATACATACATTTATATTTTCATATTTAGTAAAATCTAGTCACTATCTATCGCAAATATCTTTAAGAAACATCTTAAAACATTCTTATTCAAGATAGCTTTTAAGTAACCTTAGTTAATCGATAGTTCTATAGAATATTTTAATTTTAACATTTTATTATAATAGCATTTTATCATTTTATTATAGTAGCACATTAGCATTTTAGCACTATTTGACTTACAATCTTTCTATATTATATTTGTATCTGCGCATTTGAACATCTATATATGAAAATTGCGCATTATAAATTTCATTATTATTATTATTAATAATACTGCAATCTGATTGGCTACCGTACTTGCTATCTATCAGGTGATAGATAGTGTCCGCAGGATGTAAACAAGTATGGTAATATGGCGTCCATTTAGCGCTTTCAGAAGTTTTGAAATACGAATTAAACGCTTTTATTCAAAAAGCAGTCCCAGAGGAAAAAAAGAAAGAAAATATGGTGTAACAAAGGTGGGAAAACAAAATGAAATTGAAGTATCATTTTGACCTTTGCACTCGACGAATAGTCGCTGGTGTATCATCAGCATTGCCACTGGTTGTTTGTTTTTGAAAAAAGAATCGTTGTTATTTTGTTTCTTCTTTAGAGATTTCTACTCAAACAATTAGAATACTCGCTCTCGTCATTCTATCAGGCGATAGAAATCGTAGCTCGTATTCTAATTGTTAAATATATACATAGATTGGGAGATCGTTCATTTATAGGGTTTTACTGTATGATCAGATACAAAACTGTAGCACTCTTGTTAGAGTTCAAACAGGTTTTAAAAGAACATACATTTATTGCATTTTTAACACAGGAAGCTGTGACATATCAAATATGACCTCGTGTGGACTTGAAACAAGTTTTCAGTTTAAAACGTCCCTTGAGGATGGACTAACGTATTACATTGCAATAAAGGCCACCAATGGTGCTGGTTTATCAACCATAGCCTACTCAGATGGAATTACTATTGATACAAGTCCACCCCTGGTTGGGCCAGTTGTTCACGGTGCTCCGGTCGATAGCGATATGGATGAATCAGTGACCTCGATAAGCTATGCTAAAGATAACAGTACTTATTATCAGGTAATGATCTTACAGATGGCAGGGTCAGGAGAACAAGTTTGAAAAAGGGGGACCCACATTTTATTAACCATTCTAAACGCTTGCATGAAAAAATCGTACTGGAAATTCTCTGCAATAACAAGCTGGCTTTGTTGTTGTGCTGTATTTCGCTAAATTTGTTTGTTATCTGTTGTTTGAAAAACCGAAGCATGAAAAAACAAATTGGGTTGAATTCGCAGGCATTTGAGCTTGTGAGTCCTGCATTATCCCGCCAGTACTCTAGCAACTAACTATACAATACAATACAACTTTATTAGGACTCCTTCAAAAAGGCTTTTCAGTCACAATACTATTTACATATCTACCTATCTAATGTGATAAGATAAAATAAAATAAAAACAAAATAAAATAAAATAACATAAATTTAAAATTAATAATATTTTAGAATAATTAATAATTTGATCACTCTCTGCTGAAAAGGCCATGCTTAAATGTATTAATATCTTTACAACTTTCAAGGTCTTTCCCCAGCTTATTCCATTCGCTGACACCTCTATGAGAAAAAGCTCGCTGCCCCGTTGACACCCTACAACGCGGAATGTCTAGGATTCCAAATCCCCGGGTAGCTCTGCCATGAACAGCGGAACGTTTGACGAAGTACTTACATAAATGCTCAGGAGCTAATTTGTTTACGCATTTAAATGCTAATACTAAATCATTAAATAATATTCTCTCTCAAACATTGAGCCATTTTGGAGATCTACGACCCTCGGATATATGGTTAACCCTATTTATCATTTTATATCATAGTTATTAAAATTGAATGGTTAGGAAACTTGGCGGCTTTCTTTGTTCTATTTTTTTGCTCTCTCTTTCTCTATTGTTATATGACGTCGACCCTGCACAGATTACAAAAGGCTTTGAGATGTAAATGAGCAAACGGCCAGTGG